>Ga0307380_10000369_pt1 | contig 73305 bp, 59 predicted proteins | sample UN3MG_FD_202239 | JGI IMG/M metagenome (GOLD analysis project Ga0307380, IMG submission 202239) | Soil microbial communities from Risofladan, Vaasa, Finland - UN-3 | ecosystem: Environmental > Terrestrial > Soil > Coastal area > Acid sulfate soil | place: Finland: Risofladan, Vaasa | collected...
GAGGCAGTGCGGGATCCGTCACAGCAAACACACCGGCCCACGCATCCACGACCTCAGGCACAGCTTTGCGGTTCACCGGTTGCTGGCCTGGTATCGGGACGGAGGGGATGTAAACGCCAGGCTTCCGGGAAGATAGGGACGTCCATTTGTAAATCAGTTGACTCTTTAATCTATACATAATACTATTCATCCTATGCCACGATCAGCCAGATTAGATGCCCCGGGTATACTGCACCACGTAATCATAAGGGGAATAGAGCGCAGAAAGATATTCAGAGATGATAAAGACCGGGACAATTTTCTTGAACGGCTCGGCGAATTGGTGCCTGAAACCAAGACCGCCTGCTATGCATGGGCATTGCTGCCCAACCACGCTCATTTTCTGTTTCGATCAGGAGACATTGGCTTACCAACCATCATGAGGAGGCTGCTTACCGGCTATGCAGTCAGTTTTAACCGAAGGCATAAGAGACACGGCCAGCTTTTCCAGAACCGTTACAAATCCATTATCTGCCAGGAAGATAGGTATCTGAAAGAATTGGTTCGGTACATTCATTTAAACCCTCTCCGGGCGGAGGTTGTCTTTTCTATCTCCGAGCTTGCCACATACAACTACTGCGGTCACAGTGTGCTGATGGGTAATACCAAACGCGAGTGGCAGGATGCAGCGTATGTATTGTCCTTTTTTGGCAGCAGGGTCGGTGAAGCACATAAGGGCTATAGTGCCTATGTGGAAGCAGGGATAGAACAAGGCAGGCGGCCGGAATTGGTTGGCGGTGGGGTGATTCGAAGCGTGGGCGGATGGACTGAGGTTAAGAGGATACGGCTCATGGGGCAGGATCGGCTCAAAGGTGATGAGCGGATACTCGGCGAGAGCGATTTTGTTATGGAGGTGCTCTCTCAGGCCGATGAAACGCAGAGTCGACACTATGAACTCAAACAGTTGGGATATGATCTTGAACGGGTTCAGCAGCGAGTTGCCGAGCTCTACGGCATTGATGAGGGAGAACTGTACCTAAAGGGACGCCAGAAGGCACGGGTGGAAGCGAGGAGCCTGCTGTTTTTCTGGGCGGTTCGTGAATTGGGGATCAGTGGAACCTCTTTGGCACAGCGGTTTGGAATGAGCCAACCAGGCATCGTCTATTCTGTTATCAATGGGGAGAAGATAGCGAGAGAGAAAAACTACCGACTGCTGGAGTAATTTACTTATTTACAAATGGACGTCCCATCATTTACATCATTTATTAAATGGAAACCTGTCGTGAAACTCCTCGCCTGGAGCAAGAGGGTGACCCTTCCCGGATTCGGAGGATTGCCGCTGTACGAAGTGGCCCGGTTCTTCTATCACGGTTTGATGAAGGACGTTTTGACCGAGAAGGCCGCTTCGATCTCCTTCAATTTCTTTCTGGCCATTTTCCCCGGCATCATCTTTCTCTTTACGCTGATTTCCTACATTCCCATCGAGAACTTCCACGAAACTCTGCTGAACACGCTGAGAGGCGTTATTCCGGAGTTGGCGTATGAGTTATCAGTCAACACCATCGAAGATATCATCAAACGGCAGCGGGGTGAACTCCTGTCGTTCGGTTTCATCTTCGCGCTCTATTTTTCCACGCGCGGCATCATCTCCCTAATCCATGCGTTCAACAACACCATTTACGCCGCAGAGTCACGGAATTGGCTCATGCAGCGGTGTATCGCTATCGGCCTGATTTTCATCATGACCGTGCTCCTGGTATTGGCGGTAACGTTGATTATCGCTGCCCATGTGGGACTGGACTTTCTCGTGCGCCAGGGAATTATCAAGAGCGGCTTTGTCTTTTATCTGCTGGCCGCCGGCGACTGGCTGATCATCTGGGCTCTTTACTATTTCGGCATTTCCTTCATTTATTACTTCGGCCCTACCAGCAAAACCGGCTTCCGGTTCCTCTCCCCCGGCTCAATCGTGAGCACGATCCTCACGGTACTGTCCTTTTATGGCTTCAACTATTACATCGAAAACTTTAGCAGATACAATGTCCTCTATGGCTCCATCGGCACCCTGATGCTGATCATGCTGTGGCTCTACCTCAACTCCCTGGTGCTCCTGATCGGTTTCGAGCTTAACGCGAGCATCTATACAGCCCGGGACCAGAGATAGCGCGGTTCAGTTAGAACAACTCCGAGGGCCATCTTCAAGAGATGACAGGGACCGTCTTCTACCAAAAATCATGGGAGCCATGGGGGTTCCTTTTTCTGTCTCTCTTTATTGGGCATAGGGTCTCTTTGAAGGGATCTTGAAGACCATCACGGCACCAGCCAGTGCAGAAATACCCAATAAGAGATATGGCACCCTATATCCTCTCCCAGGGCGTCCAGGGAAACTCCCCGATAACCCGAGAACTGACCCAATGGCTGCAGATAGATCGTATCTCTGAGCGCACCCGGTTTTGCCGCCTTAACACGCACAAAAGCCTCATAGGTCTGGCCTGCTTCCGAATGCTCTGACAGCCAGTCGCCGGGTTTTGGAGCAGGGATCAATGAAAAATCACCCTCCGGATCAAAGGCCCGCTTTAAGGCGACAGGGAGACCCCCTGTATTTCCTATGGCCCGTATGGCCTCTGAATAGTGCGGAGGTTTGAAGCCCATGGCCAAACACGGAAGCAAAACCAAAAATCCAATAAGTTGGAAAAGCCCTTTCATGGAGCTTGATCAGACAAAACCAGTTGTGCAATGCTAAAAGCAAGTAGTTTGTTGCTACTGAGAGCATAAAAATAGCTTGCACTATCGGGAGGGTCATGAGGTCTTCTTTGCTGTGACTGGCGGGAGGCCGCTGTCCTTTTCACGGCGTATCAATGGGGGAAGCCGCAGCTCTGAGCCTGTCGAAGGGAATGCGGAGGGGGCAAGGCTCCCCCGTTGATATGTCGTAGAAAAGACCAGGTCGGGAGCCTCGGAACAGAAGAGAAGACCCTATGACCATCCCAAAGCCTTTTCGGCTACTTCCAGTGCAAACAATATTATGCTCTTTTTAATAACAGGCCCTAAAGAGCGAAAAACCCGACGGAGCATGCAAAAAAGATCTCAGTCCCCAGAATCAGACTGCCCGCCTTCTCTGCTTGAAAGCCGAATCTCAGCATATGGTTCGTCAGGCACATTCAGTCCGGAATCGGTTTACTACGGCCCGCCTCGGCAGGCCCACCTCCCAGGTATTCCTCCAGCACCTGAATATGACGTTTTTCCTCTTCGATGATTTTGTTTAGATGCTCGAGGGATTCCCGATCTTCAAGGAAGGATTCGAACATCTCGAAGAACAACACCGTGTCTCTCTCGAATTCAATGGCCAGGTTAATGAGGTTCTCGATACTCCCCAGGTTTTGGAGATCCGCTTCTTTCAGTGAAAAGCTCTCCTCGCCCAGAATGCCCTGCAATATATCCCTGCCCATATCCTCCAACCGTCGATCGACGGGCACCTTCCGCACCGCTTGCTTCAACTCTGAGAACCACTTAGCATGTTCCACCTCCTCATCAGCAAGCCACTGGAGTATTGAAGCAACGGACTGGTTTTGAACCCCTTCTAAGGCATTTCGATAGACCTTCTCGCCGTTTTTTTCTATCTGGATTGCCAGATCGATGATATCGGCACTTGAAAACATGGCATCCCCCTTTTGCCCGAGGCCTATGATACGAAATGAGAACCTATCCGTACAGCTGAAAGATAAGGAAACCTTTCCGCTCGTTTCACGCTCAAATGGCCTCTTTTGTTCCCTGTTTCCTGAAAGCTATACTGTGCCATACTACGGTGAAAACGGCATTCCCGCAGCCGGGCGGGTTTACCGTTGACCCACTGATCCATTTACCCTATAGTGCCTTTCTCGAAAACAATGAACCGCCACGTTTGGAGAGACTGCTACCTGGATGATATCCTTTAACATCAACGAGTTCTCATGCCAATCTCAGAGACTGAGATCTGCCCGAGTCTGGCCTGCCAGGGCAGGTAAAGGGAAATCATGCACTATGTGACTACCAGATGGACGAGCACAGGCGGCTACCGCGAGGTCCTCGTAATAGCCGTTCCTTTGATCCTGAGCACAAGTGCCTGGTCCGTTCAGCACTTCGTTGATAGGATGTTTCTCTCGTGGTATTCGCCGGAGACTCTGGCCGCATCTATGCCTGCCGGTATCCTCTTCTTTACACTCATGAGCCTGTTTATCGGTACGGCCAGCTATGTCAGCACCTTTGTGGCCCAGTATTTCGGCGCCGAGCGATATGAGAGGATCGGGCCGGCCCTCTGGCAGGGGGTGTATATCTCATTGCTGGGAGGGCTCCTGCTGTTATGCCTCATTCCCTTCGCGCAACCCATCTTCGGTCTGGTCGGCCATGATCCAATAGTGCAGCATCATGAGGTTGTGTACTTTCGAATTCTCTGTATTGGCGGTTTTCCGGTAATCGCGTCGGCTGCTATCTCCGGATTCTTTGCAGGGAGGGGCCGGCCGTGGCCCGTCATGTGGGTGAATACCTTGTCCACCGCCGTCAACCTTGTCATGGACTATGCCCTGATATTCGGCGCATGGGGTTTCCCCGAGCTCGGCATTAAGGGCGCAGGAATCGCAACGGTTCTGGCCGGATGCTTCTCCCTTCTTGCGTACCTCTTCCTCGTATCCAGGAGAGCCCATGACCAAACCTTTCATACGCTGAAGGGCTGGAAGCCGGAGAGAGAGCTGTTTCTTCGACTCATCCGGTTTGGTTTGCCCTCCGGGGTACAGTTCTTTTTGGACATGGCGGGCTTCACTGTATTCATCCTCCTGGTCGGCCGTCTTGGTATCACCAGTCTGGCTGCCACCAATATCGCCTTCAATATCAACACGCTGGCCTTTATGCCCATGATAGGCTGCGGTATAGCTATATCGGTACTGGTGGGTCAGTATCTGGGAAGAGACAGGCCCGATCTCGCTCAAAAGAGCGTATTCTCCGGCTTCCATATCACCTTTGTTTACATGGCAAGTATTTCAGGCGCGTATGTGCTCATTCCCGACGTTTTCGTGCTTCCCTTTGCCGCTCAGGCAGATCCCGAGCGCTTTGCCGAGATCTACCACCTGACCGTCATTCTCCTGAGATTCATTGCGGTCTATTCGATCTTTGACACGATGAACATCATTTTCGCCTCCGCCATCAAGGGAGCCGGCGATACCCGCTTCGTCATGCTCACCATTGTAATTCTATCGTTTGTCGTAATGGTAATCCCTGCCTATGCGGCCATTGTGATCCTTAAGCTGGGCCTCATGGCCTCCTGGATCATTGTTTCAGCCTATATCATCATACTGGGCTTTGTCTTCCTTTTCCGATTCCTCGGCGGCAAGTGGAAGACTATGCGGGTAATCGAAGAACCCGTGAAGGTCCTCTCGCCCCGATGCTCCGAATGCCCGGATGAAAAGTTCAAGGCTTAGTGCTCATTCTTCACCCTATAGATGTGAAACAATGTGCCAGAAGGCACGGACTGTGAAGGCATTCATGCCTTTTCGCATTTGACTTTTTCACCGATTTATAGAATGTTTGTCTGAAAGGACTAAAGGTAGCAGGAAAAAGACCTGCATGTAGTATTATCCTTTCAGACGGAGCCGATGGGGCGAAAGCCAAGACATATCCTTACCTTTGAGCGTAAACGGAACTGTATCCTTATTGCTCTTTTTCTCCTTATGCCCATAGCCGGGTGTGGAGAAAGGCCTCCCGTTCCGCCCGTTCCACTGCAGGCCGTATCGGAGCGAAGGTTGGCCACCATAGGCTATTCCATACAGGCCGGCGCTTTCACAAACCTTGACAACGCTGTGCGGCTTGTCGAAGGGCTCGAAGGCAAGGGATTGAATGCCTACTACTTTGTTCACGAATCCGGGCTCTACAAGGTCCGATTCGGCAATTTCCCTTCTAAGCAGTCCGCCCAAGAGCAGGCTGAAAGCCTTCGTGCCGACGGGACCATTGACGAGTACTATATCGTCAGCCCCGATGATTATGCTGCGGTTAAGGAAAGAACCTACGGCCAGAAGTACCTGAGATTTAAGCTTGTGGAAACGGCAGAGCGCTTTATCGGCGTCCCGTATCGGTGGGGAGGATCTTCGCCGGATGCCGGATTTGATTGCAGCGGGCTCACCATGACCGTTTACCACCTGAACGGTCTGAATCTACCCCGTTCCTCCAAAGAACAATTCATGGCCGGCGTCCCTGTCAAGCGGCGCCAGCTATCGCGGGGCGATCTGGTTTTCTTTGCGACCTCTGGAGGAGAAACGGTATCTCATGTCGGCATATACGCCGGTAGAAATAGGTTCATTCATGCCTCGGGACGGGGCAAGAAGATCCGTATCGACTCACTTTCGAAGCGGTATTTTAAGAACCGCTATGCCGGTGCTCGAACATACATATGGTAAAAGCCGGCGATGACGCAACCTCTATTCGCTCGTATCCGCGCAATACTGAGTAACAGCACCGTGCGAAGCACCGGATAATCAGTTTCTGGTGTCTCGTATTATAGAGCTAAGCACTGATCGTTTTTTGGCCCCTGACCGGAACCTTAGAGAAAAGAGATTGTCTAACTTAAATGAGTGAAGAGGCTGACAAGGAGAGCAGAGAACCTCAATTTGATGCCGCCCTCGTGAGGTCCTTTCAGGCCGGCAACAAGGCAGCATTTGATAAGCTCGTTTTGAACCACAAGGATAGGATATTTAATCTCTGCTTCAGGTTCCTGGGCGATTACCAGGAAGCCAACGATTCGGCCCAGGAGGTCTTCGTAAAGGCCTACCGATCTCTGAAGAGATTCAGATTCGAGTCGGCCTTCGGGACATGGTTGTATCGAATTGCGGTAAACACGTGCAAAAACAAGGTGAAGTCATTGGACTACCGGTATGCCGAAAAGATGGTGTACCTGGACAATCCCGGAACGGTACAAGACGCACACGGTCTGGAGATAAGCGATGAGACACAGTCTCCTCTCGCTGAACTTGAAAAAAGGGAGCGAATGGAGCTCATACAGCAGGCGATAGAGTCTCTGCCGCCGGCACAGAAGATGGTGGTTATACTCCGCGATATCCAAGGCCTGTCCTATGATGATATTGCGGATATTACCGGCTACGGCCTCGGCACGGTAAAGTCGCGGCTCTCCAGGGCAAGGCTTGAACTACGAAGAAAACTCATGAAGGTCATATAGGATGAACTGCACCCAAATAAGAGAACTGTTATCCGAATACATGGATGGCATGCTTGATAAAGAAACTACAGGCCTTGTGGAAAAGCACCTCGAGACCTGCAAGGATTGCAGGGAAGAACTCGCTTCACTGCGGGCAATTGGTGAGGAATTGGGCTCGCTTGAAGCGGTGGAGGCACCGGCGGATTTCTTGAAAAAGGTGCATGAACGTATTGAGCAGCGCTCTCGGGTTTCGAGGGTAATCCGCAGTTTATTCGTTCCAACGCGGTTCAAGATCCCCTTTCAGCTCGCAACCGCTGCCGCAATGGCAGTCCTGGTTTTTTCGCTCTTCAATGTGCAGCAATCGGAAAAACAGATCGTAGGTGTACCTTTTCAGTCGAAGAAGGCAAGAACTGAGAAGCCACCTGCAACGGATTCTCTCGACCGGGCACCGGTTGAGCGGACCTACCGGGCTCAACCTACATTACAAGAGGCGGCAATGCCGGAGAAGCCCGCCGAGAGAAAGCCCGTTGAGCTGGTGCTTTTGCTCAAACGAGAGGCCCCAAGCACGGTTCATTCTCCAGGTGAAGGCTTTGAGGCGGAAGATGCGGAAACAGGGGCAGGAGCGCTTGAAAAAGAGAAACCCGCCTCAGTTCAGACCCCAATAGGAAAACGAGCAAAACAAGCCGCCGGAAAGGCCGAGTCAAGAACAAGTTGGATTGACGAGAAACGGCAGCCCCCTGTACCCCCGAGCGGGGAGTTTGCTGGATGTAAGGACGAAGCAGTCGGTAAATCGTCATCTATAATCAAGGCCTTACCCATGCTGACCGGTCTCGTAGAGCTTGAAGGCGGCAGGGTAATAGCCGAAGGAGATGAGGAAATAAGCCCGCCACAGTATCTTACCGCGGAGATCCCCGCGAAAAACTACCGCTCATTCTTGGATAAGGTAGGTCGGTTAGGCGTTCTCCAGTCTTCTCCTTCGGCCATACCCTTAGGTGACCGTGAAATGATTCAGGTACGTATTCAGCTCATACCTGCTCCCTAATCCCTTTCCCCCACCTTCTAGCTTGGTCCCTCCGTCGGCCCAAAAGAGATCCATTCCCCCTTCCCCGTTTCAGCGTTGCCTTCCCATCCTCGTTTCATGCATATCCCTTTCCTCCGGGCCGAAGGAACCCGGCGATGGGGTCAAAACCTTTCAAGACGATGGACCCTATAATCGTGCTGCGAGGCTCAGAAACGGGTGTATTGGCAATTCTGAAAGCAAATCCCGAAGAAAGAATGAAAATTCTCGGAACTTTTTTGTTTCCTTCTTGTCTACTGCATTAAAACCACATGATCGGGAAAGGAGGAAGCAAACATGAATGAAAAGAAAAAAACAGTGGTACTCTTCATCTTAGCAGGATTTCTGGCCATTACCGGCATCGCTTACGGTCAGCAGGGAGAGCACACGGATAGAACCCTCTCGCCCTACTTTTTTGTCAAGAGCGATGATCCAGGGCTGGACCGGTTACCCTTGAAGTCAACTACCCTAAAGGCGGACATTGCCGGTGTAGTCGCCAACGTCTTGGTGACCCAAATCTACAAGAACGAGGGCACGAGACCGCTGGAGGCCATCTACCTATTCCCCGCATCCACGCGAGCCGCCGTATACGGGATGAAGATGACGATCGGGGACCGGGTCATCACGGCCAAAATCCGCAAACGTGAGGAGGCACGACAAGAATACGAACAGGCAAAAGAGGAGGGAAAGAGCGCGTCTCTGTTGGAACAACAGAGGCCCAATGTATTCCAGATGAACGTGGCCAATATCTTGCCGTGTGATATCATTACCGTTGAACTCAGATACACAGAGCTTCTGACGCCCACAGATCGCGTCTACGAGTTCGTGTACCCAACCGTAGTGGGTCCCCGTTACTCAAACCAGTTAAGTGCTGAGTCGCCGCCATCAGAGCGATGGGTTGAAAACCCTTATCTGCACGAGGGGCAACGGCCAACCTATACCTTTGGGGCAGCGGTCACTATCGCCGCAGGACTCCCGATTCAGCACGTGACCTGTCCTTCCCACGAGGTTTCCATCGACTACGACGGGCCGTCCCGTGTTACCCTGGAACTTGACCCGGAGGAAAAGCATGCCGGCAACCGCGACTTCATAGTGAAATACCGGCTCGCCGGCGGCAAGATAGAGTCGGGGCTGCTTCTGTTCGAGGGGGAAAAGGAAAACTTCTTCCTTCTCATGGTTCAACCGCCCGAACGCGTAGCTCATTCCCAGATCCCGTCCCGCGAGTACATCTTCATCGTCGATGTCTCAGGCTCAATGCACGGCTTTCCATTGAATACATCCAAGAACCTCCTGAAGGATCTGATCGGTAAACTCCCGCCCACCGACCGTTTCAATGTACTTCTGTTCGCAGGACAATCCTTCCTGATGTCCGAACGATCCGTGCCGGCCAATCCCGAGAACATCCGTCATGCCATCGATGTAATCGAACACCAGCGGGGAGGAGGCGGCACCGAGCTCTTACCGGCGCTCAAAAGGGCGCTGTCCCTTCCGAGGACAGAAGGGTATTCCCGAAGCATTGTCATCGCTACCGACGGTTATGTCACGGTTGAAACAGAGGCCTTTGATTTGATCCGCAACAACCTGTGTGATGCCAATGTGTTTACCTTCGGGATTGGATCGAGCGTCAACCGGTATATCATCGAGGGCATGGCTCGAGCCGGCATGGGCGAACCTTTTGTCGTCACCGGAACGGGAGAGGCTCAGAAGAAAGCTGGACAATTCAGAAGGCTGATCCAGTCGCCAGTACTAACCGGGGTCGACGTAAACTTCGGTAGATTCCAGGTGTATGACGTAGAACCACCCAGCATCCCCGATGTATTGGCTGATCGGCCGGTGATTGTCTTCGGAAAATGGCGCGGCATTCCGGAGGGGACAGTCCACATTCAAGGCATCGCCGGAGACCGCCCATTTACAAAAGCTATAGACGTGAACACCGTAATACCTGCCGAGACCAACAGGGCATTGCGCTCCTTGTGGGCCAGGCATCGGATTGCCCTCCTCTCCGACTACAACAAGCTCGAACCAAACGATGACCGCGTCGGGGAAGTCACAGAACTGGGTCTCAGGTACAACCTCCTGACCGCTTATACGTCCTTTGTAGCCATCGACACCCGGATCCGCCGCAAGGATGGTCAAGTAGTAACCGTCAAACAGCCGCTTCCCTTGCCTCAGGGGGTTTCAGATCTCGTCGTGGGGAACGGCTCGCCAGTGCGAAAAGCCGCTTCTCCTGCTGCCCCGTCGCCCACATGGTTCGGCGTAAAAGCTGAGATGACCAAGGAAGTGTGCGGTGAATATGAGAGCGGGAAACGACAAACTCTTGATTCGGCAGTTGCAGAACCGGTTCGTGAGACAATCCGCGTTGAATTGGGGAAGATCACGGTATCAAAGGGGCTCTCCAAGAAGGCCGTTACCCGGCTGATTAAAAGACATATCCCCGCATTCGAGACCTGCTTCAACCGCGTAACCAAGGCCAATCTCCACCTCAAAGGCACCGTTGTCTTGTCCCTCCATGTTACTTCAACAGGTGAGATCGACACGATCAAGGTCGTCAAGAATCAGCTCAAGGATGAGGCGCTTGTGCAGTGCATCGCTCAAAAGCTCAGGGCGATGCGAGTGCCCCATCGTAACGGTAACACGAGCGCAACGATCATTGTTACGCTCAAGGTCGGGTAATACTGTATCAGCAACCCACCCCAACGGGGGTGGGTTGCTGAAGGACTGGTTCAGGATGCTGATCTCATCCGATTAGATGCTGTCTTGCGAGGACAAGCAATGGGGAAGGACGGCGAAAAAAAGGTGGTAATGTATCTAATTACGGGTTGCAGCAGCATGAAGCAGTGCATTCTCGATAGCGAACGCTGCCGGGATACTCAGGGCGGTGAGCAAAGAGAGATCTTCCTTTCGAAATCCATAGGGCTGATTGATAGAGTCAACATAAACGACTCCCTTGACCTTTGACCTGCTGATCAAGGGAACACACATCACGGAGCGCACGTTCATGATTTCCATGCTCTCGGAGAGATTAGCCTTGTTTTCATGGAGCGTATCGAGCATCATAACGGCCTTGCGTTCTCGCATAACTCGATCCACTATGGTACGGCTATAGGTCCTGACGGAATCACCTTTGCTCTTTTTCAGTATGGGTATGAGCCCAGATATCTCCTTCGTCTCTTCATCAAAAAGGATGAACACGCCCCTGTCGACTCTTTGCAGAAGATCCAGGATATAATTCAGTATCGTCCCCAAAATCTCATGGAGATCCCTATTGATGTTTATGGATTGCATTAAGGCGCTGGATGCCTTGTGGATCAACTCCATGTTTTTTTGGGGAGTCATGGGCCTGTCTTGCAAAAACGCCCTGTCGCCTTCACTGGCTTTCCGGGAAAGACTGGTGGTATAGGCGGTGTCAAGCTTATCATCCGAGCAGGCTTTTCCAAGAGAAATAACCGCATTGCCGATGGCAATCGGAAGACCTTGCTCGACTTCGCACTCATAGCCCGGCCGTATCCTCTTACCGTTAACATAGGTTCCATTCTTACTCTTGAGATCCATAATGAAGTATTTATTGTCTCTCCGAACAATCTTCAGGTGCCTGCGGGAAACGGAACCGTCGTTTAGCTGAATGTCATTCTCAGCAGACCGCCCAATCTGAATGACATCGGCTTTGAGCTCCAGCGACTGGATGGCGCCTGCCCCTCTTCCGATATGAAGTTTTGGCATAGTCCGTAACCTCTTAAAAGGCCCGTAAAACCCGCTGGCCTGAATTTTTTTTACTATACCATAAAACCCATGCAAAGGCAATCGCGTCCCAGCGCGACAACCCCTAAAACCCCTTCTTACCCCTTTTGATTAAATCTCTCGGCCAAAAGACCGATCGCCACGGCAAAACCACTGCCACCATCCCGCACCCCACCATGAAACCTCTGAATACACGCTTCAAATATCGTCTCATCAACAATTGCTTGCCCTCAGCTTGCCGTAATGCTAGCTTGGCCGGTATAGATTACGCCTGAGAGGGCATTTTTCCTTTTACAAGAGGCCTTCCTCGTTTAAAGGCACGATCATTCTCGCTTGGAAGGAAGGGGGTGAAAATGATGCGCATTGGATGGATTGGTACGGGAGTCATGGGAGCACCCATGGCTGCTCATTTGCAATCAGCCGGACATGACCTCCTGATCTTCAACCGGACGAGAGGAAAGGAGAAATCATTACTCGAAAAAGGGGCCACGTGGTGTGAATCCCCCGCAGAAGTGGCTGCCGAGTCTGAAATCATATTCACTATGGTCGGCCTTCCGGTCGATGTGCAGGAAGTGTATTTTGGGCAAAAGGGGATCCTTTCCGTAAAAGGTCCCTGCCGAATTGTGGTTGATATGACCACGAGTCTGCCAACCTTGGCGCAAACCATCGCCCGGGAAGCGGCAAAGCAGGGAATCCAGAGCCTCGACGCACCGGTTTCAGGTGGCGATATAGGCGCCAGAAATGCGACCCTCGCCATCATGGTCGGCGGCAACAAAGAGGCCTTTGATGCAGTCTATCCATTGTTTCAGCTGTTGGGACAAAACATCTCACATATGGGGGGTCCAGGTGCGGGCCAGCACACAAAGATGTGCAACCAGATACTCGTAGCAGGAACCATGATCGGGGTGAGCGAATCCCTGCTGTACGCCGACAAGGTCGGGGGCCTCGATCAAGATGCAGTGATCAACATCATAGGCAGCGGTGCAGCCTCGTGTTGGTCCATCAATAACCTTGGGCCACGCATCATCCGCGGCGACTATGATCCCGGCTTTTTCGTGGAGCATTTTATCAAGGATATGGGCATCGCCTTGCAGGAGGCCGCTGCTGTGGGCATCTCATTGCCGGGCCTGGCACTGGTCCACCAGCTCTACCTTGCAGTTAAGGCGCAGGGACACGGCCGCTCGGGGACACAGGCACTCATCCTTGCCTTGAAAACCCTCAACGGCGAGTGAGCATGAAACATCCGTGATGGTGCCCCACCTGTCGGATCAGGGGCCTATCCGGCCCCTGCCCAACGCCGCAACGATCGGAGTCAAGGCCCTATGAAAATCAAACTCTTTGCATTGGAGCGGTACTTTGCTGAATACGAATTCAGCGCTCCCTCCCTCCTCTCCTGTTCAGATTGTGAATCCTTTTCCCTGAGAGAACTCCTGGAGCTCGAGCCTGATGCACAAACGCAATTCCAGGGCCTCAGGCCCGGTCTCGTTAACGCTAAGGATCGAGCATCATTGTGTTACAGGCTCCTCTGGCTATGATATGCTCAACGGAACTGCCTCTCAATGGTGAGCCAAGTTCATAGCCCGGGTTCGAAGGATACTCATGATTCCCGTTACTGAAACCATAGCAATCGATGAAAGCGAGATCCAAGAGGAGTTCATCCGAGCATCCGGCCCGGGGGGACAGAATGTCAACAAGGTCTCAACTGCTGTTCAGCTCCGATTCGACGTCGGCAAATCGGCTAGCATTCCCGATGAGGTTCGGGAGCGTCTGTTTCGTCTGGCCGGCAAACGGATTACCGGAGACGGCGTCCTTATTATCGATGCTCGGCGGTTCCGCACCCAGGAACGGAATCGTCGCGATGCCCTGGATCGCCTCGTCTCGTTGATCCGGAGGGCTGCGGAGATACCGACGCCTCGCCGCAGAACGAGACCCACGCACGCCGCGAGGGTCCGCAGGCTTGAGACCAAACGGAAACGGGCGAAGAAAAAACGCCTTCGCCAGCCTGTTTCCCGTTCTGAGGACTAGGCATTTGCACAACACCGGCGAGGACGTGATGGGTTGGGCCTGATCTACGCAGCTTCGGGTTAAAAAATAATCGATTATTGCCTTAACTCCGCAAGAGAATGACGCGCATTTATTGAGTTTACTGTGGTAATCGTGAGGGATATGGATGTCTTTTTTTGCACTTCACCCTGTTGAATAGCTCTTTTCAATGACCCATGGAGCGATAATAAGCGATTGGTATCGTTCATATACCAAAGGAGGTCATGGCTGTTTTCGAAAGGCGATAGCTTAAAAAGAATTCCACCGCGTCTTGCATAGGTCACAGAGGTGGGGTTTACACCGTGGAAGCCCTGGGAGTCTCCGTCTGGTCCATCTAAACCCCACCTCTGTGGCCACCTCCCGTGAGGCCAGTAGATATCGCCTTGAGAAAATTGGCATGACCGGATAGCGGTCAGTATGTATACGTTCTCTAATCAAGGTACCATTAAGGAAACGCTTTTGAACCATACTAGGCTCTTATTCAACAGGACAGGGGCACGTGCTTTCAGCCTGCTCTTTCCCTTTATCCTGAGGCGGGTAAACCCGCCTCAGGCGGGGATGAGCGAGCATAACAGCATGGGCTTCTTCGGTGTCAAAAAAAGATGTCCATATCCCTTGTAATAGAGTAGTTGCGGAGTTAAAGCAATAATCGAAAAGAATAGTGCCGCTATATGAGCCTATTCCAGGCCAATCGAGCCGGGGCGAGATAGCGAATAAAGGAGGTTGTTGAAATGAAAGGAATACTCGTTAGGTGGTTTATTTTGACTGCCGCCATCATCGTTGCCTCATACCTGTTGGACGGCATCCAGGTAAGGGGTTTCTTTAGCGCATTCTTCGCGGCAGCTATCCTGGGGATCTTGAACGCCTTTTTCCGGCCCCTACTCATTATCTTGACGCTCCCCATCAATATCCTGACCCTCGGTCTTTTCACCTTTATCATTAATGCCCTGTTGCTCAAGATGGCATCGGGCGTTATTTCGGGATTTGAGGTGCGGGGTTTTTGGGCAGCAGTCTTTGGCTCCGTGATCATCAGCGTGGTAAGCTGGGCTCTGAATTCGTTTATTAGTTCGCAGGGAAAAATGGAATATATCGATTTGAAAAAGAAAGGTGACAGGTGGGAGTAGCACAAAGGCCTATATATCCATAAGGAAGGGTCCATTAAAACCCAGAACTTCCGGCGTACTGTTTCTTTTAAAAAACACCGATGCAACGAGTTAGGCTTTCAGTATGGTTTCAACTTTCGGCTAGTCCTTTGGTTATGTCGCTGGCCTGCAATAACGCCCGCTTCAAGTCATCGTGGATTGGCGCCTCCTGGGTTACCAAGAGGCGGGTGCCCACGTGGCAAAAGCCTCACGGCTTTCATACATGACCGAAGCCAACACACCCAACCCAGCATCTCCGTAATCCTCGTTTGAAACATCATTAATCTCCTCGCTCTTTCAGTTCTACAGCTCAGTCCCTTTGATACGTAGCACATGAAGAAATCATGTCAAGGATTAAACGTTACAAGAGGCCAGAGCGTGCCCGCCTCGTTCAGAGGACCCCAGCCCTGTACAAGCATGAGAATATGGTGTATAAGCCCGAGAGTATTGCGCGCAGCACGACATCAATGGCTGTCCGCGGTTTCTTGGTTTGACACGATTGTGGGGAGAATTTACGTGAGCAACAAAAACTCCACGCAATGCCGGAGCGAATCCGACCTGTCTGATTTCTTTGAACCCAGGGGCATTGCCATCATCGGATCATTTAGGGAGGGGTTCTTTGGTGGGCATGTCGTTGTTAAATCCCTATTGAAGGCCGGCTACTCCGGCCGAATCTATCCCATCAATCCCGCATATACGGATACCCACGGCCTGACGGTCTACCCTTCTATTACAGCAGTTCAGGAGAAGATAGACCTGGCTATCATTATGATCAATGCTCAAGGGGTTCCCTCTATCATCAGTGACTGTGGCGATAAGGGCATCAGGGCAGTCATTCTAGTTTCGGATGGTTTTGCTGAGAGAAACAAGGAGGGCGCCCGTCTGCAGAACGAGATAGTGACGCTCGCTCGGCAGTGGGGAATTCGCATAATAGGCCCGAATACTGCCGGTATCGTTAATACCAGCAATGGTCTCAATCCCTGCCCTTACGATGCCGGATACTATAAGCTACGGCAGGGTTCGGTCGCAATTTGCTCACAGACGGGAATGACCAACCCGCAGGCCTTTCCTTATCCTCATCTGCACCTGGGAATCAGCAAGATCTGTGATTTCGGTAACAAGTGCGATGTAAACGAATGCGATGTACTTGAATACCTGGAGAGAGACCCTAGAACGAACGTCATCAGCATGTACCTTGAAGGTATTTCGCACAGCCAAAGGTTCTTGTCAATATCGAGAAAGGTGGCCCCCAAGAAACCCATCTTGGTCTTGAAATCAGGGAGAACGCCGGAAGGTGCACGAGCATCAGCATCACACACCGGGGCCATTGCAGTGGACGATCGCTTATTTGAAGCCGTTTGCAGGCAAGCTGGTATCATACGGCTTGAATCCTTCGAAGAGGTTTTCGAAATACCTAAGATTTTCGCCACACAGCCTCTACCAAAGGGAAACCGCCTAGGTATCATAACCTATACCGGAGCGATCGGTGTACTGGCTGCCGATGAGGGGGCTCACTATGGCTTGGCCCCTCCGAATCTGACCGCCGAGACGGCCGATTTACTCAATGGAATCTTCCCAGGATTGGGGATAGCGCCAGTAGATATCGGTCCTATGTCAGTGGTCGTCAAGGACCTACGTGCCTTGTACCCACAAATCCTTGAGGCAGTCATATCAGATGAGAATGTGGACGCCCTTCTAAACGTCATGTGGGCTGATCCCAGCGGTTTGACGAAAGAGATGTGCCTTGAAGCCTATGGGAGAATTAAAAGCCCCTATACGAAACCAGTGGCGACATGGGTTTATGGACCTGAAACGCGTAAGGTTGCCGACCTGGCCGAGGCTTTGGCAGATTTGGGCTTCCCCGTATTTAGCGACCTCAAGACATCGATTAAAGCACTTGGTTTGGCATACAAATACGCTCAGATCAAGAAAGGAAGGCTTTTATGAAATGCTAAGTGCTTCGATTCGCAAATACCATAACGTACTTTCATCACTATAATCTCTGCAATTGCTCACTCAGCACTTAGTCCCGAGTAAATATATACATTATCGAATTTATGAATCGAGGGACTAGGCCTTGCTTTTTCTCCTTGATGGCCCTTGCAATAATGTTACAATAAATCTGTATAAGGATGTTGTTCGGCAAACGACCCGGCGAATTAGCCCCACTGGATTAGTTACACTACACGGGAATTACCATTTGTGCGATGAGCTCAACAGTGAATCGTGAGGAGACAGTAATGGATATCGAACAGATGAAAGTCGGATTCATGGATGTATTTTGCTACCTCGTATCATGCCAGCGAACAAAAGAGGCCCTCGTTATCGACCCGGCAGGCGATGAGGATCGGGTCGTTGACAGGATCAACCAGAAGGGCCTCCATTTGAAGTATATCGTCAACACCCACGGACACGGTGATCACATCTGTGGCAACGCACGGGTGAAGGAGCTTACGGGAGCAGAGATCGTCATGCACGAGCTGGATGATCAAATGTCTAATTCTCCCCAGGGCCAGATGATGGCCCGCCAATGGGGTTTTACCCCATCACCGCCTACCGACATCACTGTCAAGGATGGTGATCAAATTGTGGTAGGAGACGTTGCTCTTCAGGTCATCCACACCCCGGGCCACAGCCCCGGGGGCATATGTCTTCTTGGGGACGGCAACCTTTTTTCAGGGGATACCCTGTTTGTCGGCGGTATTGGCCGCACCGATCTGCCGGGCGCCTCCATGAGCCAGTTCATGAATGCCATAAGGGAAAGACTGCTCACCCTTCCCGGGGAAACCATTGTCTGGCCGGGGCACGACTACGGGATGAGGCCCTCCTCTACTATCGATGATGAGAGGAGAACAAATCCCTGGCTGTCCTGAAAGCTCTCGGGCTTCGATTAAGCTTCGAGCTCGGCATAGAGGGAAGCAATGCTGAATGTCCTGATTATCATCCTGGCCGCAATCTTCCTTTTTGGGGTGCTCTTTTTCGAAAAGAGGGAAAATCGAAGGGGACTGCTGCCCGCGAAAACGGTCCTTTCTCTGCTTTTCATCCTTGCAGTCCTGGTCCAGCCCCACCCCATCCCTTCCTATTTCTACCTGCTCCTGGCGGGATTGATAGTGTGCATGGGCGGAGACGTCTTTCTGGCCTTGCCTCAGGGGAAGATGTTCCTGTTTGGTCTGGTTTCCTTCCTGCTCGGACATCTTTGCTATATCCTGGCGTTTTTCTCCGTCGCCGGGACCAGCACATGGACTTGGATAGGGCTGCTAACGGTCTTGGTCATGAGCGCCTGGATATACGCCTGGCTCAGGCCCCATCTCGGATCGATGAACATTCCGGTTCTGGTCTATGTCATCATCATCAGCATCATGGTTTCCGGGGCATGGACCGTTCTTGGAGATCTCGATCTGACCCGATCGGGACGGATCATGGTTTTCATCGGCGCCCTGAGCTTCTACTTCTCCGACGTGTTCGTGGCCAGAGATCGCTTCATCGGGCAGCAATTTCTTAACCGTCTGCTCGGTCTTCCCCTCTACTATGCGGGGCAATTCCTTCTGGCCTTTTCAGTCGGGCTTCTGGGTTAACCGAACCGGGGCTCCGCTTTTTTATCAAATCGCAAGAGAGAGGCCTAAAATGGGTACCGTTATTCAAGGAAATCCATGGGTCTGGGTAGTGGTGCTTGATCCTGGAAAAAATGAGCAGTTTCTTGGTCAGCATGACCCCGAAGAGGACATATCATTCATACCCGCCTTTCTTGATAAGGAAGGAGCATTGCAGGCCCTTAATCGCCTGGCCCTGGAACAAGGGCACCGATACGAGGTTCAGGCCATCCAATATGAAGAGCTGGCCCGTAGTTCAGCCGGGCATGGATTTATGCTCTTTATCTTAAATGCTAAAGGTGAGATACTTGAAAAGATAAAGCCGTGAGAGGTTTATTGAAAAAGAGAATTTCGAAATCGTCTCAGAGGAGGTTAGGATGAAAATGACTGTGGCCTTGATCGTTCTGGGCATCATTTTTGGTATCACCGGATCAATTGCCGTACGGAGATTCTTCAGGAGAAAACAGGAGTACCACATCTATTCGTTTCTTGAAAACATGAAATCCGTGGGTGAATTGGTGGTTTTCAAGGCATTCACCAAGGAGATCGTGACGACTGCTGATCACTGGCTCGGCAAGGCAGGGAAAAGGTACCTCACATGGCTCATGTCCGAGATGAAAATGGCCATGATTTTTCAGTTTGAAATAAATTTCTGGTACGACCTCAGAAGCCCTGACTTTAAGATTCAAGAAACGGCAGAAGACAGGTTCGTCATAACGATGCCTCAATGTCTGTATAATATCGCTATAAAGGATATCAGCTTTTACGATGAGCAGAGTGCCAAGCTCCTGGACTGGCTCCTGCCCCCTCTTGTGGGAAAGGCCTTCTCGAAGAACTTCAGCGAAGAGGACAAGAACAAGTTAAAGGATGAGGCCAAGATGCAGGCCGCTTCTATGGCAGACGAGCTCATCAAACGTTTAAGCTCGGAGATCGAGAAATCCGCGAGGCAGACAATGGAGATGTTGTCAAAAAGCTTCGGAGCGAAATCAGCTGTCATAGACTTTAGCAAGTCTCAGTTGCTGGAGAAAGGCATATCCGATGCCTCAGGTCAGGTGGTAGCGCAGGAGGCTACCATTCATTAGCGCTTGTCCTTCCAAGCACATCCGCCTTTTCATCTGTTGACTACCCAATCCGACCTGCCTATACTGGACATAGTAGGTCAGCGCAGGCCCAAGCAATGAACCGTAATCAAGGGAGGACAGGCATGAAACGAGCAGTAGCGACCATTTTAGCCGCAGTGTTAACCGTGTTGCTTTTAGGTATAACCGCCCATGCAGCAAAGCTCTCCGAAAAAAGATCATTCCCCGATGTTCCTCGTATAACGAAAGAGGAACTCATGGAGAAGCTCGCAGATCCAAAGGTCGTCATCCTGGATGTTCGCCCTGAGCAGCAGTGGAAGGGCACCAAACTCAAGATCGTTGGCGCAATCCATGAGGACCCGATGGATATTGAATCGTGGGCCGGCAAATATCCCAAAGACAAGACCATTGTCTTGTACTGAGCGTGACCCACGGAATCGACCAGTGCCCGGGCGGCACGGAAACTCAAAGAAATGGGGTTTGAAAAGGTCTACTGCCTTGAGGGCGGCTACAGGGAATGGGTTAAAGCGAACTGCCCCGTCCAGGACAAGGAGACTCAAGAGCAAGATTGTGCTACATGCCATACCTTGGTCACGCCCAACATCGCCTCAGACTGGAAGTTGAGCACTCACAGCAAGAATGAGGTGACCTGTAACGTATGCCATGGCGATCAACATGTGTCGGCCAGGGACGTCGAAAAGGTGCTCATTCCCACTGCAGACACTTGCAAGCAATGCCATGAAATCCAGGGACAGCAGTTCAAGGCGGGAAAACATGCTTTAGCATGGGCAGCCATGAAAGCCATGCCCACTGCCCACTGGCAACCCATGGCATTGCTGGAAGGCATGAAAGGCTGCGGAGGTTGTCATAAGATCGGTGTCAAGACCGAGGCAGAGATTAAGGAGCTAAAGAAACAAGGAGCGGGCTTCGGGCTTGCCTCCTGCGATGTATGTCACACGCGACACCTGTTTTCGGTCAAGGAAGCCAGACAACCGCAGGCCTGCCAGACCTGTCACATGGGATTCGATCACCCCCAGTGGGAGATGTATTCGGCCTCCAAGCACGGTGTACGGTTTCTGTTGAAGCAGAACGGGGTCCTGCCCGAAACCGCTGCCGCACCAACCTGTCAGACCTGTCACATGCAAGAGGGCAATCACGAAGTACGGGCAGCATGGGGATTCTTGGCGGTTCGACTGCCCATGCCCGAGGACAAAATGTGGGCCTCCGCCCGAACCACCATATTGAAAGCGCTTGCCGTGCTGGATCCCGATGGAAAACCCACTGACAGGCTCGGGGTCATCAAGGCGGCAGATGTGGCGCGCCTGAACCAGGCCGATTGGCAAAAGGAGCGGGCCACGATGGTGAAGACCTGCATCCGGTGTCATTCCATCAATTTTGCAAAGGGCGAGCTGGAAAAGGGCGATCGGATGATCCGGGAAGCCGACCTGCTCATGGCTGAGGCAATACAGATCGTTGCCGAATTATACCAGGAAGAGATACTCAAGAAACCCCAGAACTACGCTTATCCATTTCCCGACCTGCTCACGTTCCACGACGCGCCCACCCCAATAGAACAGAGGCTTTTCCTCATGTTCATGGAGCACCGCATGAGGACCTTTCAGGGAACATTTCACAATAACCCGGACTACGCATTGTGGTACGGCTGGAGCGCAATGCGTCAGGATTTGACCGAGATTAAGGCATTGGCCGAGGAACTACGAAGAACCAGCAGATAACGGTTGGCAGGTGGAGACCGATATTTGAAGCGGGGAAAAAGGGAAATCTGACGATCGCACTTCATTATGATCGATTGCGAACTGATCGCTGAAAATTCACGTTCACACGTGCGGGCAGGAATTGCATGAACGAGCAGGCTTCGGTCAACAACCCTCGATACTTCGATATCGGCGCCGGCTTAGAGGCTATTTTCAACCCTTCATCGGTCGCAGTTATCGGCGCCTCTTCCACCTTCGGGAAATGGGGACAGCTTATCCTCACCAACATCGTCGCCGGCAATTTCCAGGGAAGGATATATCCCGTTAACCCCAAAGAGAAGGTCATGTGCGGCCTCCCTGCCTTCAGCCGTATCTCGGATATTCCGGATCCCGTGGACGTGGCGTTCGTGACCACGCCGGCGCAGACGCTCCCGGCGATCCTCGAAGCCTGCGGCGATCATGGAGTGAAAGGTGTGGTGGTAATCACCTCCGGTTTCGGCGAGACGGATGAGGCCGGCCGCCATCTCGAGAACCGCATCGTTTCGATCTGCAGGCAAAACGATTTGACCCTTGTCGGCCCCAATACCATGGGGATCGTTTGCCCTTATGTTAACTTATTTGCCACCGGAAGTCACACCAGGCCCAGGAAGGGATCTGTGGCCTTTGTCTCCCAATCGGGTAACCTCGGTCTCCAGCTCATCCATTGGGCGGAGCAACAGGGGATAGGTGTTTCTCTGTTCGTTGGATCCGGAAATGAGGCCATGGTTACCTGTGCCGACTACCTGGAGTACCTGGAACAGGATCCCCATACCGGCATTATCGTGCTGTACCTCGAGAGTGTGGGTGAAGGCAGGCGGTATCTTGAAACTGCAAGCCGCATAAACCGCAGCAAGCCGGTCATCGTCTTGAAAGGCGGGCGGACATGATCAAGGCCCATGGGACATTCGACGACATCTACCGGGGCTACTACAGCGACGAGCAGGTCTTTGACCGATTTGACCTGAAGAAATTCCACCAGCGGATCAAGACGAGGCTGCTCACATACCAACCCATCATCAAAGAAGCTGCAACAATGCATGGCTTCGATTGGAGGTTGATTGCGGCGGTCATATATCAGGAGTCGCACTTTAATCCGAGGGCAAAAAGTCACCGCGGCGTGAGGGGGTTAATGCAGCTCACCCGTTTCCTTTTCTCGCTCTGAACCATGGGCCTCACAAGCCACAGACGGTGTCCCTCTTTCTTAATCACGGGCAAAAAGATGGAGTATCCATCCAGCCACGGCATAGAGTAAGAGACTGGCAATCATGAGTGTGCGAAAGCCGAGCCACACACTCAGCATGCTCCCTAAAACAGGGGCAATGACGGAGGCAACCCCGTTTACCCCCCACACCCACGGTATATAGTGGCTCTGCCTGTCTGAGACCTTCTGAAGCCCCATGGGAAAGGGCATACCCATAAAAAGGCCCAAAGGCGCCAACAAAGAGACCACGAGCAAACACTTAAGGAAAAGGGGGTAAGCAAGAAAAGTCCTGAACAACCCGTCGATGCACGTGATGGAGAACAGCAAGAAGAGGAGTATAACTCCAAATGGTAGCCAGCGCCAGCTCTCACCCAATCGGGAACTCAAGAGGCTGCCTATGCCGGAGAACAACAGAAGAGCAAACAACACCAGGGCGAGGGCAGTGATCGGATGGATCAGTACCAGGATGGTCTTTTGGATCAAACCCATCTCCACGAACATGAACGCCAGTCCGATCAGGAAAAAGTAGACAAAGGTCTTTCCCTTCCCCAGAGGAGCTGGCCTCGCCCCGCCTCTCAAGAAGAGTAGGGGCAGAAATATGAAGAGGGGGGCTAGAACCAGGGCCTGCAGCAAGGTACCCCACAATATCACCGATCCCCACTCAAGGAAGGGGATCCATTCCTTACCCATGGTTTTGAGAAGATACGGCAGTGCTGACAGCCTGAGGAAGTGAAAAAAGTAGGGTTTATCGTCAGTTGGTGGTCTTATATTGAATAGGTAATTCTCATACAATTCCCGACACGTATCCCTTTGCAACAAGCTCATAGCACTTTCATAATATATGGGCGCATCCAACACGCTGTAGCGGTTGACCTCCTCTATCCGAATCCCGGAATAATAGACGAGATCAAAGCCCCTTTTCCTGCAGAAGTCCTTGATTCGCGCGATGTCCGTAGCACTGAATTCCCCCTTCTTCATAAGCACGGTCCCCGTTGCCCAGCTCCGAATGGCAACCAATGATTGAGAGACACTTCCTGGCCCGGCCCCTCGTATGGTCTCCGCTGCGAGGCTTAAAAGCTTCAGAAACGTCCGAGGAGGAGTGCTGAGCCATGCAGATGCACTCAGGATGCCCTGCGGCTTGAGGTGGTCGAAGTAATCTCGGAACGCCTCTAAGGTATAACTGTAATTCTCTCCAGCAGCATAGATACCTCCTCCGACCCCGCCCCAGCTGCCAATCAGGTTCAATTGGATAAGATCAAATCTCCCGTGGTCCTTGGCCATGAACTCCCTGGGAGATGCCACCTCAATATCAACATGAGGGTGGCTGTCGTAGATGCCCTGGGTAAAGGATTTCAGGGGACCCCTCAGAAGACGGACGACTGAAGGATGAGACTCAACACCTTGTATGTGACCGGCGGAGTGGTACAAAGCAGCCAGAATCTGACTTCCCCCTGCTGAACTGAGTACCAGTACATCTTGGGGGGAGATTACATGATAGGCAAGCGCAAACGTGCCGTAGTCAAGATACGCCAGGGCGTCCCTGTTGCCTTCAAAATTGGTGACAGCGCCGTATGTATTCCCGTCAACGAAAAGCTCCTTTTGAGGAGGAAGGCTCCGGTCATACAAAAGACTCAACCCCGGTGCGAACCTGAGCGAGGGAGCGGCCACTACCTGTACCAGTCCGAGAGGCGAATATTCCTCGTATTCGACCTGCGCCCCCGGCAGTTGCAGGCCCTTACTGATATCTTTAAATTGAGAGATCTTTAACTCTATTCCTCCCTGTATTAGATAGGCGGAAAGGGGTAAAACGCCTATCATGCTCACCATGAGAAAACGCTTCGTCCTCGCCATCCTTTGTAAGGAGAAAAAGAAACCCAACAACGCAAAAAGGCTTGGGGATAGAAGCAAGAGTTTGGGAGGCAACAAAAAGAAGGAAATCATTGCTATTGCCACTCCCACACCTGAGCCCAGCAAGTTAAAGCAATAGACCCGGCCTATTTGTTCCCTGAAATGCATGAAGTGTAAGCCGATGAAACATCCTGCCAAGAAGAAGGGGATAAAAAAGGATACATAGTAACCTGTAAGATAGAGATATTGCTGCTTGTGCCAGGCCAACTGGAAGGGCGAGAAGGGGATCTTTTGTGCTACAGAAAAGCTTGCTATCGTAGCCAGGAAAAGCAAGAAAGAGGTAAGCGGAAAAATAAGGGCGTTCTGCCGCTCAGCAGGGTGCCACCTGGTTCTGGTCTGGATAACAGCCAATAGGGTCCCGCTCGCAGCAAATCCCAGGAGCGCTATACTGATAACCATATATGCAAAGTGATACCATTGGACGATACTAAAAAGCCGCATGAGAACGAGTTCAAAGGCCAGGGAACTTGAAGAGATACAGAGGAGAGCAAGAAAGGGAAACAAGGTAGTTCAGCTCCCTTCTTTTTGTTCTCTATCCTGCGGGCAAACCCTACTAAACCGCAGTGCCCTCAAGATACTCGCAGGAAGGAGTAGCGTTCTGATCATTGTTGAAGGACATGGGATGCAACGTCTTTCCATCATTTCCATGTGCGACGGAAGGGCACAAATCTAACCGGCAAGATGTTTCGAGTCTTTACCTCGCCGTCCTCCGATTTTTCTACTAGCATCAGGTTTTGCACGCTGAAGGGGTGACCTACCGGGATGGCCATCTTCCCTCCCTTCTTAAGCTGCTGAATCAGGGGTGGGGGTATGTGATCGGCTGCTGCCGTTACAACAATACAGTCAAAAGGGGCGTGGTCTTCCCATCCATAGTAGCCGTCTGCCACTTTTACGGTGATGTTCTCATACCCCAGCTCCTTCAGGCGCCTTTCTGCAGCCCTTCCGAGGGGAGGAATAATCTCAATGGTGAAGACATCTTTTACTATCTCACTCAGTACTGCTGCCTGATAACCGGAACCGGTCCCTACCTCCAAGGCAATATCGTCTTGTCCCGGCTTAAGCAACTCGGTCATGAATGCCACAATATACGGCTGCGAGATGGTCTGGCCATACCCGATAGGCAGGGGAAAGTCTCCATAGGCAGAACCTTTACTCCCTTCTGGAACGAACAGATGACGGGGAACCTGGCGCATTGCCCTCAAGACCCCTTCATCCTTGATACCCCTTGCTACGATCTGCATGGCAACCATATCGTATCTGCGCTTCTCGTATCCCTCCTTGGGCACTTTGGAGGAAAAGCCATGCGTCAAGCCACAAAATGACAGGGGGATGATAAAGAAAAGGAGAAAGACGCTTAACATCCGGCAGATGCCTGTGTTTGGTGGCTGCACGTGATACGGCGCCCGCACGGTATAGACTGTTGTATTACCCATACCCACTCCGGATAGAAGCTGGCACTCTTATGCATCATAGACGATAATAAACTATTTCGCAACTCTATCTCTGGCGTGCACAGGGTCCCGTCATTCTGAGAGATAACCGGTTGAATGAGCATGATATTTTCTATAGGGCATTTTTTCAACAACTCGAAACTCGAAGCGCCCCGCGTTAAAAATAAAGCGATACTCTTTTGCCCATACGCTTCTCTCGTGCTACGGCACTTTTGCCGTATTTTCTGCATGATATTTGCATCTTGTTTTTCGGGGATTTGTTTAGTAAATTATAGGTCTATTGAACCGTCTGGAGGGGCATACACCCTTTTCGGTCATTACGGGTACCATAAGCCTCTTCGGTCTGTTCTTTCGATCTACAAAAACACCGCGCCGGAACGTGAGCTATGAACACGGATTCGTTTAAGAAGGCAGGAAGATCAGAAAAGAAAATGTACGGGCCACGGAAGATCCTGGTGTGTGGCTATCCAGCACCGGAGCAGTCGACTCTGCTCTATCTCTTAGAGGAAAACGGTTTCAGTGATTTACCGGTGGTCTTTGTTTCGAACAGCGACAGCGGAAAAACCCTTAAAGAACTTATAGGGTCACCTCATAGCTCAGGCCTGGGAGAGGATTCCGAAATGAACAGGGCAGTCATTATGTCCGGCCTCGCTCAAAAGGAGCTCTACAAGCTCATCGCGGTTTACCGTCTTTCTGAATTGCCCTCTCAACTTTGGGCAAGCGTAACTCCCGTTTCGGAAATGTGGTCAGTTGCACAGTTACTGAGTGAATCCGCAGCCGAAACAGAGGCAACCAAGAAACAAGGAGAGGATGTGAACAAGTACGTTCACAGATAAGCAGGTTCTGCAATAGACTTCAAGATATCGAAGAAAAGGTACCCTCAAAATCCGTTGGCAGCTTCGTAAGAGATCTCGCCCCTTGACCAAGAAGAGCACAGCCATCCTTAGGGATATACGCGTTATCGGTCTCGGACAGGCCTGCCTTGATTTCCTGGGACGGCTCACCGTCTATCCTGAAGAAGACGGCAAATGCGAGCTTCTAGACCTGCATATCCAGTGCGGCGGGCCGGCCTCCACCGCCCTGGTCACCCTATCTCGCCTGGGTATACCAACGTCATTTCTCGGTTCCATATCAGACGATCAATTCGGCATTGAAATCATTAAAGGGCTCGAGGAAGAGAAGATCGACCACACCTTTTTGAAGATTACCCCCGGATATACCTCCCAGTTTGCCTTCATTGCCACAACCGAAGCGGCCGGGAACAGGACTGTGTTCTGGCACCGCGGAACCGTACCCCACCTGAGGTCCGCCGACGTTGACCTGAGCCCTTTTTCAGAGGCCAGAATCCTCCACCTGGATGGCCTCATGATCGAAGCATCCATCGAAGCAGCGCGACAGGCCAGAGAGAAAGGGCTTATCGCAGTCATGGACGCCGGGACCATGAGGGACGGCTCGCTGGAATTACTGTCTCTGGTGGATATCCTGATTGCTTCAGAGGGTTTCGCACAGCCCCTTGTGGGAAAAGATGCGCCTGTTGGGGAGGCCCTGGAGGCACTTCATCGACTGGGACCCAAAGAGGTGGTTATAACCCGCGGCTCAAAAGGGAGTGTAGGCCTGAGAGATCAGCAGGTAATCGTTCAAAAAGCCTTTCCCGTAGACGTAGTTGATACCACAGGAGCCGGTGATGTATATCACGGTGCGTACATATTCGGACTGCTTCAGGGGTGGGATATGGCACAGTGCATGCGTTTCGCCTCTGCAGCTGCAGCCCTCAAGTGCAAGGAAGTGGGCGCGCGGAGGGGTATTCTCGGGCTTGAGGAGATAGGAAAGCTCCTGAGCGGGCAGCAATAAATGTGCTGACGAGGCCTTTACAATTGTCGTTTTCGAATTATCTTATAATTAAAGTGATGAATGAAAAACCCGGTTAAACACCTAACAATTGCTATAGAAAGAAATCGTTGAAATAAACGTAATGCAGCACGACTCTAACACAAATATGCTAAACCGGCTGGTATTTACAGCTTTGAACGGTTAAACTTAACTATCAGTGAGTTCGTTGCAGCATGCGAGAGGCTTCTCGGGTGTTCGTGTATCTCTTGGAGATGGTATCGGCACCACGGGAAGCCGATTTAAGAGAGGTGGAACGTTGGAGAGGCAATTATCAGCTTAACCACAGGTCTTCCAATTGGAAATTTGTTGCGGATAAACCATAACAAGACCCGCAGGTCATCTCAGATCTGCGGGTCTTTTGCAGTCTCAAACCTGTGATCTTCTCAGCGCAGCCCCGATCTGATTTCTCCCATAACTTGCCGTCCGTCATGCGTCCCGCTGTGATCCTTTAGTCCATACGTTTCCCATTTTCGATTATTGCCTTAGCTCCGCAGCATAATGAGGAACATTTATTCTGTTTGACTTGGCAATAGTATCCTTCAACGTCTTCAAGACGATAGGACCAGCCGGTGCGGGCCGGATAGATCTCCAGTGTCTTCAAAAAGTATTTCTCTCCCATCGTACCTATCTGCTATAGTACGCAAAAATCCGCAGTACGGGTTCAGCAGATCGAGGACCGGAACCAGCAGTACCGCTTTGCGTGCACAGAAGGCACCGTATGAGACTATCCGTTCCGTAAAATCGCCTCGCAGGCATTACGGGGGGCCGGATACCCCTTAGAATGTTCACGGATAGCAATGCCTTCAGGAGCCTGTTTTCTGATTCGTTTTGAAACATGTCAACTATGAGGAGATCTGGACAGGCATGAGCGTTAGAGGTTGCAGGGAACTCCAAAAAGAGGTCATAGAGGCAAATCTCTGTACTTACTGCGGTGCATGTGCAGGCAGCTGTCCTTACCTCGTCTCTTACAGGGGCAGGATTGTGACACTGGATACGTGCACTATTCCCGAGGGCCAGTGCCACAAATACTGCCCTCGGACCGAGACGGATTTGGGTGCCATCAGCAGACACCTGTTCGGTGAAGACTACGGTGATGATTCGCTGGGCCCAGTCAAGGATGTGCTGATTGCACGAGCGACAGACGAAACGGTGAGGGAAAAGACCCAGTACGGGGGGACCGTGACTGCCCTCCTGACGTTGGCACTGGCAGAGGGGTTTATCGATGGCGCAATCCTAACCAAAATGCTTGATGACATGATTCCTCACGCCTTCATGGCTCGAACCAAGGCTGAGATACTCCAGGGAGCCCGATCCAGCTTTATGGCCTGTCCGGTCTTGGAGACCCTCAACCACGTCCCTCGAGATGGCGCGGACAGGCTTGGAATAGTAGCAACGCCGTGTCAGGTGCTGTCCCTGGCAAAAATGAAGAAGGATCCGCCGCAGAACAGGGTACCGATCGCACGCGTTAACCTCATCATCGGCCTGTTTTGCACCTGGGCACTGTCTCCTGACCCATTCCATGACTTCCTGAAGGAGAACTGTGACCTATCACAGGTGGTCGGGTTCGATATACCTCCTCCGCCTGCAAACCAATTCAACGTTTACACAAGAGCGGGTACCCTTACCTTTCCACTGGAACACGTAAGGGAATTCATCATGCCCACGTGCCATCTCTGCATGGATATGACAGCTGAATTCGCAGATATCTCCGTAGGCGCAGCAGAGGGAATCGAGGGATGGAATACGGTTCTCGTGCGAACGCCCATCGCCGCCGAATTACTGGAACTTTCGAAGACAAGAGGAGTGATCGAGACCCGGTCGTTGCCGGATGTGAATCTCAGTCATTTGAAAACAGCGGCCCTCAACAAAAAGAGAACCGCGTTGAACAACATTCTCGAAAAAACCGGCGACAAAGGCGATCTCCTTTACGTGCATGGTGTTTCCCGGTCTCTCTGCAATAAACTCTTGAAAAGCGGGTAGACCGTATTTCCCGATGTGATTATTGATCGAACTCCGAAAGTACTTTGCTACCACGTCAAGCAGATTAGATTCTTATCATTATAGTGCCGAGTTAGAGTAGTAATCGATTTCTGAGCACGACGGCAAGGAGCCTCACCAATGACAAGTATTGCTTTGAATAAGCCCGGAGCTACTCTGCTTTTGATGGGCAACGAAGCTGTGGCCCGAGGTGCCATTGAAGCCGGCATAGGCGTTGCGGCAGCCTATCCCGGCAGCCCATCATCTGAGGTCCTCCCCGCAATAGCGAGTGCGGCGCAGGAATTAAACATCCACGTCGAATGGTCGGTAAATGAGAAAGTAGCGACCGAAGTCGCCGCCGCCGCATCATTTGCCGGGATCCGTTCCCTGGTGATTATGAAACAGAACGGGGCCAATGTGGCCACCGACTTCATAGTAAATCTCAATATGACCGGGATCGGTGAAGCCGGCATGGTGGTTTTTGTCTCCGACGACCCCGGTGGCACGACCAGCACCAACGAACAGGACTCACGTGCCATAGCCAAATGGCTCGATAACCCGCTCTTGGAACCGAGCAGCGCCCAGGAGGCCAAGGACATGGTCATGTGGGCTTACGAGATCTCCGAGGCGGTAAACCTGCTAACCTTTGTGCGGGGCGTAACCCGTATCTCTTACACCAAAAGTAACGTGGTGTTAGGTGGGCTTCCCGAGAAGATGAAAACAAAGGCCTACTTTCCCGAACTCTGGGATATGCATAATCCCAGAAAGAGCTCGTTTACCGCCGGTCCTTCTCCGGTTGCACATAAGCTGCTCCATGAAAAACTGGGAGAGGTGCGAGCGCTTTTCGAGACTTCATCCTTTAACTACTATGCGGGGCCGGAGAATCCGGAGTTGTTGCTCATAACCAGCGGCGCCTGCACCTCTTATTGTACCGAGGCCGTGGATGAGCTGAACGTTGGTGAAAGCGTTGGCGTCTTGAAGCTGGGGACCACCTGGCCTCTTCCGGAGCAGCTGGTGGCAAAGCACCTGGGTATGACCAAGCGGGTCTTATTCGTTGAGGAGACGGATCCCTTTCTTGAGCAAAGCGTAATGGAATTGGCAGCCGGCTTGCTCCCCACTACCTGTGATCTTGCTTTTTACGGTGCCCGGTCGGGACATATAACCCCGTATCACGAGCAGAGCACAAACCGGGTAATACATGCCCTCACCGATATTGTGAAGACCGGCCCGTATCATCCTCGAGACCTCACGTACGCAACAGAGGTCAGGGATGCCGCCACAATCGTACCCCTTCGGCCCATTAACCTGTGCGCCGGCTGCCCGCATCGCGCCACGTTCTGGGCCGTAAAGAATGCACTTCAGCTGGACGGGCGGGGCGGTTTTGTGTGCGGTGATATCGGTTGCTATTCACTGGGGTTCGCCGGTCCTGGTTTTTTCCAGGCAAGAACGATGCACGCCATGGGATCCGGGGTGGGTGTGGCCAACGGCCTGGGTAACCTGGAAGACTTCGGCTTTGATCAACCGGTGCTGGCCATGGCCGGTGATTCAACCTTTTTCCATGCCGCCTTGCCGGCCCTTGTAAACGGTGTTTACAACAAGTCTAGCTTTGTCCTTCTCATCCTGGATAACAGCGCAACAGCCATGACCGGCTTTCAGCCTCACCCCGGTACCGGAGAGCTCGCTACCGGTGATCCTGCTCCTGTTGTGGACATTGAGGCGATCTGTCGGGCGATCGGAGCACGCGTTGAGGTCTGTGATCCCTTTGATCTGGAGCATACGACCCACACCCTGCTGAGGATGATGGATGACGGCACCGGTGTCCGGGTGATAATAATGCGGCACATGTGCCAGCTGTTAAAGGCCAAAAGAGGGATCCCGAGAAGGTACAAAATGCACGTGGATACCACAAAATGCCTGTGGGATTCCTGCGGCTGCGACAGGCTTTGCAACAGAATCTTGGGATGCCCCGGGCTCATGTGGAATAAGGAAACCGGCAAGGCCGACATAGACGAGGCGCTCTGCGTTGGATGCGGCCTCTGTACCGATATATGTCCCGCACATGCGATTGTACGTGAAGAGGTGACCCGATGAGCTCCGAGGCATTGCACAAGGAACCCCTGAACCTCATCATAGCCGGTGTTGGAGGGCAGGGTAACGTTTTACTGTCGGCATGTATTGGGACTGCGTTGCTTAATGAGGGTTTTATGGTGAGCGTAGCCGACACCTTCGGTGTCAGTCAACGAGGCGGATCTGTGGCAAGCCACATAAAGATCTCAAAGAAAACCTTGTACAGTTCCGTAACCCTCGAGGGAAAAGCCGACATAATCCTCGGCATGGAACCGGTGGAAACTCTTCGAACCTTGGGTGAATTCGGCAATCCTCAGGTGGTTGTCATCGTAAATCCCAGACCCATCTACCCTTCAGGCGGTGCAGCTTATCCCGACCTGGAGGAGCTGAAGCACGTAATTATCCGGTTCTCATCACGGGCCACGTTTATCAATGCCACTGAAGAGGCATTGAACATGGGAGATCATCTCTATGCCAACATACTATTGCTCGGGTCTCTCGTTGGATCAGGACTGCTGCCGATTGGCAGGGAGAGCATGATCCCCGTACTCGAGGAACGGTTCCCCGGAAAGCTCCGGAAGCCAAATATAAAGGCCTTTAACCGGGGTCTGGAACTGGGCTCGAAGTCCTTCCGCTAATCAAACACGTATGAGGAATTGGATCGCGTTTTTTCCTTTTCCTGCCCTCCGATCCCGCCTGTTTGCACAACAAGCGTTGAGCACAGCCGCTCTCAGCTCACTTAGCCTTTTTCTTCTTTTTGAGGGCCCTTTGCAGCTTTTCTCCCAGTGTTCCCAGGGGCTTTGCTGCGTCCTTAGAAAAACTCTGCCACTCATGCTCATCCCGTGAGTCGCCAACGGCAAGGGTAATCTGCCGCGCATCCGGACGGATTTCCTCAATAATCACCGCAATAGCATCGGCCTCTTTCAGTTTTCCGATCGATGCAGATTGAAAGGACTGCCTTATTTTCGATTTTGGAAGCAGCCCCGTGATGCCCGGCTCCAAGGCAATAAAGTACCCAAACTGTTCTTTCTTATCTATCCTGCCCACGAGTGACTGGCCTCTGTGGTACTTTTCCTCTACGTCCATCCAGGGGTCTCCCTCAACATCCCGCATACTGAGAGAGATCCTCCTGCGCGCAGCATCAACTTCCTTGACCATCACGTGAACGGTATCACCAGGTCTTACCATGTCTTCGGGCTTCAGAACTCGCTGCCGGTAGCTCATTTCACTGATGTGGACTAACCCTTCAATACCGGGTGCTATCTCCACGAAGGCCCCGAAACTGGCACATCGCTTCACAACTCCGGCAGCCTCATCTCCCTCATGAAATCTCTCTGCAACGGACTTCCAAGGATCCTCGCTGACCCCTTTAACCGATAGGCCTATTTTTATCCGGCCGGAGCCTTCATCCCTATCAATGCCTATCACCTTGACCTTGACTGAATCTCCAACTGCGAGGACCTCTTCAGGTTTTTCCACCCGTGACCAGCTCAGTTCGGAAAGGTGGACCATTCCCTCAATGCCCGGGGAAACCTCCACAAAGGCGCCGAATGGCAGCAGTTTGGTAACCTTCCCCTCCAGATCTGAGCCGACCAGAGTGTTTTCGTGGAATTCCTCTCGAGCCTTTTTCAGCTCCCTGTCGAGAAGCTCACGCCTCGAAACAACGATGTTTTTGCCATGTTCCTCAAATTGGGTAATCAAGAATTGATAGTCTTTCCCTACATATTCACCCGGATTCTCGGCATAGCGCACATCTATCTGACCGGCAGGGCAAAAGGCCCTCCTGTGCATGATTTCGACGTGAAATCCACCCTTGCACAACTCCTTCACCTTGCCTTCTACAGGGACTCTTCCTTCAAAGGCATCTTGTAAAAGACTAAGTCCGCCTACGCCGGAGAGGGCCTTAGAAAGCCTGATTTCATGGTCGGTCACCGACACCACATACAGTTCGAGTGCGTCACCTTCATTGAAAGGCATTTCTCTGTTGTCATCGAGAAGCTCCCCTTTATCCACGACACCGTCAGTCTTGGTTCCCGTATCGACAAACACGCTCTCCTTGCCGATGGAAATTATTTCCCCCTTGACCTTATCCCCGACCTGGAGATCTTCTTTCGTCCCAGGACTGTATGATTCTAAGAGATCGGCAAAGCTTTGCTCTTCACCTTTGGTTTCATCTTTTTCATGATCTTCCATCTTAAACTGCTCCTCAGAGCCTCCTCTCTCGTGGTTTCATTCTCATGAGCGGCTCTATACGGCCGCAAAAACCCTTACCATGGCCTCGCGCGAATGTCTTATGGATTCTAACAACGATACTATCGCTTTTCAAGCTCCGATTACACCGAAATATTTTTGGCATACGACTGCAAATCTCATTACAACTCCTTTTCAACTGAAACCGGACAATCCTTTCTTCATTCGTTACGTAGTAATACTTTAGCTTTGAAAGCAGTGGTGAGCGGAGCATGGAGATATCTTTTTTTGCGATGCCCTCCCATCGTTCAGAGCAGTGGGCGTTTCAAAACGGCGCACACAGGCTGCTACCTTAGTGCTAAGGCTTATGGGGTGGTGCGCCGGTTTGTAACGGCCCTGTACGGGGCCTTGTTTAGAGGGCATTCGGCAAAAAAAGATATCTCCATGCTCCCTGCGTTCTGTTAGAAATACCTATTCGGCCTCGGGAAATAAACAGGAGTGTTACATTTTCAAAGAGCTAAAGTGATACGTTACCTACAACGTTGCCGGCCCGTGGTCGGCACTGCTACGTGCCTGCGGCCAGGTGAGCACCGTCATCGAAATCGCTAACGTAACGGGAATTTCATCCGATATACATAGAGATAGCATGAGCCCCTCCATGGAAAAGGGCTCGGAATAAGACGGTAGGCTCTCATGACGCACAAAAAGAAGAAGTCCAGGATAAGGCGCAATCTCGTAGCGCTTGACAGGCTTGCATACAAAATGACGAAACAAGGCAGCTATGGGGATGCGGAGCACAGATTCACCCTGGCCTTGAACATGGAGCCCAATGACGTCTACGCCTTGGCGGGCCTCGGAGATCTGAAGCGGAGGAAAAAGCAGTTTACAGAGGCCCTGCACTACTATCAGAAGTGCCTCGACATCGACAAAGAGAACAGGTTCGCCCTTGCAGGGCTGGGTGACGCCTACAGGGGTCTCGGGGAAATAGATAAAGCCCTTGAGGTATGGCTGCACTATTTATCCTTAAACCCCCATGACTATAAGGTTATGACCAGAGTTGGGGATGGTTATAAGAGAAAAGGGGACTTTGCAACAGCCAAGGAGTATTTCTCTCGATGTCTCAATCAAAAACCCGATGACCCTTATGCCCTTATGGGCCTGGGGGAAGTCTATGCCAAAGAAAATAATACGGATCAAGCGCTCGACTGTTTCGAAAAGCTCATCCGTAAATCAGATGATTCAATCCTGGCACTCACTTCTGCCGCTAACATTTACCGCAGACGGGGGCAATATGAGCAGGCCATGAGGTATTACGAACGAGTTCTCAAGGCCAACCCTAAGAATTCCTACGCCTGGCATGGAAAGGCGGATTGCCTCAGGGGCATGAAAGACTACCCTTCCGCCATCAGTGCATGGCGGATGGCCCTGAAGTATGGAATGGAACCGCGCATCGTGTTTACCAGAATCGGCGATGCCTACCTGAGGCTCAACGATCTTGAGGAAGCAGAGCTTAACTACCAGAAGGCCCTGGCACTCGGGTACGACAAGTATGCATACCTGGGAATGGCCAGAATCCACGCCACACGAAACGACACCGACAGAGCAGTAGAGATATTCGCAATGCTCGTTGAAAAAGAACCCGATGATCAACGGATTCATACTGAACTGAGCAACCTTTCGGAAAAACACCCTCAGCTTAAAAGAGCCCGCCTGGAGAATACCAAACTGGCGGTCTAATCCCTTCTGACCGGCGCATGGTTCCTCAGGCTTTTTCACCCATCCTCTTTAACCCCTCGCGACAATTCACGGCACCGTAATCCCTGTCACAACCGTATTGCCGCTGAAAAGCTCCTCCCAAGGTGCTTTTCAACTTGACACGATGAAACCTTAGCCCTAGACTTTGCCCGCCCGGGGGCAGTACACAGATTCGGTGAAATCCCGGCGGCGACTGCCATGAGAGGGTTAAAGCAAAGAATCCACGCGCCTATCGAAGATCCCGCTATGCGCGGAAGGACGTGGTTTCATGAGTTGGAGTAAAGCTTAAAATTGTGGGGAACGCAGTGAGAATCCGAGAACCTGGCAACATACGAGATAACCTGTGGTATCTGGGGAGCGAAGAATCGGCGGTCTATCTCCTGGAGGGCCGTGATGAGTCCATGCTCATAAGCGGCGGCATGAATTATCTTGTGCCCGTGCTCCTGAGGCAGTTCAGCGATTTCGCGATAAACACAGAACGCATTACCAAGATCCTGATCCTCCATGCCCACTTTGATCACGTGGGCATCGTTCCATTTTTCAAACGCTCACGCCCCCATCTCACAATATACGCGTCTGCACGGGCGTGGGAAAGACTTGGCATGCCGGAGACTATCGAGACCATCAACGCCTTCAGCAACAATGCGCTGGAACGGATGGGCATGGTGGAGGCGTGCTCAGCCTATGATCTGACCTGGCGCGATGATATCTCGGGTGTGACTGTGTCTGACGGGGAGTGCGTTGAGCTTGGCGGAATGGCCGTCCAGATCTTTGAGACACCCGGTCATTCGTCGTGCTCCATCTCGGCCTATGTTCCAAAACTGAAGGCCCTCTTTCCTTCTGACGGCGGGGGTGTCCCCTACAAACAGACTATCATCACCTCCGGAAACTCAAACTATACCCAATTTCAGCAGAGCCTTGAAAAGCTCAAAGACCTGGGAGTCGACTACCTCTGCGCCGACCACTACGGGTACGTAGCCGGAGATGAGGCCCGGAATTTCATTGCCCGGGCCATCGAACTGGCCCATGGGCACCGCAAGAAGATGGAGCACCTATACCGGCGGACAAAGGACGTTAACGTGGCAGCCAAGAAAATGGTCAACTCTATCTATGCCGCTCACCCCGACTATTTTCTGGCTCCCGATGTCCTTGAAGGCGTATACCGCCAGATGGTGCGGCACATAGCCCGTTGTATGGAGACTTCCAGAAATCCGGGAGACAGCACCTCCTGACTGCCGGGCCTTCTTGTGTGAAACTGTGCGGGAACTTCGCTATGAAGCGGGCTGTTGAACCCTGGCGCTCTGTGGAATTACCCTGAGAGGAGACAGACGTAACTTGACAACCAGATTCCTTGCACCTATCATCCGCGCTTGCGACACGGTAACTCAAATCTTGTCTCCGTGCTCCGCTGGCTTGTCAAAATACACGCCACCTCATACAACTTTATTTCTAATACCACGGAGTGTGCCATGAGTACTGCGGGAAAGACCTCACCTGCTGACTTGCAGGATTTCATCTCTAAACTCGACGTCGATTTAGTGGGCGTTGTAAGACTGGCAGACTGGAAGAACACCAGGATGTGGGAAGCGGCCCTAAAGCTGTTGCCCCAGGCCCGTTCAGTCGTGGTTCTCGCCATGGGGATCTCTCGCGAGGTTCTGGACCTCGCATCGCCCGGCATGGAAATGGGCGCAGCGTCACTCAACGATCTGGTAGCCCGTGATGCCGATTTTCTTTACGGCCGGCTCACAAAGGCGTCCTACGACATAGCGAAGGCCTCTCGCACATTGGGGTTCCGGGCTCTACCCCTGCCTGCAGCAGGGTGTCCAACGGACAGGAGATTCCTGGAAGCGGTGTTCTCCTACAAACACGCGGCACGGGCAGCCGGTTTGGGGAAATTCGGCAAACACAGCCTCATCATCACCCCCGAGTTTGGATCCAGGGTACGGCTCTCATGCTGTCTCACCGAGGCGCCACTGGAGCCAACTGCTGAAAGCACCGTCAAGAAATGCGGCTCCTGCCAAATCTGTATCGACGAGTGCCCCGCCCAGGCTCTGGCCGAGCCTGCGGGTGAGGAGCCGTATGCTATTAATAAGTTTGCCTGCACTACATTCCTGACGGCGTCGGGTGCCTGCATCGAATGCCTGCGCCACTGCCCCGCAGGAAAGTAGAGAGCTGAGAGGAGAAAAACCCTGTGGAAAAAAGAGAAAAAGCAATTGACGGCTACCGGTTTCTGCCACCAGGCCTTGCGGCCTGGGTTCGCACGTTTATCCCCGAGGGGGCGTTTAAGGGTTCTATTCCATGGACGCCTCTTTCCAAGTCCTTGAGCCAAACGAGCTTCGCCCTCGTGACGAGCGCCGGTATCAGCCTCAGGTCGGACCGGCCTTTTGATATGGAACGGGAAAAGAGGGAACCGCTTTGGGGCGACCGCTCCTTCAGGGCGATACCTCGCGGGATGACCGGAAATGATATTGACGTAAACCACCTCCACATCAATACGACCTATATCAAACAGGACATCAATGTCATGTTGCCGCTTGCGCGGATGGCCGAGTTTGAGGCGGAAGGAATCATTGGTCGCCTGGCGCCGACCTCCTACTCCTTCTATGGCTACCAGTGGAAAAACACGGACTTTCTGACGGAAGCCATAGAGCCCATGTCAAGAGGTATGAAAGAGGAAGGAGTCGAGGCCGTGCTCCTCACGCCGGCATGACCGTTCTGCTGCCAGTCCGTGGGACTGGCCGCCCGGTTCTTGGAGGAGGCCGGCTTTTCCACCCTAGTCCTCACCCCAAACCCCGAATGGCATCGGGCAGTGGGCATTCCCCGATCAGCAGCCATCGAATACCCGTACGGCAGGCCCGTCGGTCAGGTTGTAGACCGGGAAGGTCAAAGGGCAGTCTTGCTTGCGGCCCTTTCGGTACTGGTAAAGGCTCAAAAGCCGGGTGAGGTATGGCACCTCCCCTTCACCTGGCCCGAAGAGCCCAGGGAAACCGATTGGCAGCCGCCCGAGATGTCCCCCCTGATTAAGATCTATCTTGATGAAATCAAGCAGGCACGAAAACGGGAAGCCAGAAAGCTGTAAATGAATTCGTAACTGAAAAAGACAGCTTTATAAAAGGATTAGTCGGTTACCTCTTAGATTCAGCAGCAAGATAAGTCGAAAGCCGGTGCTCCAAAGGAGGAATTGCATAGGATTGGGTTGCTGAGACGCTACGAAGGGCGCCGGTCTTAACAGCAGGTGGTCCTGCCGGGCGTCCCGGAGGACTCACAACATCCCTCTGGAGCCCCGTCCCTCTCGATGGTGCAGCAACAAGAGGCAGTATCACGACCAAGAGCTGCATTAATGACCGCCGCGGCGCACCCCACGCCTGCCTGCACGGTAATTGCCTCAGAAGGGCAGTTTCGTGCGCATGCCCCGCATTCCATGCAGGCATCGCGGTTTTCAATGTGGGCATGGCTATTATTCATGCAAAAAACAGCCTGAGGGCATACCGCGAGGCACATACCGCATCCAATGCATTTTTCCTTGTCAAGCCTCAGGGTAACTACGTCCTTGAGGTAAATCATCTCTCCCATTTTGCATACTCCTTAAGCAACGAACCGCGATCCCAGCCACAGGCACAACCCGACTGCACCTGCTGCGACCTCCATGGGAACGGCCCACTTCATCTCTCGCTTAACCCCTGACAGGGAGGTATAGGTGGAGGCACCGGTGAAATTCATGGCTAGATATGCTGCAATTGCCGGGACCAGAAAAAACCAAGCTAAGATTTCAAGTCGTCCGCTCCACAGCCCCAAATCGCCTCCTCGAAAAACGGCGACCAGCAAGGCAGTCAACAGGCCCATACTCAAACCCTTGAGCGAGAAGGCGCGGCCCGGTAGCCATGGCAATAACAGGGGAGTCAACACCGCCCCTGCCGCAAGGGAGCCCAACAAGGCCAGCGCCGCTGTGAGCCCATACGTAAAGGCATTGGCCCAAAACCCGGCCGGCCCACCAAGCCCACCGAGGAAGAAGAAGACAGGGATCAAAATACAGGTCCATTTGGAGGCGCTCACTAATTCGACCGGTATCAAAACCGCTCTTTCCCAGGCCGTAAACGTCTTGCGCCGCATGTCAGGGGTTGCTTTAAGGTCTGCATCGAGGAAGGCAGGCAGGTCCCTCGCTCGGATGGGCCCATAGATGACGGTGAATCCGGAGAGTTTCTTGACACGGTGGGCTGCAACCCCCGGGCCCGCGAGTTGGGGCAGGATTAGCCTTCGGTGAGATACAACCTGGGACAACCTGCTGGACTCTATCCGCTCGACCAGTTTCTCTGTCCCGAAGGTGCCCTTGCCTGCAGAACACCACACATTGATACCTTTGGTGTCTAGAACCAGGATCCAGGCGTGTCGATCCGGCAAGGCCTCCCTGAGCCGATCAAAACTCATCTTATAGTTCGCCGTAACCAAGACCGGTGATCCTTCATCCGGCCTTCCAAGGGCATAGAGGCCCGGCTCCACGGTATAGTGCATGCGTCCCGCGCCCCACCGGGCTTTTATGTTCCCCCTTCGGTCGGACCAGACCAGAGATGAAAAGATTCCAGGAACCGGACCGATCGGGGTCTGAACCGTGCCCCGCACAAAGGCCTGTTTCATTCTGGACGTGCATTCATGAATCTCTTGACCCTGCGAACAACCGGTGGAGGCTCGGGCCGTATCTACGTCTGATCCACAGCAGGACTGCTGTTTTTGGTTTTGCCCGGGGCCTACCCCTTTCAAAACGACCTCACGCTCACCCATAGATATTGTCACCTTCTAGATCTTCATGCACAACAATCGCTCTCCCCGTTTGCATCTCTCTTAGAGCATTAAGATAAGTCTTTGAGAGGACTATTTCAACATCGGAGCAATGATAATCTCCACCCGCCTGTTTTGGGATCTGCCATCGGCCGTCTCGTTGCTGGCGACGGGATGATAGAAGGAACGGCCCACTGCCTCGAGGTTTCTCGGATCGAGACCGGTTTCCTTTTCGAACTGACGTACCACCGCTGCAGCGCGGGCGGCAGAGAGTTCCCAGTTCGACGGAAATCGATATCGATATTCCGGCAGGATGGGAATGTCGTCGGTGTGCCCGATAACCCGGATCCGCCTGCCCTGAACGCCCTTTAAGATTCCTCCCACCTTTTGTAAAACCTCTCTTCCTTCCGGGGTAATGGTCTCCTTGCCGAAATCGAACAGGATACGATCCACAAAAGAAACGGAGATCCTTTTCTCGAATGCCTCGATTTTCACCTCTCGTTTTTCTATCTGCTCATTGAGATCGGCGATAAGGGCCTCATAGGTGGTCTGCAACTGATCCACCTTGCTCTCGACGCCGGCCTTTTCTCCCTTGAGATTCGATAGGTCATCCCGGAGCCCGTCGATCTGCTCCTTGAGATCGGCAATAAGGGCCTCATAGGTGGACTTCAACTGATCAGCCTTGCTCTCGACGCCGGCCTTTTCTCCCTCCAAATCCGATAGCTGATCCCGGAGATCGCCGACCTGGCTTTGCTGTCTTGCATTCTTCTGCTCGAGGGAAAGGATGCGGGATTCGGAAACCCGTAATTTTTGCTGAAGCTCCACAGCTGCGGTCTCCTTTGCGTTTAGCTCAGTTCTGAGGGTCTCTTCAGCCTTTCTCTCCTTTTCAAGATCTCCCTTCACCAGGCTCAGCTCTTCCTGAAACCCAGCAAGTCTCTCATCTTTCGCCTTGAGCGCATCCTCGAGTTTTGAGACACCCTTCTGAGCGTTCTCAAGTTCCTTGAGCCCTCCTTCCCGCTCGCGGATCTTATCGCTGAGCGAAGAAACTTCTTCCGTTAGCTGAGTCACCTTCTCATTCAATTCAGACGAGTTCTTCTCGCTGATGAGAAGAGCTTCTTTCGTATCAGAATACTTTCCATGGATAATGGCACCAAAGATAATGGCTGCCACCAGCAGCACTGCCAGCACAATACCAGCGACGGTTTTCATTGCTTCCCCCTGTTTTTGATGTTTCGCCCGGTTATGGAAAAAAGGTTATGGTTATCGATACTCGCAATGGTTTCGTCTTCGAAGAATCACCCTTTACCCAAGTCTACCAATTGAAACACTACCATGCCATCTGTTTGGCCGGCCATACTGCACGGCCCGGGTGGAAAGCACAAAAGCCTACCCGTTCGATACGGCTTTCTTCTTTGCATGCTTTGGCTCAATCAGGAAATCCTTTGCTCTCAGCCGATACCTCGTAAGGGCACCCCTCCTCTCAGTATCAGTCGCCAGTATGCCCCATAATAGACGATACGCTTCCAGTTGGCAAGCATATGAGCATGAGAAGATCATTGCACTAGTGCATTCGGTGTTCCTCATTCTTGAAGATCGAGGCCTTTCGCCCACCTCAGGCAGACCTGTACCTCCGGTGTTTCTCGATAGGCACACAAACCTCAGCCTATCGGGCATTTACTTTTTTCTTTGAGCTTTGAGCCCGCTTATTATAGACTGGATGGTATCAGCCATAACCTCCGAGCCCGTTTGCCTTTTCCCCATATCAGGTGTATTATGGCCCCGCTACCCGATAGTAGATCATGGCCTTCAGACTGAGCGCTTTTTCCTGTCGTCATTCACAAACCATGCTTACCGAACGCACCGAAGTATTCATCCAGGCTGTTAAACGTCAAGGCCCAAACTACAAAAGGATGTGAGTCATGCCCAAACCCGACCAAAAAGTCATCCACAGGATTCAGGGATTACGAGAACAGATACATCATCACAATTACCGTTATTACGTCTTGGATGACCCCGAGATATCTGACGCCGAATACGACCGTCTCTTCGATGAGCTCTCGCATCTGGAACAGAAGTATCCCACACTCATCACCCCTGACTCTCCCACCCAGCGTGTAGGAGTCGCCCCCCTTGAGGCATTTAAAACGCTGAGACACAGCCTCCCTATGCTCAGCCTGAATAAGGCCACCTCCGAGGCGGAGTTTCTGGACTTCCACCGCAGGGTCTTGGAGCTTTCCGGCGCCCCTGAGAAGGAAATGAGCTACACCGTGGAGCCTAAATTCGACGGACTCGCCGTAGAACTCGTTTTCAATAACGGCGTTTTCAGCCTAGGCGCCACCAGGGGTGACGGTGTTATCGGAGAGGACGTTACCCTGAACCTGCGGACCATCAAATCCATTCCGCTGCGACTCATGGGAGGCCACATTCCCGATCTGCTCGAGGTGCGTGGCGAGGTCATCATGAATAAAAAGGGCTTCGAACACTTGAACAGAAAGCGGGAGCAGTTGGAAGAGCCCTTATTTGCCAACCCTCGCAATGCCGCCGCCGGATCGGTCAGACAGCTCGATCCCAGGGTAACCAGCACCAGGCCGCTCAATCTGTTCGCCTATGGAATCGGGAGGGTCGGAGGAATAGAACTGACCGAGCATTGGGACAGCATTCGCCTTCTGAAAGCCCTGGGCTTTAAGATTAGCCAGCACGTGCAGCTGTGCCGGACCGTGGAGCAGGTCACGGCCTACTATGAGAAGATACTGGAGCTCAGAAACGACCTGCCCTATGAAATAGATGGGATTGTAATCAAGGTTAACTCGTTCGTTCTGCAGGCACGATTGGGAGAGCTTTCCCGCAGCCCTCGCTGGGCTGTGGCATGGAAGTTCCCCGCTCAACAAGAGAATACCTTTATACGGGATATCATCATCAGCGTCGGGAGAACGGGAGCGCTCACTCCGGTGGCCATATTGGAACCGGTCCGGGTCGGCGGGGTAGAGGTGAGCCGGGCCAGTTTGCACAACGAGGACGAGGTAAACAAAAAGGATGTGAGGATCGGCGATACGGTAGTCGTTCAGAGGGCCGGGGACGTGATTCCGGAAGTGGTTAAGGTAATAGAATCGAAGAGAACCGGCAATGAAAGGAAGTTCACCATGCCCGATACCTGTCCGGTGTGCGGCTCTAAGGTGGAGAGGCCCGTAGGAGAGGCAGCGCATCGTTGTACCGGAATCGCCTGCCCCGCCCAGATCAAAGAGAATCTGGCCCATTTTGTGTCCAAGGGGGCTATGGACATGGACGGGCTCGGATTCAAGTTTCTGGAGCAGATGGTAGACAAAAAAATGATCCAGGACCAGGCTGACCTCTATTTTCTGAAAAAGGAAGATCTCATGCTCATGGACCGCATGGGAGACAAGCTGGCAGAGAATCTCCTGAATGCCGTCCACCGGAGCAAAACCCCCAGCCTGACCAATCTGATCTATGCCCTGGGCATACGAAACGTGGGCTTTCATCTGGCCGGGGTCTTGGCACAGCATTTCGAATCTATTGACAACCTGGCTGGACAGTCCATCGAAGACCTCACCCGGGTCCATGAGATCGGGCCCATAGTGGCCGAAAGCATATACAACTTCTTCCACAACCCGAAAAACCTCGCGGTCCTCCATAAGCTGAAACAGGGAGGCGTCGTTTTTCCGGTTGAGGAGGTTGAGGCAAAAGAAACACCCCTGGCGGGAAAGACCTTTGTTTTTACCGGCGCCCTTGATACCCTGACCAGGGCGGATGCCCGCAAGCTGATAGAAGATAAGGGAGGGAGGGTTTCCTCCTCGGTCAGCCCGAAAACCGACTTTGTGATCGTCGGAACAGACCCCGGCTCTAAATACGATGACTCGGTAAGGCTGGGTATCAAAACCTTGAACGAAGAGGAATTCAAAGAACTCATAGGCAGGCGCCCTTCGCCGAACCCATGATGCGTTAGACGGCTTCCATGCTAAACCAGGAAATAGCCCGGATACTGGTTCATATCTCCCAGATCCTTGACATTATGGGAGAGAATCCCTTTAAGATCAGGGCCTATAGCAAAGCGGCCCAAACCGTCGAGAACCTGACCTATCAGCTTTCATCTCCGGAGGATAAGACCTCCGTGGCGAAACTGCCGGGGGTCGGCGAGGGCATCGCCAAAAAGATACGCGAGCTCTTGGATACGGGAAAACTCGCATACTATGAGGACCTGGCACAATCCGACTATGCTCCCCTGACCGAATTCCTCAAGATTTCCGGCATGGGTCCCAAGCATGCCAAACTCGTATACGATAACCTGGGCATAAACACGATAGAGGAACTGCAGAAGGCAGCAGAGGCAGGCAGGCTCAGAGGACTTCATGGCCTGGGTGAAAAGGTGGAACAGAACATCCTCCAGGGGATCAAGCAGGTGCAGAGGTACAAAGAAAGGTATCCCCTCGCCTTCGTTTATCCCAGAGCACAAGACATCCTCGAAGCATTACATAATCTCAAGGAGATTAAACAGATCACCCTTGCGGGCTCTCTGAGAAGGATGAGGGAAACCATAGCTGATGTGGATATTCTGGCCTCTTCAGATCATGCCGAAACGGTCATGGAAGCCTTTGTCGGCTTGCCTCACACCCGAAACGTACTGGCAAAAGGAAATACGAAATCCAGCATCGTGACCAAAGAAGGGCTTCAGGCAGATCTCAGGGTAGTAAAGCCCCAAAGCTACGGGGCAGCCGCTCACTATTTTACCGGTTCCAAGGCCCATAACATCAGAATCAGGTCACTGGGGCTTGACAGGGGATTAAAGATCAACGAATACGGCGTCTTCAGGAAAGAGGAGAGTATCGGAGGAAGAAACGAGCAGGAGATCTTCGAATCCGTTGACCTTCCGTACATCCCTCCGGAGCTCAGGGAAGATCGGGGCGAAATTGAAGCTGCACAGAAGGGAGAACTCCCCTCCTTGATCGAGCTCGCCCACATCAGGGGCGATCTCCACGTTCACACCTCGTGGACCGACGGCAAGAACACCGTGGAGGAGATGGCACGGTCAGCGAAAAAGCGGGGCTACGAGTACATCGCCATCTGCGATCATTCTCCGGCGATCGGCATTACCAACGGGCTCACCGAAGAGCGGCTGCTTATGCAGATTCGGGAAATCGACCGGCTCAACAGCACGCTGAGGGACTTCAAGGTCCTCCGCGGGATTGAGGTAGACATCAAATCGAACAGTCTCCTGGATCTTGAGGACGACGTGTTGAGCCAGTTAGATCTGGTGGTGGCAGCAGTTCACACGAAGTTCACCCAGTCGAAAGATGAGATGACGGGGCGGATCATAAAGGCGATTGAGAACCCCCACGTCCACATAGTCGCCCATCCAACGGGCAGGATCATCGGAAAACGGGAGCCCTATCAGGTGGACATGGACAAGGTCATGGACGCCTGCAGGGCCAACGGAACGGTCTTAGAGCTCAATGCCTATCCCGAGAGATTGGATCTCTCTGATATCAACTGTCGAAAGGCCAAGGAAAAGGGCGTCAAGATCGCCATCTCCACCGACGCCCACGGCCAAGGTCACCTTGAATGGATCACTTTCGGCGTGGCCACTGCCAGGAGGGGATGGATAGAACCCGCCGATGTAATCAACACCTTAAGCCTTTCAGGCCTCATGAAATTCCTTGCCCGCTGAACCACACAATCCCCTGCTGACGGCTCCGGGCAGATTTACTGCTGTCGACCTCCCGTTTTCAGGAGACCGCAATCAGGCCTCCCTGAGCAGGGTGACCATAATTGCCTTCTGGGTGTGCAACCTGTTTTCAGCCTGATCATAAACCACCGATTGCGGACCGTCGATCACCGCTGCTGTCTGCTCGTAGCCCCTCAATGCCGGCAAGCAGTTCATGAAGATAGCGCTTGGCGCCCCATGCTTCATTTTCACCTCGTCCACCTGGAATGCCCTCAGGGCCTCTACCCGCGCTTCCAGCTCCGCCGGTGGCACGTGATAGCTCATCCACGAGTCCGTGTAGATGATATCGGCCCCCTCAACTGCCTCGAGGGGATCATGGGTCACGGTGACTTCTGTTCCTGACTGCGTGCCCGCCTCAAGGGCAGCGCTTACCACCTCGGGAAGGGGCCTGTACTCCTCTCCGTGCGGGCACCCTACTCTGATTGTATCCCCATTTTCGGGCAACCGTACAGCAGGGAATGTGTCACGTTGTTCTTGGCATCTCCCAGATAGGCCAGGATGAGGCCTTTGAGTGAGCCCTTGTGCTCACGGATGGTGAGCAAATCCGACAAAATCTGGCAGGGGTGGCTGAAGTCGGTCAAACCGTTAATGACAGGGATTTCGGCGTACCGGGCCATTTCCTCCATCTTCTCGTGTTCCAACAGTCTCGCCATGATCAAATCCGCGTATCTGCTGAGGGTTTTGACGGTATCGTATATCGTCTCCTTGCCCTTGCCCAGCGGGGAGGTGGACATATCGTAGTAGATGGCATCGCCTCCCATCTGGCACATGCCAGCCTCGAAAGAGACCCGGGTCCTGAGGCTCGGCTTCTCGAAGATCATGACGAGCACCCTGCGGTGCATGGCGTCGTGAAATGCCTCCGGGTTTTTCTTTATTGCCTGTGCCAGATCGAGCACCGCTTCAATCTGCTCTTGCTACCAGCCCCTCAGGGTAATCAGATGCATCGTCTCGTCCTTCCTTTCAACTCACCAGATCCTCGTAGTATCGGTCAATCTCGCCCCCGCGATCAAAGATGGTGAGCATGAGCGCGGCGCGCACCCACATACCGTTTCGAACCTGCCGCCAGTAAACGGCACGGGGATCGGAGTCAACCTCAACGGCTACCTCCTTCCGGCGCGGCAGGGGGTGCAGGAGCACGGCGTCGGTCTTCAAGATCTTGAGGTGCTTGGCCTTAAAGTGAAACCGGCTTGTGTCGATCACCCTGCTTTCGTGCGCCCTATCCCACTCATCTTGAATGCGGGTCATGTAGATGGCATCCACTTCGGGGATGATCTTCTCAAAGTCTTCGCAGATTTCAAACTCGGTGCCCGCGTTCTCCAGCAGCTTCACGATATCCTCCCCGATCTGGAGTTCCTTGGGCGCCACGAAATACTGCTTCACACCTTCATACAGGAGAAGCAGGGTGGCCAGCGATCGCACGGTCCGTCCCCGCGCAAGATCTCCGACAAAGGCGATCTTCTTACCATCAACCCCGCCCCGGTTCTCAAAACTACGCTGCAACGTGTAGATGTCCAGCAACGCCTGGGTCGGGTGCTGATCCTTGCCCGAGCCTGCATTTAAAACCGGCACCGGTCTGTTGGAGTTGGAGAGGAGCCAGGCGATACGCTCTGCAAAGCCGCCCACCGGATGGCGCATGATAATCATGTCGAAATACGAGCTAAATGTTCGCACCGTGTCTTCAGGTGATTCGCCCTTGACTTCGCTCGACGTGGTTGTATCCCGCACCTCTCCAGGCTCAATGCCCACGATCTGGCAGGCCGCATAAAAGGAAAGAAAGGTCCGGGTCGAGGGTTGGGAAAAATACAGCATCGCCCGCTTCTCGGAAAGGAGATCCTGGAGAAAGTGAATGCCTCCCTTGGTCTTTCCGATCATGCGAATCTTGGTGGTCAGATCGCAGATCCGCTCAAGCATGGCTCGGTCAAACTGCTGCGCGGTGAGCACGTGGTAGGGACGCTGGTCCCTCAGGAAGAGAGGCCCTTTTTCCCGAGAGGTTAATTTCTGGAATTCCTGCCATGAGATCTTTTTCAAAGGATTATCTCGATACATCGTCACCATTCCTTCTATAAGGTAAACTCTGGGGCATGCTTGCCATCATTCAGGTCAACGGAGGCCTGATAGGAGCAGCCAACAAATCCTCTATTCAGAAAAGCATAAGACAAACATGTGAGTCTGTCAAAAGAAAAGGCGCCTCGGCGACCAGGTTCTCAGGGGGCGCACTTCCGCCTTGTTTTTTTTTGATATTTTTGTCATGCTAGCAATGCAGACCTTAGTCCCCTCCTATGGTTTGCAATCAGCGTTGGGAAACCGGGCTCTTCTTGGCAAGGGGCCTGGTCCTCCGCATGCTGCTCATTCAGCAGGGTCGAGGAAACTGAGGCCGCTCACGCAGGCACGTGTCGAGTCAGCTCGACACCATACCGACCAGGTAAGGAGGTGTCACGCAATGAAACGATGGAGATTCCTCTGGCTCCCTTTTTTCATTCTTATTCTCCCGGTTCCGCTTCTAACGGGTTGTTCAAGGCACGCCCTCAAGATGCCGGAGGTCTTGCCGCCTATTGTCAAGCAGCACAAACATATGACGCTTTACGGCACCAACCCCGGCATGAAAGATACCGGGATCTATCTGAGTTCTGCCCAAACATATTCTATTCTGGCTACCGGAAGCATCTACATGAACTCCAAGCACCCGGATGTCAAGCCAAGTGACGGGTGGCCGCTTATGGCCAGGGTCGGGAAAAACGCTTACTTCCTTCCACTGCAGGAGCGTAATAGCGGCAGCCTCAATCATACGGCTACCGCAGGGCATCTCCATCTGGGTATACGAAGAGGGCCAGTGAATGTGTATGGGGAGCCAATCCACGCTGAGTATTACCGGTACAGCACGGGCTCTTTCAGCGTTGATATCATTGCGTGGGCAAGCGATGACTACGTTCAGATCGCCGATTTCCTGGAGGAAATGAAGGAAAGAGACCCTGACAATCGTGCCATTGTCGAAGTGCTCCGGCAGGTCAACCGCTACAAGGGGATATTTGTGGCCAAGGCTAAGGCTTCACAAGAGATCGAGGAGACCAAGCAAGAACTGCAAGAACTGAAAGGAAAACAAGAACAGGAGAAGACGGTCCTATTGGAAGACAAGCTCGCAAAGCTCACTGAGACGCTTGCCCAGCTCGAGGAGACGAAGCGGCAATTCGAGGAGGAAAAGAAAAAGGCCGAGCTCCTGGCCAAAGAGCTCGCGGAAAGAGAGGAGCGGGAAAAAGAGCTGATTGCTCGAATAGAGCATGGAGCCAAAACCCCTCCTGTCATCGTCATCGCTTCACCAATGGATGCAAGCACGGTAGAGGCCCCCGCCCTTACCGTATCAGGGGTAGTAGAAGATGACCTCGGCATTGCTCGAATTGAAGTCCTTGTCAACGACAAGCCGGTGAAAATCGAAATAGCTCGAGGCATTGCAATTGAAAGGGAGGCATACCCACGAAGGCTTGATCTCCGGACGCGCGTAACCCTTGAAACAGGGCAAAACCGAATTGCAATCCGTGCTGTTGACTCTGACGGGCTTTCGGCTGAGAAGATCATAACGGTTCATAAACGTGAGATCCGGAAAAACGTATGGGCGGTGGTTATCGGAATCGACACCTATCCCAATATTCGTCAGCTGGGATGTGCCGTCAACGATGCACGAGGCTTCTATCGGCATCTGTTGCATAACAACAAAATCCCCGCTGACAATGTGACCCTCCTCCTAAACCAAGAGGCTACGCTTACCGCAATACGAAGTACCCTGGGCACCCATTTGAAGAACAAGGCCGGCAAAGAGGATATGGTTGTGATCTATTTTGCCGGTCACGGTGCCACGGAACGGGACGCCATGAGCCCCGATGGTGACGGGCTGGAGAAGTATCTCCTGCCCTACGCCGCCGATCCGGAAGACCTGTATGCGTCCGCACTTCCCATGAGGGAGATCTCCCATATCTTCAACCGGATACAATCGGAACGCCTCATATTCATCGTGGACTCATGTTACAGTGGCGCCAGCGGTGGCCGAACGATCAGTCTAACGGGGATCAGGGCAACTATCTCCGATGCCTTCCTGGATCGAGTTACAGGCGGCAAAGGGAGGATTATATTGACGGCCAGTAGTGCCAATGAGGTGAGTTGCGAAAAGGAAGAGCTCCATCACGGTGTGTTCACCTATTTCCTGCTTGAAGGACTCCGCGGCAAGGCCGACACCGATCGGGACGGCGAAATCACCGTTGACGAGGTATATGCCTACGTGGCACAACAGGTGCCCCAGGCCACCGGCCAAGAGCAACACCCCGCCAAGAAGGGCACCGTTGAGGGACGTTTTGTGCTGAGCGTTGTTGAATAATCCGGTTCTGCCAGGCTCTGCCTCGCAGAATCGTCCGGTTAGGCCGCTCTTGGTTCATCAGTTCTCAAAAGCAGGTTGCTCGCCGCCTGAGCCCTATCACACTCAGGGCTCTTTGCAGCATCGACGTATTTACACGCGGCACTGGCGATTGAAATGGTTGATTATATCTGATTGTGAAAAACTAAACAGGAGGTACGACCCATGGGCACTAGTCACACGAAAAGAGAGGGCGGCATGTTTCTCTTAGAGGATATGGATTTCCACGGTGTTTTTACGCCGGAGGACTTTACCAGCCAGCAGAAAGACATCGCCCGGGCAGCCGAGGAATTTATTAACGGTGAAATCATGAGTCGGGGCGAGGAGATTGAAGTCCTCGATAACGATTTGTCGAGAGAACTCATGAGAAAGGCCGGGGAGTTGGGGTTCCTGGGCATCGATATCCCCGAAAAGTACGGGGGAATGGAGCTAGACAAGATCAGCTCCGCCCTTGTTGCCGAGAAGTACGGATACGGTGCCGGTTCTTTTACCGTCACCGAATTGAATCATACCGGTATCGGCACGTTTCCGCTGGCATTATTTGGAACCGAGGATCAGCTCAAGAAATACCTGCCCGGGCTCAGTTCGGGCACCCTCATCGGTGCCTTTGCCCTGACCGAACCGGAGGCAGGCTCGGATGCCCTCAACTCCCTGACAACAGCTACCCTCACTGACGACGGAAAATACTATCTGCTCAATGGAAACAAGCAGTTCATAACAAATGCCGGTTTCGCCGATGTCGTTTTCACCTATGCCAAGGTAGACGAAAAGCTCTTCACCGCCTTCATCGTGGAGCAGGACTGGGACGGCGTATCAGTTGACGAAGAAGAAGAGAAGATGGGAATGCACGGCACCTCAACCAGGGCCTACCATTTCGATAACGTCAGGGTACCGGTGGAGAACGTTCTCGGTGAGGTGGGCAAAGGCCACCTCGTCGCCCTCAATGCCCTGAACATGGGCCGTTACAAGTTGGGGGCCTCCTGTATCGGAGGTGCCAAACGGGCCTTCTTCGAGGCCGTGAAATACGCCAAGCAGCGGGTGCAGTTTGGAAGGCCCATATGCGAATTCGGCCTGATCAAGGAAAAGATCGCTAACATGGCCATCCGGCTTTTTGCCGCAGAGAGCATGGTGTATCGCATAGCAGGGTCAATCGAGGACCGATTACAGGGCCTGGACATGGGCTCCGCTCATGCCGGAATCACCACGGCCGAAGCGCTCGAGGAATACCTTATTGAATGCTCAATCAACAAGATCTACGGATCGGAAACCGAGGATTACCTGGTCGATGAAGAGGTGCAAATCCACGGCGGCTATGGCTACATACACGGCAATCATCCGGAGCTGGCCTTTCGGAACGCCAGGATAAACCGGATCTGGGAGGGCACCAATGAGATCAACCGCATCGTGATCGCAAACACCGTGATCAGACGGTTGACCGCCAGCGGGTTTGACCTGAAGGAGGCCTTTCAACGGGCCGCCAAACAAATCGAAAGTCTGGAGCCCGTTGGGCTTGGCGAACCCGAAGGCCTGCATGCCCAGACCGAAATGTTGGAATCCGCCAAACGTATCGCCTTATTCGTCGTGGGTCTCGCTTACAGCACCTATGAGAAGGGCCTGAGGAATGAGCAGGAACTCCTGGGTATTATCAGCAATATGCTGATCGAGATTTACGCGAGCGAGAGCGCCCTGCTGAGAAGCCGGAAGATGTTACATGGCAAAAATCCCGAGAGAGCAACAATCCCGGTGAAGATGACGAAGGTCCTTTCCCGTGATTCCATTGAGAGAATAGGCTTCCTCTCCGCAGAAGCATTGGAGGCCATAGAAAGCGGAGAACCGTTGGAAGGGCATCGTGCTGCTATGAGAAGGCTCGCGGTTTCACCCGCCATAAACGCTGTGGCCTTACGGAGGGATATCGCCGATGAGATGATACGATACGGTCGGTATGCCTTTTAACGCGGTCATAGGGCTATCCCTCTATCCGCACCGCTCCGGCCTCATCGGCAGTCAGCGCCCAGCTGCCTCCCCTCTCGCCTAACCCTATTCTATTTTGTCCACCAGGCCCCAACTCTTTGCCTTTTCTGCACTAAACCAGGTGGTTTTGTGTTCCAATTCCTCCCACTCTTCTCGACCAAGCGTGCTGTATTGTGTCAGTTTTTCCAAGTACCGATCACGAAGAAGATTCATCAATCTGTTTTGAGATCGAATATCTGAAGCTGTCTCTCTTCCTGGCCACTTCCAGATTGCGGTTTCGTGAACCATGAAGATCGTCCCCGGAGCAGCGAGCCGCTCACTACAAACGGCGAACACCGGCACAGCAGCACTGGCCACGATACCAGACGCATGGGCCGTGACATGAAACCCGCTTTTTTTCGCGCGCTCAATCTGATCCGCAAGGGCAAGCCCGGAAAAGGCATCACCGCCGGGAGAGTTAATAAACAGATTCAGGGTGCGTATATCCGTGGTCTTGGTGAGCACACAGATGTCGTTCCACATATTGGTAACATCTGCAACAGTCAATGCAGAGAAGATCTTGACATACGCTTCATCCTTACAAATGAAAGACAGGCTCGAAAGAGTACCCTCCTGATTTTGAATCTGCATAGATTTGGTGATCTTGTCACCGTTCTGGACATTGACATTTGTCGGTTCAGCCGCCTGGACTCTTACCACGACCTCTTGCGGTGGCGGTGGCTGTGTCTGCATTGCAGCGCAACCCACTACTAAGATGGAAAAGACGATTAGAAAAAAGGTTTTCTTAAACATGGCAAACCCCCCATTCATATTCCTTGGATCTTCCGAATTCACTGTACGTGAAGACGGGCATGTTTTCCGCCAGGTTACAGGTGCTCCGGAATATCCTGCCTTACTTACCAGATAAGCAAAAATTATACCAGAGCCAAGAGTAAGTTATCTGAAAAATAGATTTTTTTTAATTTCAATGAGTTATAACACTCCGGAAGGCTAACCAGAGACCTTTTGATTTGTAATAACACGTCAGAACTACTCATTTCTTAAGAAACCTATGCCAGAAATTGCCATCTCATGACATTTTTTGTCACCATCTCTTGGAAAATCCTGCCTCTTTACGGATATCATTACCCTTGACTCGAGCTTTTTTGCTTTTTACTACGGGGAGCATTTCAGTGTTTGCATCCACTGAGAATTCTCCTGAGTGTTAAGGCCATGAAATCTTTTCTGAAGAGACTGGCCCTGTTGAGTATGGAAGTGACCATGCATATGGCTCCGTTACCAAATGGGGCTCGGTATTAAGCATAGGACTAATGAAGCACTTGCTCTACAGGGCTGGTGGGTCGAGACACCAACAGATCGATCATTTGTGGACAGTAAAGATCTTGTTTTGTGAATGTGGCATGTCAGATTGTCAGCATTCTCCACATCCCGGGCATTTCTCTTCGGTGTGGAGAAACACCGTAAGCTGTATCCGCTTATCTCCTTGGCGGACTTTGGATTTGGTCTTGTACAGATACGTTTGGATGGACTTCCTTTTGGCGGGTTCAGAGGTTTCTCTGTGAGGCTAATAGCTGCTTGAAGGGCCGCACCTAGGTGCCCTCTTCATTCCCCTGCTTCTTCTTTTGTATCTTGCGTTGCTGCTTTTCTTCCCTTTTTCTCTTGCGTTCGACTTCCTTCTGTCGTTTCTTTCTTCCATATTCTGATCGACGGGTTGCCATAAGCACCTCCCAGATTCCCGTATTGGCACAAATTAAAAAAAAGGGCGGCACCCTCTCGGAGTGCCGCCTTCAAGTCGAGACCCACTGTTATTACAGTATCTCTACGTTGATGGCCTTTGGGCCTTTTGGGTTTTCCTCGATCTCAAATCGGACTCTCTGGCCTTCAGTCAGGCTCTTGAACCCGGTTCCACTAATGCTAGTGTGGTGGACGAAAAGATCCTTACCATCATCCTGCTCAATGAAACCATAGCCCTTCTGCCCACTGAACCACTTCACCGTTCCTTCCGGCATGACGCTCTACTCCTCTCAAAGGTTTTCTACAAAGTCAGGATCAATACTTTGACAAAATAGAAAGGCCCTTAAAGCCGACGGTACAGCCTTACCAGTCTCGCTACTCTATCTCCCCAAAAAAACTGCCAATCCGGACTTCTGCGCGTACAATCTCCCTTTTCTCTCAAATTGTCAAGGTTAATTTTTAGCGCCGAAGGGGCAGACCATGACTTGACACATAGCAATAACGAGCAAGGAAAGTTCTGGCCACAAGATGGCTGGGAGCCCTTCACCTCTCGTCTCAAGCATGCCCCGTAGGTAGAGACTATCGTACTGGGGTTGAATGCTTTTTTCTATTCAACTGGAGCGTAGCCTATTCCATCGGGGCGAAGCATATTGCACTGGGGCGTCTTGTGCCTTTCCCTATGTGCTACCAGCTTCCCCGCCCAGCTCCTCGAGGTACGTTTCACACGACAAAAGAAATCCCCAGGGCGGCACCAGGACAATATCCCTATTATTCTCCTTTATTCGTTTTTCCACATTCCTCGTTATGAGGAGCACCTTCCTGGTAGCCGGATACCTGCGCAAGAACAGCTTGATACCGGCAAAGCGGCGTGCACTCCAATCAAAGGATGATACGTATTTCACCTCAACCGGGTAAGGGTCTTCTGTTGCTCCGGTGACGAAATCCACTTCTCTCTCGCTCTCGGCAAAATAGCCGCAGGAGATCTTTTGCCTCTGCAATTCCATGAATGCGGCATTTTCGGCCTTGCTGCCCTCATCGCCTGCCCCGGTCAAGAGTGTCTTGATGCCGGTATCGCAAAGGTAAACCTTTCTCTGGGCATAGACCTTCTCCGTGTATGAGGTAGTCCATTTTTCCATGGGCATTACCAGAAATGCCGACTCCAGGTAACTGATGTACTCTTTTACTGTATCAACCGAAAGCCCAAGAACCTTGCCGAGTTTGTTGAAGCTGGTTCGAGATCCAACTGAGGCGGCAATGAAACGTAAGAGATCCTTCAAGACAAACGCCTTCTTTATAGGATGGAGTCGTATGAGGTCCCTTGCGAGTATATCATCAAGAAGATTCGTCATATACTCCACAGAAGGATTGAGCACCTGTTCAGGATATCCCCCCAGGCTCAAATAATCCTCCACTAATTTTTCATACTTATAGTCTTCGCTCAGGCTCGGGCTAGACCCCTGAAACAACAGAAATTCATTGAAACCAGCCGAATATACTGTAGTGATGATCTGCCTGCCGGTGCGCCTGCCGCCCTGCTCTTTTATCAAAGCCGAGGTAGAGCCGGTGCAGAATACCTTGAGAGCCTCCATATCGTAGGCATTCTTCAGTTCGATCTCCCAGTCGCGACTTTCCTGCACCTCATCGAGAAAGAGAAACAGTCTCCTTTCCCGGTCATGCATGAATGTCTTCCGCATGTTTCTCAAGTGCTCTGAGACAGGAACGCCTGAAAGTGATGGGTGGTCCATTGCCAGGTAGAAAATCTCTTTTGGCTGGTTTCCGCTTTCAAGTAGCTTCTTGATATACTGCTTTAGCAGCGTTGTCTTGCCGGTCCGCCTGCTTCAGATAATCACTTCGATCTGCTTTCTTTTGAGCAATGTAGGTAACCGATCGAGGTATTCCGGCCGATTTATGCCAAATTCGAAGTCTTTTCCTTCCCACCAGGGGTTAAGTGCATAGTAAATTGCGTCCATGGGAACATCGTTAAATCAAATCGAAGATAATGTTAAAAACTTTCGATTAAAGTCGAAGCTTTCGATCTAAAGTGGCTTGTCATTCTCATCAAGCCCGCCCCTCGCTTTATACTCTTCAGCCTGGTGCCTGCTGAATTCCGCCTCCTCTCTTATCCGTTTTCCCCTGTCAGCTATCATCCTCGTCTTTTGCCTTTCGCCCTTCGACTTGTGTCTTTAGCCTCAAGCGAAACGCTATTCCTGCTTCACATACCTTCAGCAGGCATCGGTACAGTTTGCCAAGAGTGCAGAGCCGATCCAACTGTCTCAGGTCTTTCTACCTCCCGCAGGACTTGGCCCTTTACATTATTGTCGAATTATCATATTGTTATTAACAAACTGTTAATAGCATTTGAAAGGGAAAGTGATGAGCAATTTCAAAAATCCCTTTATCTATGGAGGCAGGGTTTCAGGGGATGCTTTCTGCAATCGGGAAAGCGAGATCAAGGAACTTTTGGGAGACATCCGGAGCCGACAGCACGTGATCCTTTCTTCTCAGCGCCGTTTCGGGAAAACTTCCCTGGTTCGGAAGGTTCTAGAGGAAGCCCAGAAGGAAGATATTATCCCTGTCTACGTCGACCTTTATCCCATTTCGACCTTGGGGGAATTCATTCAAGAATACGCCAAGGCAATTGCACGGGCTCTTAGTGCGTATGAGAAGGCCAAAGGACTGATGCGCGGACTCTTCTCTCGCCTGCATCTCACTATGGGAGTTGACCCTTCCGGAAATCCTCAGTGGAGCGTAGGATTCGACAGGGAGCGTGAAACAGAGACATTTGATGAAGTGGTATCGAGTATGGAGAATTACCTCAAGAGAAAAGGCAAACATGGAGCGGTGGTCTTTGATGAATTTCAACAGATCACGGAAACCAATGGCGAAAAAACGGAGCGTCGATTGCGAAGCGCCATCCAGACCCACGAGCACGTTTCTTATGTGTTTGTGGGCAGCAAGAGACATCTGCTTCACGATCTCTTCTCCGACCCTAATCGTCCTTTTTATCGATCCGGCAAGATCTTTCCATTAGAAAAGATCAACTTTGGTCAACTCCAACGATTTATTAAGAAACGGTTCAATGAGGCAGCGGTGGAAATTGACGAAAAAGCCTTAGACCTCATCGTGGAGACAACCGAGTGCCACCCCTACTATACCCAATATCTGTGCCATGTTCTCTATGATATCATGGAGGAGCGGCGGATTAGGACAGATGATATTCCAAAGGCTGTCGATCTCCTGCTTGGCCGGGAGTCCACTGCCTACATGAACACATGGGATCTTCTTGCTCACCGGCAAAGACAGGCTCTCGTGGCCTTATCGGAAAGTGGCCGCGGAGAGAGCCCCTTTCGGCCGGAGATACTCAGGAGATCCAATATATCTCAGCCGGCGGTTATGATCCGGGCCCTGAAGAGCCTGGTCGATAAAGACCTTGTGGACAAAGCCAACGGCCAGTATGAAATCATAGACCTATTCTTCAAAAGGTGGATCAAGACATCTATGTCTATCAGGTCTCCCCATTGAGCGATTCCCCTCTGCTCTTATAGCGTTACGCTCCTCAAGTCCCAATGCGATGGGACGCTCCTCAAGTGATAACGGTCCTCAAATCCTGCCCAGGACAGGATGCTCCTAAAGCTTAACGCCCCTGTTTTTTCGTGCGATGGGTTCAGGAATGTTGAATATTGTGACCCCCTTTGTCAAGCACTGAACCGTGGTAGAATAAAGGATTCACCGAAAACTGCCTTGAGCAAAAATCGGTACAAATAAACCCAAGAATAGGTTTACAGAGACCATCGCCCTTTGAGGCCCAACCAGATAACGTATACAAACATGAAAATAGTCGAAACCGTAGCTGGCAGTGCTGTTTGCTCGCTGAAAAGAGCCAATGCTATGCCTGCTGCAAGGCCGTAATTTTTAATCGTTCCAAGTAAAACAAGGCTCGTGGTGATCTTCGGGTCAATCCGAAAAAGCTTTCCAACCCATCCAATAATCAAGCCTAGAAAGAAGGTGCTTGCAATGGCAATGGCTGCCACGGGAGCCAGAGTAAGAGGCTCCCCAAAAAATACGGCTTGATTGAGCCCTACAATTGTGTAAGTCACGATAAAGAAGCACCAATTGGTAATTGCCCCCTTCATAGCCTCTAACTGCTTATCAATCCCCTTCCAAAGCAAGATACGAGAAATCACCAACGGGGCGATTATCAAAAAGATCGTAAGTATCGATAACCTGCCCAGGTCAAAAAAGCTTGATCCTAAGAGGGAAAAGACTATCAATGGCATGATAATCAATGCACCGAGGTACGCCCCAATGATGCCTGCAAAGGAATAGGTGCTATTACCTCCCAGAAACTCCGAAAAAGGGATGATAGCCACGGCTGGAGGGACGATGGCCAATAGAATAAACCCTCTCCAGATGGCTTCCTCATCGATAATAATGGCACTGATCCCCAGAATAAAGCCGCCAAGAACCACATAACTCATCAAAACGCCGAAGATTGCTGGAATTATCAGGGATCTCGGAGAACGGAATAGGCTTCCGGAAACCCCCATGGTTGAGAGGCTCATTACGATGGAAAGGGCCGGAAGCGTCAGATGCTCAGTCCATCTGGTGCCCTGGGGCAAAAACAAACCGAACATCAGCGCCATGAATAGGATGAAATTTCGATTTCGCAGCAGGTTCTTGATCGCGCTCATACCTGCACTTCTAGGAGTTGATCTACCATTCTGTGCTAGAATCTCGCATAGGCAATTGCCCCACTGTACCCGAAAATACACCTGGCTACAAAAGTTTTGTTATGGTACGTGGCTTTTGGTGGACACTGATCAGGTTCAAGTTCAACCGCTGAATTCTCGACCCCTGCCCTTCTTCCCCCCGCCTGCCGGCGCCTCATCATTACCCCTGCCCCTTTTAAACCACTTCTGTGTAGTAACTCCCACTCTGCTCGAAAAGACTTGACAACTACTCAAGTCTTTGAGTAAATTTACTCAAGTCTTTGAGTAAATTGCTAGCTTATCGATAAGGCACATGTTTAAGCGCCCAATATATACTACTCTTCGGCAGAGGATCGCTGAGCCCAGGCGGTTCATTCAAGTACTCGCAGGGCCACGGCAAACCGGAAAGACCACCCTTGCCCGGCAGCTCATGGAAGAACTCGACGTACCGAGTCACTACGCCTCAGCAGATGAGCCCGCCCTGAAAGATCGCACATGGTTGGAACAACAGTGGGAAGCAGCACGGGCGAAACTGGGCTCGGGTACGCAGGCCGGAACGGCACTGCTGGTTCTCGATGAAGTTCACAAGATCACCGCGTGGTCAGAAACAGTAAAACGGCTGTGGGACGAGGATAGTGCGTCGGGTATTCCCCTCCGTGTGATTGTCCTCGGTTCCTCGCCCCTGTTGGTACAGCGCGGGCTGATTGAAAGCCTCGCCGGGCGGTTTGAAATTATTCCCATTACACACTGGTTTTTCGAGGAAATGCATGATGCTTTCGGTTTGAGCGTGGACCAGTATGTCTTTTATGGGGGGTATCCTGGTGCGGCTAACCTGATTCACGATCACCACCGTTGGGTCAACTATATCATTGATTCCCTTATTGAGACCTCTATTTCCCGGGATATCCTGTTCATGACGCGAGTGGATAAACCTGCCCTCTTGCGCCGACTTTTTGAGCTGGGATGTCTCTATTCCGGACAAGTCCTTTCGTACCAGAAGATGCTTGGTCAACTTCAAGACGCCGGCAATACCACTACCCTTGCGCACTACCTGAATGTGCTGGAAGGTGCTGGGTTATTGACCGGCCTGCCGAAATATGCAGGCCAGCAGGTCCGCCAGCGGGCATCGAGCCCGAAACTGCAAGTGCTCAATACGGCCCTGATGTCCGCTCTATCAGGTCTGAACCTTGGTCAGGCACGGCAGGATAGTGATTATTGGGGTCGATTGGTTGAGTCCTCCATCGGCGCAACGCTCGTAAACGGCCTGCGAGGGAAGCATACCGAATTGTTCTACTGGGCCAGCCGTAACCGTGAAGTAGATTTTGTGCTCCGCCGGGCGAGGGATTTGGTGGCAATTGAGGTGAAAACTGGAAGAAGAAAGGCGAGCCTCCCAGGCATCGAGGCGTTTTCAAGGGAATTCACCGTGAAAAGAAAGCTCTTAGTGGGAACTCAAGGGATTCCGCTCGAGGACTTTCTGCGCACCCCTCTGGAAAGCTGGCTGGATTGACCGAACTACCCTCGGATCAGCTTCCCCGCCCGCTGCCCGCCTTCCGCTTCCCGCCTCAAGTCCCATTACAATGGGACGCTCCTTCCCCCTCAAGTTTACCCCGTGGAATCAAATTCTCTGTTTAAACCGGCTGTAACCTGCGCTTGCTGTTACTCAATTACTCCAAGCTCACAGCTACCAGTGCGCTGCTATTCCACCGGGGCCTGCCCCGTGGAATCAAAATACCTGTTCAAAACCCCCATCTCTTGAGTTTCAGGTCACTCAAGCAAACCATACCCTCTGTGACCGATTTAACCTTATTCCACTGGGGCGCAGCGACCCTCAAATCCTGCGACAAGCAGGATGCTCCTCAAACGAACTGGTCATCGAGTGATCAGAACACTTTGCACTTTGACCGGATCTGAGACCATTATTATTCTTGATATCTAGATCTCGACACAATAAGATATTTCTCGAAATCCGTTACACTGCTCTCGGTACAATGGAAACAGCTAAATATTATTGGGGGTGTATCCGATAAGATTAATTGAAGCTCTTGACAACACGCTGAAGTATGTTAAGTTCATAATGCTACTTGCCCCCCGTCCGACACGCCGAAAGGCCTCGGGCGGGGTTATTTTTTTGTGCGAGAATTGATGTCTTCCCCACCCTCTGACAAACGAACCATCGCTTTTATCGATGGGCAAAATCTTTATCATGCAGCTCGAGAAGCATTTGGATATAGCTATCCGAATTACAATCCGTTAAGACTTGCCAGGGAGGTGTGCCGGTAAGAGGCCTGGGGCTTAGTCCAGGTGAGATTTTACACCGGAATCCCTGATCCGACTGATAACTCCTTCTGGAATTCCTTTTGGTCAGCAAAACTTGCAGCGATGGGGCGGCAAGGTATCCATGTCTTCGCCAGAACTCTGCGGTATCGGAACAGAACGGTGGTTCTTCCAGATGGCACCCAACACACCTTTCTCTCCGGTGAGGAAAAGGGCATTGATGTCAGGATAGCGTTGGACATCATTAGGCTTGCTCACCGTGGTGAGTACGAGGTAGCCTTGGTGTTCAGTCAAGACCAAGACCTCTCTGAAGCTGCTGAGGAGGTTCGTGTAATCGCGGGCGAGAGTGGGCGCTGAATTAAAATCGCGTGTGCTTTTCCTTTTAGTCCGGCTTCTAGAAATAAGAGAGGGATAGACAAGACCGACTGGATTCGCATAGACCGGAGGCTCTACGAAAGTTGCCTCGACCCAAGGGACTACCGCACTACTCCAACAACTCAGAGAAAGGGACCAAGTAGATAAAGGCCTCGCGAAGTATCAATTCTCCCACAGGCTCTAAGGCCTTGCGCCTCGTAAGCCTCAAGTGTAACGCTCCTCAAACAAAGTGCTCCTCAAGCTGTGCGGCCCTTCGGCGCAGCGATCCTCAAATCCTGCCGAAGGCAGGATGATCCTCAAGTGCAACGCTCCTCAAACGAAGTGCCCCTTCTGCTTCCTAGGTATTGCTACCTAATTTGCTCTCGCATTTTCTAATTACGAAATTCAGTGTTGACTTTCCCGAATTTTTTCAATACATTACTCAGGGCTGAAACAGTTTCATGCGCCAAGCTCATGGTCTTGTTCTATGTCCTTTCAGCTTCTGTGCCTGTTTTGCGCCCTTAATCCTCAAGCGGAAGCGGTCCTCAAGTCCCAGTACAACGGGACGCTCCTTAAGCGAAGCGCTCCTATTTATGCTGAATCGCCTTGCACCTCAAATCCTGCCGCGGGCAGGATCATCCTCAAGTGAAACCGGTCCTCAAGTCCAGCTCTGCGGGACGCTCCTCGAACGAAGTGGTCACGAAGTCTTCTTGGTTCACCCTTAGTGAGGGTGCTATGCCTCATAAACTGGCAAATACTTTTTTCGAAAAGCTCCATCAACTCTGTGAGTGGGTGGGGCTTTTTTTGTTTGGCGGCGCCGGCAGTCGGGAGGTCAGCTGAGCAAGAGTCAAGAGCAGACCCCATTTCATTGGATTGATGACACAGATTTAGTAGAGCGGTGAACAAAGATGACCAAGGGAACAAAAGCAGTTCAGTGGGTTGTAGTGGTAATATTTATACTTATAGTGGCGTACTTTGTCTATAGTGCAGTTGCTAATTTTCTTAACGTACCCAAAACGGTGGATTTAAAGACTCTTAATGAGGCAAGAAGAATAGCAATAGATTTGAAAGTGCAGTCTAATGCGGAGTGGGCTAATATTACTTTTCTCCTATTGGGGTTCATTTGGGTAGTATTGTTAGCTGAAAAAGCGGACTTCACAAAACTAAGAATCCAAAATCCACCAGAAATTCTTTTTTTTATAACCACCAACGTCTGTTATGTTTTTTCTTTGATTGCAAACTTTATTTGGAAAAACAGATTAGTTGCTGCCTATTGGGATATACCTATCAATTGCAGAAAACCCATTGAGGTGCCGGATATTTTATGTAAGCATCTGAGCGCTTTATCCAATGAGCAGTTTATCTTTCTTATCCTTGGTATCGTATCCACAGGCCTACTTCTATTGTTCAGTAGGTTTGCACCTAGACAATTGTAGGCCAACGGAGGATATAGCTACCTTGCAGGCTTGATCTTTTGGAGGTGGTAGAAAATGAAAAAGTCTAATTATTTGTGCATATCAATATCTATGGTATTCCTCCTGTCAATTATGTTTTCCCAAAGGGCTTTTGCACAGGGGATGGCAGAAAAATGGGACAAGGAACTGGGAGCGAAGGCAATTGAAATTCAAGCTAAAAATCCTGGGGTTCCAAGATATGTTCTGCAAAAGGACATCAATTTTATTAAGAGCAATTGGAGACAGATTGCTTTTGCAAAGATGGGCCTTCCTATGGACTCTCTGATAGTAGTCACAGCAGGCACTTGGGAAGATATTAGAAGTAAAAATATCGTAGAACCTAATACTCCTCTGAATTCGATAGATCAATTTGACAGGTATGGCCTTCTTCGGGTTAATTCCATACCTACAGGAGCAACAGTAATCCTAAACGAGAAAGAGACATGGGATAAGCAAACAAATACTCAGAAAGGAGTTCATTTTGGATCATACGTAGTGGGCGTGAGCTTGAAAGACTATGAGCCAGATCAAAAAAATGTGACTGTTCCTGAAGGTGGCGATGTAACAGTAGCATTTGAACTAAAAAAGAAAAAATAGCATTTCATAAGACTTTAAGGTGGTTTGGTTCTTTACCAAAAAGTGCCTTGAGCGAAAATCGGTAAAAAATCGTGTCGAGCGGTGGGATGGTTAATTCAGGTAGAATCAAGAGCGGATTTGCCCCCATTTCTTCAGAACACTTTGACCGGATGTGACAAAACGGAGTGAGACGGCAACATAACTTGTCAGGAATGAATACCATTCAAGCGATGAGAATGCGGCATTGGCGCCGAAGCAGTGGAGGGGTTTTGAACCAATTAAGTAAGAGCTTACGTGAATAAGAGTCAAAAGCAGAGTTGACCCCTTTATGACCCCTTTACCACTAAGACCCCTTGATCATTATTTCAGGAAACAATGTTATGATAGATAGCCTTGAAAACCAACTTTTGCATGTATCACTTCTTTGTGGGATGAAGCCAAAACAGGATTCAGCATACCGACTGCAACTTTTCTTCATCGCGAATAAAGATTTAGGTTCAAAATCTCACCAAAGTGATTTTCAACGTGCACTTGAAACAGGTGTTGATTTTAAAGGACTCTGGGAGAACTATAGCCATAAAGGTAGTGGTGAATATCTTATAACACAATTAGGTTATCGAATTGGTAATGAGCTTTTTGGAAGAGTAGACCCGAGATATCGCCCAGTTCGATCTTATGAATATCGTACCCGAATAGTTGGTAGTGTTGGATCTATTGATGTTGAAATAGAGACAGTCGGCAAAAAATCTACTGTATTTCTTAATGGCAAACAATGTCCATCTGCAAAACAAGCTTGTCGGATAATAGAGAATAAAGTTGGTCTTTATCTCCCAACTATAGGTGAATCTGCAGTAAGGGTTCTTTATAATATGGCGATTGACCAAGAATTCAAACTTTATTGGGAAGCATAGTTCGAAATATTAAAGCCTTGACTTATAAGGTCTAACTTTCAATCCACGCGTCCTCTCTTCCCGCTGCCGTGAATTCGTGCAGACAGCTGTGGAATGGGCGCGAGGCGTGTGATCTTATCGTTATGTGCAAAGGCAAAACCTGAAAGGGAGTTGATGGCAAAGAACAACGGAAACGATAAATCGCTGGAGTCCTGGATATGGGATGCGGCATGCAGTATTCGCGGGGCGCAGGATGCACCCAAGTACAAGGATTTCATTCTGCCGCTGGTGTTTACCAAGCGGCTGTGCGACGTATTCGACGATGAAGTGGACCGGATCGCCGAAGAGGTCGGTTCGCGGACTAAAGCGTTCAAGTTGGTCGCCAGGGACCAGAAGCTGGTGCGCTTCTACCTACCGCTTGAGCCGGATGACCCGGAAGAGCCAGTCTGGTCGGTCATCCGCAAGCTCTCCGACAGGATCGGCGAACAGCTCACCACCCATCTGCGGGAAATCGCAAAAGCCAACCCGCTGCTGGAGGGGATCATCGACCGGATCGACTTCAATGCCACCACGCACGGGCAGCGTGATATCGACGACGACCGCCTCTCCAATCTGATCGAGAAGGTCTCCGAAAAGCGGCTGGGCCTGGCTGATGTGGAGCCGGACATCATCGGACGAAGTTACGAGTATCTTATTCGCAAGTTCGCCGAGGGCTCGGGCCAGTCTGCGGGCGAGTTCTACACGCCCAGAGAAGTCGGCTTGGTAATGGCAAAGATCATGGACCCCAAACCAGGTCAGGCCATCTACGATCCCTGCTGCGGTTCTGCAGGATTGCTGATTAAATGCGAATTGACTTTGGAAGAGAAGATGTCGTTTCGCAGCAAGCAAAAATACGCGCCGTTGCAGCTTTTCGGCCAGGAATACATCGCCAACACCTGGGCCATGGCCAACATGAACATGATCATCCACGACATGGAGGGCAAAATCGAGATCGGAGACACCTTCCGCAGCCCTAAGTTCAGGGACAGCGGAAATCTCAGCACCTTCGACCGCGTGGTGGCCAATCCCATGTGGAACCAGAACTGGTACACCGAGCAGGACTACGACAATGACGAGCTGGGCCGCTTCCCCCAGGGCGCGGGCTTTCCCGGCAAGCAGTCGGCCGACTGGGGCTGGGTGCAGCACATGGCCGCCTCGCTCAATGAAACGGGCCGGGCCGCCATCGTGCTCGATACCGGTGCTGCCAGCCGTGGCAGCGGCAACGCGGGCAAGAACAAGGAAAAGGAAGTCCGCAAGTGGTTTGTCGAAAACGATCTTATCGAAGGCGTGATCTACCTGCCGGAAAACCTTTTTTACAATACCTCGGCCCCGGGTATTCTCCTCTTTCTCAACCGCGCCAAGCCTGAGGAGCAAAAGGACAGGCTGTTTCTGGTCAACGCCTCCAAGGTATTCGCCAAGGGCGATCCCAAGAACTACATTCCTGAAGACGGCATCGAGCGGATCGCAACTGCGTTCCTAAACTGGAAGGAAGAGGAGAAGTTCAGCCGCATCGTGGACAAGGCGGAGATTGTCAAGAACGACTACAACATCTCTCCCTCGCGCTACATCCATACCGCCGACGCCGAGGAATATCGACCCCTCGGCGAGATTGTGGCGGAACTCGACGCCTTGGAGGCCGAGGCCGAAGAGACCAACGCCGCCCTGCGGGCAGTGCTGGAGAAGCTGGGGTCGTGAGAGATGGTAAATATCTCAAAAATTCAGACCCCTTCAGAATGGTCAACCGCAACATTAGGTGGTGTGGCCAAAGATATGCTCAGCGGAGGAACACCTTCAACGAAAAATACTGCTTATTGGAAAGGTACGATACCTTGGATAACAAGCAAGTGGCTCAATGATAACCTTTATCTGCGTTCGGGCGAAAAGTTCATTTCGCAAGATGCGATTGAGAATTCTGCGTCAAAGATTGTCCCTTCCGGCAACCTAATCTTTGCCACCCGTGTTGGCGTAGGAAAAGTCGCGGTCAATGACATTGACTTGGCGATTAACCAAGATCTGGCTGGTATTGTGATTGACAAACAGCAAACGATGCCAGAGTTCCTTGCCTATCAACTTCGGACCGGTCCAATACAACAGTTTGTAGAGCAGAACAAACGAGGTGCAACGATCAAGGGCATTACTAAATCATGTCTTAGCGAAATCGCACTTTTGCTTCCCCCTCTCCCCGAACAGCGGAGGATAGCCGCGGTGTTATCGCTGGTGCAGCGGGTGATTGAGCAGCAGGAGCGGCTAATCGCCCTGACCACCGAGCTGAAGAAAGCCCTGATGCACAAGCTCTTCACCGAGGGCACTCGCGGTGAACCCCAAAAACAAACCGAAATTGGCCCCATCCCGGAGAGTTGGGAGGTGGTGGAGTTGAATACGATCACTCGAATTGAGCGCGGGAAATTTGGGCACCGTCCGAGAAACGAGCCGCGTTTCTACGGTGGCGATATTCCTTTCATACAGACGGGCGATGTCAGCAATTGCGATGGCCATATTCGCGAATACAACCAAACCCTCAATGAAGATGGATTGGCGATAAGCAGAATGTTTCCAGCTGGAACAATCCTAATCACTATAGCTGCTAATATTGGATATACAGGAATTCTCTGCTTCGATTCGGCCTGCCCGGACAGCCTTATTGCTATCACGCCAAATGACGACGTTGAAGCTGAGTTCCTGAATTACTACCTCACAACCCAACAGCCCGTTATGGATAGGCTCGCGCCACGGGGAACGCAAAAGAACATCAATATTCAATTCTTGAAGCCATGGCCCATCCCATTGCCGGGCAAGAAAGAACAATTAGAGATTGCAGCGATACTTGAAAGAGTTGCCACCAAACACAGAGAGCATGCTGCGACAAAGGATACGCTCAGTGACCTCTTCCGCACCCTCCTCCACCAGCTCATGACCGCCGAGATCCGCGTGAACGACCTCGACCTTGAGGAGTTTGGATTGGATACCGAAAAATAGAGAGACTTTAGGAGTTGCCAATGGCAAAAAAGCCCGTCCAATATCATGAAGGCCATTTCCCCCCCAAACGGATCGAATGGGAGCGGCTGATCTCTTTAATCGGACCGGCTAGCGCGGCCCTGGCGCGCTACGATGGTACCCTGGCTGCTGTGCCGAATGCGGCCGTGCTTCTGTCACCCTTGATGACCCAGGAAGCCGTGCTGTCGTCCCGCATTGAGGGCACCCAGGCGACCATGGCAGAAGTGCTGGAATTTGAGGCGGGCATCCTCCCTGAAGTGCCTGATGCGAACCGTACAGCAGACATCCATGAAGTATTGAACTACCGCAAGGCCATGGGGCGTGCCGTGGAACTCTTGAAGGAGTTGCCCCTGTGTCAGCGCGTGATCAGGGAAGCACACAACATTTTGATGGAAGGCGTTCGCGGACAGGGGAAGGCGCCCGGTGAATATCGCAAGATTCCCAACTGGATCGGACCGCCGGGAAGCCCGATTGAAAAGGCAACCTACGTCCCGGTATCCAGTGATAAACTGCGTTCGGCCATGAGTCGCTGGGAGCGTTTCATTCACGCGAACGCTCCGGACAAGCTAGTGCAACTGGCCTTGCTTCACGCTGAATTCGAGGCCCTCCACCCGTTTCTGGACGGCAATGGGAGACTAGGCCGGATGTTTGTACCGCTGTTTCTCTTCAGTGTTGAATTGCTGCGCAGCCCCATGTTCTACATCAGTGCCTATCTCGAGGCCCGACGGGACGTTTACTATGAGCGTCTTTTGGCGGTATCCAGGGACGGCGACTGGACGGGGTGGTGCGTTTTCTTTTTGGAGGCCTTGACTGAACAGGCCAGGGAAAACCAGCAAAAAGCAACGGCGATCTTAAATCTCTACGAGAGGGAAAGGGATCGGATAATCGATCTGACACACTCACAGTACGCCATCAAGGCCCTGGATTTTCTGTTTATGCGCCCTATTTTCCAAACCTCCGCTTTTGTGCTTGAAGCTGATATTCCTGAGCATACGGCCAAAAAAATGATCAAAAAACTTCGCGATAGCGGTATGTTTAGGGTTTTGCGGCAAGCAAAGGGCCGCGAGTCGGCCGTCGTGGCCTTTCGGGACCTGGCCAATATCGCAGAAGGGCGCGAGGTCTTTTGAGTACCATGAATTATCTTCAAAGCATTCTGCGGATAACAAAAGGTAGTTTCGTTATCCACAAAGCACTTTTTCTCGATTCTATGGTCCACCAATTTCTGCTGTCTGAGATGCTAAGCCACACCTCGACAGTGGATAAGATAATAACGTTTTTTGAGGCTCACGAATGAGACATAATCGGTTTTGTGACTCATATTGACACTGATTATACGACTCAACGCTTTTTATCGTTCACGTGCGAGTCACAAATAAGTGCAATAATAATTTAGTGGCTTGCAAATAGGGTGACAGGGGGGTGTTGTTCTTACCCTTTTAATAGCTCTATTGTCCCATTAAACGAACAAAATCGGAACCACAACCATGCCAAGACCCGGCGAATACAAGACCGTCCAGAGCCGCATCCTGAAATACGCGCAGGAGATCGGCTGGACCTTCGTTCCCCGGGCCGAGGCCGAGCGGCGGCGGGGGTTGAGCGCGGATGGCGGGAGCCCCGCCGAACGGGCGGCGAGGGCATCGGTCTATTTCGACGACCTGCTATTTGCAAAGGTGCAGGAGTTCAACCCGAAGTACAGCGAGGGGGAAGGCGCGCTCAGCGGGCGGCTGCACCGCCTGCAGGCCAATATCTTTGGCAATCGGGAATTTCTCGACTTTCTGCGCAATACCGGTAAGTTCTTCTGTTCAGAGGAGAAGCGCGAGCTCGACCTGAAACTTATCGACTACGAAGAGATCGATAACAACATTTACGAGATCACCGAGGAGTTCTATATCCACAACGGCTCCTATGGCAACCGTGAGGATGTGGTCTTTCTGGTTAACGGCATCCCGGTTCTGGTCATCGAGTGCAAGAACGCGGACAAGGACGAGGCCATCGCTATCGGCGTGGACCAGATCCGCCGCTACCACAATGAGACGCCCGAGCTGTTGGTGCCTGAGATGATTTTCACAGCCACCGAGGCGATCGGCTTTTCCTACGGCGTGACCTGGAACACGGTGCGGCGCAACATCTTCAACTGGAAGCAGGAACAAATCGGGCAATTAGAGGCCAAGATCAAAAGCTTCTGCGACCGGCGGCATGTCCTGGACCTGCTCAAACACTTCATCGTGTTTGCGGAAAAAGAGGAGGAACTGAACAAGTACATCCTGGCGCAGCACCAGACCGGGGCGGTGCGCAGGGTGGTTGACCGCTGCCTGGACGCCGGGCGCGCCCGCGGTCTTGTGTGGCACACACAGGGCAGCGGCAAGACCTTTACCATGATCAAGGCTGCCGAGATGCTCTTCAAGGCGCCGGAAAGCGAAAAGCCCACCATCCTCTTGATGATCGACCGCAACGAGTTGGAAGACCAGATGCTCAAGAACCTGGCTGCCCTGGGGCTCCATAATGTGGAGCACGCAAGCCGAATCAGGAACCTGGTCAAGCTGCTCAGGGACGACTACCGCGGGATCATCGTCACCATGATCCATAAGTTCCGAGACATGCCGGAAAATGTCAACCCGCGGTCGAACATCTATGTGCTCATCGACGAGGCGCACCGCACCACCGGCGGCGATCTGGGTAACTTTCTGATGGCCGGTTTGCCTAACGCTACCTATGTGGGTTTCACCGGCACGCCCATCGACAAGACGGTTTATGGCAAAGGGACGTTCAAGACCTTCGGGTGCGAGGATGATAAGGGGTATCTGCACAAGTACTCGATCGCCGAAAGTATCGAGGACGGGACCACGCTGCCCCTATTCTACAACCTGGCGCCGAACGAGATCCTGGCGAACACGGAACTGATGGAGAAGGAGTTCTGGTCGCTGGCGGAGACAGACGGCGTGGCTGATATTGCGGAGTTGAACAAGATCCTCGAACGCGCAGTGAACCTGAAAAACTTCCTCAAGGGGGATGAGCGGGTCGACAAAATCGCAAAGTATGTGGCCGGGCACTACAAAGAGAACGTCGAGCCGCTGGGCTATAAGGCCTTTCTGGTGGCCGTGGATCGGCCCGCCTGCGCCAAGTACAAAAAGGCGCTGAACCGATACCTGCCGCGGGAATACTCGGAGGTGGTTTACACCGGCAATTACAACGATCCGGCGGAGCTGAAGGAACACCACATCGACGAGAAGAAGGAGAAACAGATCCGCAAGGATTTCACCCGCTTTGGCAAGCAGCCCAAAATCCTTATCGTGACCGAGAAGCTCCTCACCGGCTTTGATGCGCCAATCCTGTACGCCATGTACCTGGACAAGCCGATGCGCGACCACACGCTGCTTCAGGCGATCGCCCGGGTGAACCGGCCGTATGAAAACGAGGCCGAGGAGATGATCAAACCGCACGGCTTTGTGCTGGATTTCGTGGGCATTTTCGACAAACTCGAAAAGGCGCTCGCCTTTGACAGCGACGAAGTCAATGCCATCGTCAAAGACCTTGGCCTGCTAAAAGTGCTTTTCAAGAACAAGATGGAGCAGAAAGCGCCGGAGTATCTGGGTCTGATCAAACGGAACTTCGACGATCACGACGTTGACGACCTTATCGAACACTTCCGCAACAAGGAGCGGCGCAAGGCGTTTTTCAAGGAATACAAAGAGATCGAGATGCTCTATGAGATCATCTCGCCGGACGCCTTCATGCGGCCGTTCATTGAAGATTACGCCACGCTGTCGGCTATCTACGATGTAGTGCGTAAGGCGTACACGAAGAAGGTGTATGTGGATCGCGCGTTCCAGAAGAAAACCAACGAACTGGTGCAGTCCCATGTGGGCACGCGTTACATCCAGCCGGTCTCCGAATTTCTGCAGATCAACGAAGACACAGTGGAGTACATCGTCAACAAAAAGGGCGGCGAGGGCACAAAGGTCATCAATTTGGTAAAGAGCATCGAAAAGACGGCGGAAGAGACCAGTGATGACCCCTTCCTGATTGCCATGGCCGAGCGGGCTCGGGCGGTGCAGGAAAGCTACGAAGATCGCCAGATTAGCACCCAGGATGCCATGAATGCCCTGTTGAAAGAAATTGATAAGAACGAAGAGCGGAAGAAACAGCAGGTGGAAAAAGGATTTGATGGCCTGACCTTCTTTGTCTACCGGACCCTTCTCGACGCCGGGGTAGTGGGTGCGGAAGAGGTGTCCGGGAAGGTCAAGGAGGCGTTTGCTATACATCCCAACTGGCAAACGAGCGAGGCGGACCTGCGCGAGCTCCGCAAGGAGGTCACTTTCGCGATCTATGCTGGGGTTGACAATCTCGATCAGGTCGCTCGGATTGTGGACAACCTCTTTTCACTTCTCACAAAGGCATACACGATCAAATGAGCACAAAAGTTATCAAAAAAGATCAGTTCAAAGAGCGCGTCCAGGACTGGGCGGACCGGCTTGAAGCGCGAGTGACATCCATTACGGTGCGGCCCATGAAGACCAAGTGGGCGTCTTGCTCGACAACCGGGAGGTTGACCTTTGACGCGTTTCTGCTGGAATTAGAGGAGGAGCTTCAGGACTACGTGATCGTGCATGAACTGCTCCATTCCCGCGTGCCTAACCATGGCAAGCTCTGGAAGAGCCTCATGCGCGCGCATTTAGGTGATTACGAGACACTTGAAGATGAACTGAAAGAAATTGGGAAAAGGTCAAGTCTTCTCTCGACTCGTGTCAAATCATTAAGCGTTTCGGTGAATATGAAATGAAGGGCTATATCGGCATCACGGATAATGATTGGTTTGCATTTCTCTCCCAGCAGCCAGGAATCGATGAAGTAAATTTCTTACCCAAGACAACCCGCCAGAAAACGGCGGGTAAACTCGCCAAAAAGACCGCGGATAAATCCGCCAGAAAAATGCGGGTAAACCTTGAGCAAAAATGGGTACAAAATCATTTACAGCAGGCGGAGGATAGGCTAGGCACGAGTTGGTGGGAATAATCACAATTCAAGACGCGACTTCGTCTTCGCGCAAGACGCTACCCCATCTTCGCGTTATATTGAGGTGAAATCATTTTATTCTATGGGGGTATCCCCTTGCCTGGACTAGCCCCAATATGTAGTATTCAAAAATGTGGAGGACTATCCAAAAACCTTGGCTGAGCTTGAGGAGCAATTTTCGACAGAGGAGGCGTGCCGTGAGTATTTGTTTCAATTGCGTTGGGCGGAAGGCTTCCGGTGTCCTGTCTGTGGTCACAGCGAGGCTTGGAAACTGAAAGGTGGGCTGTTTAAGTGCACGGCATGTGCGCATAAGACCTCGGTGATTGCAGGAACACTTTTTGAGGGGACACGGAAGCCGCTGGTTTCGTGGTTTCGGGTAATCTGGTGGGTAACGAG
>Ga0307380_10000370_pt1 | contig 73219 bp, 46 predicted proteins | sample UN3MG_FD_202239 | JGI IMG/M metagenome (GOLD analysis project Ga0307380, IMG submission 202239) | Soil microbial communities from Risofladan, Vaasa, Finland - UN-3 | ecosystem: Environmental > Terrestrial > Soil > Coastal area > Acid sulfate soil | place: Finland: Risofladan, Vaasa | collected...
CTCGGCTGCTTGCCAATCTCGATATTCTTGGTAACCTTTACTCGTGAGTCAACGAATGCCGTTCGGTAACATTTATCCGTGAGTCAACGAATCCGTTTCGGTAACCTTTATTCGTGAGGCAACGCGGGGAAATTGGCGTGAATTTCTTGGCCTGCCGCCTCCACCAGTCTGCCCACGATGGGATGGGCGACGGCGCCAGTCACGGCCCCGGCCAGCCCCGGCAGGTGCCTGGCGAACCAGCCCCTGACGTACTCCATCGTCGTCAGGTCGGGCTCCTCGGCGGTGATGGCCTCCTCCAGCTCATCCACCCGCTCCAGCGCGGCGTCCCTCTTGTCGGGTGGAGCGCCGGCCGCCACCCGTGCCTTCAGATCGGCCAGCAACCGCCGCAGTTCGGCCAGGTCGGCTTCCGTCACCTCTGGCCGGCCCACGCCGACCGTCTGGACCTGGGTGATCCCCTCACCGACCGCCACCTGCCCGCTCACGTCGCTGCCCGTGATGACCAGGCGGTGGCCGAACTGCTGCTCCACCGGGCCGGCGGGCTTGTAGACCGCCCCCTGCGCCCCGCGCATGTCGACCGCCTCGCCGCCGCCCACCGCGACGGGGCCCTGGAACGTGCCAGAGAGCACCGGCCCGCTCCACGCCCCCGGTTCCGGCTCGATCTCGGGCTCGGCGGCGAAGGGCACCCCCTTGGGTTGCGTCTCGCCGCCGGCGTAATAGGCCAGCACAAAGTTGTCGGCCTGCTTAAAATGGAGGATGGGGTGCTGCCGGCCCCTGGTACGCCCCGGCACCACCTCGCGGGCGTGCAGCGCCAGGTCGGCCACGCGGACCGTGCCATCCTGCTTCGCCACGCCCGCGCCGCACAGCGCCTCGATCAGCGCCAGCGTGAACGCGCTGTACGGCCTCCCGGCGAACGAGAGTTCGTCCTCCTGCGAGGAGGCGACGAGCACCCGGCCGCTGCCCTCGGCCAGCAGCCCTCGGGCCTCGGGCGGCAGGGGGGACTTGGCCAGTTGCAGCCCCGGTGCCTTCGCCTCGCCCACCCCGCCCGCGTGGCAGCAGTCGAGCAGCACCAGCAGTTTCTGGGCCGGGATGGCCCGCAACTGGTCGGTGAACTCGGCGCCGCTGACTGCGGTCTGGTAGAGCCGGTTCAGATCGTAGCCATACGGCATCAGGTAGTAGAACTCGCCGGTGGAGGAAGCGGCCCGGTAGCCGTGACCGGAGTAGTAGATGAGGACGGTGGATTGGGCATCGGTCGAGTGGGCGAGCGTGTCGAGGACAGCCAGGACCTGTTCGCGTGTGGCGTCCTCGCCGGTGAGCAGGTGGACCTGGCCGGGTGGGTAGGCACATCGGGCAGGGTCCCGGAGGATCTCCGCCAGCCCGACGGCGTCCTCCACTGTGTTGGGCAGGTCGGCACCGACGCCGACGACGAGCGCATGGCCTTGTTCAAAAGTAAGCATTGTGTGTGACCTCCCCAGTTTCAGTAGAGGCAGTAGTCAACCGCCACCGTGCCTGTGGGGCTTTCGGAAGGGTTCCCTATGCCATCAAAAGCCTGGACGTAGTACTCCAGCGTGGCGGGAGCACCATATGATGGAGGATCGAGACTGGCTCGAAGTTCTTCATTCCCCACCGTGGCCTCGTATATCGCCGTCGCCGTCTCGTTCATAGGCAACGCCACCCAATCCCCCTGCCTGGCGCTTTCCACGACCCGGTAGGTCAGTTTTGCCCCGGAAACGCCCGACGGGTCGAAGACAGAAGCACGTATGGTAACCTGGCTGGGGTCGCAGAAGAAGGGCCAATAGATCGGATCATCGGACTCGGTGATGCCGGAGATGGTGGGGCCTGTAGTGTCGGGGGGGATCGTCGGCGATGGCGTGATGGTCGGCGTATGGGTTGGCGTTGGGGTGGTCGTCGGGGTATGAGTTGGCGTCGGCGTGCTGGTCGGCGTATCGGTTGGCGTTGGGGTGTCCGTCGGGGTGTGAGTTGGCGTCGGCGTGCTGGTCGGCGTATCGGTTGGCATTGGGGTGTTCGTCGGGGTGGGGGTCGGCGTCGGGGTGTCCGTCGGCGTTGGCGTGCCGGTTGGCGTGGATGTGGGTGTTGGCGTGCTGCTCGGTGTCACGGTGGGCGTCGGTGTGCCCGTCAGCGTGGTTGTTGGCGTCAGCGTGCTGGTTAGCGTGACGGTCGGCGTCCGTGTGGGCGTGGGCTGGGGCAATAAATACCGGATCCCCCACCCACCCAGCGCCATAGCCAGGAGGGACACGAGAGCGATGGCCCCCTTGGTCAGAAGTGGGACACCTGCGGCTGCCGGTCCGGCTGGCGCTGGCGTCGAGGGGGGTTCAGAAGGACGGCGGGGCGGTGGGGGTGGACCTACGAGGATGTCCAGGTTGTGGCGGGTCACCGCCGCCCCGACTCGATCCCCCAACGATTCTCGCAGGCGGAAGGCCTGGATCAGAAAAGTGCGGGCTGTAGAAGTGTCCCCGAGACACATGGCACGGGTGCCGCTCTGATGCAAGGCCCAGGCTTCGACTTCCCGGTCCCTCAGCGCTTGCGCCGCCTGGAGCATCCATCGCAATACCTGGTCCCACGCGGACCACCGCTTGCCGAGGGCCAGCGCGCCATCCACGGCCCGCCCCAGGCGCAGGACCTCGGCCCAACGGCCCGCGCTGGCTCCCCACTCCAGCACCTGCAGGATGGCGTCGGCCTCGTCCAGCAAGCGGTCGGGCGCCGAGCGGTGTCTTTCCGCCCAGGTCGTGAAATGGGCCAGGGCGTGCTGCGCCCACGGGGCCAGGTCCCATGCCCGCCGCACGTCCCGCTCCAGCGTGCCGGCCAGCGTGTAGCGGGGACTGTGCGCCTGTACCAGGCCGCGCTGCAACAGTGATTCCAGGACAGGTGTGGCGTCGGGGAGCCCTGTCAGCGCGGCCACGTGGTCGGCGTGCACCGGCGCGCCGTTCAGCACAGCCAGCGCCGCCAGGACCCGCCGTTCCGGTTCGGGGAGCGCGGCCAGCACCTGCGCAGTCAGAGCTGCAGCAGGGGAAGGGGGCTGTGCCTGGCGGGCTACCTCTGCAAGTGTCTGCCCTTCCTCCCGCACCAGCGCCGCTGCCTGCAGGAGGCGCAGGGGGTGGCCTTCCAGGGTTTCACACAGGGCTTGTGCAGCCGGTCGTTCCTCCAGGGCCAGGGGCCGTCCCAGTTCCCGCTCCATCAGCGCCAGGCCGTCGTCCGGGGGAAGCCCGCGCAGCGTCACAGCGCATCCTTCCCCCCACAGGCAGCGCTTCGAGGAGGCCAGGAGAAAGGTGCAGCCCGGCGCGGCACACACCAGTGCCTCCACCTCGTCCCGTGCCAGTTCTACGTCGTCCAGTAGGATCAGGGCCTGCTTGCTCTGGAGGGCGTGGCAAATCTGGGCGTCGGTGGGCTTGAAAGGCACGTCGCTCTCGTAGAAAGCGTCAAACAGGGATTGCAGCAGGTCGGCCAGCGGCTGGTGGCGGGCCGAAAGGTACACGATGCCGTCCGGGAAAGGAGCGCCGGGGGACCGATGGGCCAGGTGACGCAGGAGCGCCGTCTTGCCCATGCCTCCCTGGCCGTGAAACTCCACCGGCTGGGCGGACTGCAGGGCGGCGGTGGCGGCATCGAGCTCCGAGTCCCGATCCAGCAGGCCGGGGAAGGGGCGAGGACGCAGGAAAACCGGGGTGGGGCGCGGGCGCGGGCGGGGTTGTTGCCCGGACGCGACGAGGTTCACCACGCCGCCGTAGACGGAGCCGATCTGGACGTTGTAATTCCCGACGGCGACCTGACCGCTGATCTCTCCCTGGATGTGCGCCTCTACGCTTTCAGGAGGCAAGGGCTGAGCCATGGCGGTCTCCTCCTCGGGGCCAGCTCATCCTGCGGGCTGCGAATGCGCTCCAGCGACTTTTACGTGTGGCGCGCGTGGCTGCCGTCTCCCAGTAAGTGAATTGCAGAGGAGGGTCGCCTACTGGCCGGATCTAAATGGGTGCGGCCACAACGGTCCTCCTGATGCCCGCCCTGGCCCCTCGCTGTGCCGTCTATTCTATCACAGTCCTACGATGTCTGTCAATCCCTACGGTCCCAATCCACAAGGTTCAACCGTCACTGTGCCTGTGGGGCTTTCGGAACGATTGCCTTTGTCGTCAACAGCCTGGACGTAGTACTCCAGCCTAGCGGGAGCACCATGTGATGGATGGTCGAGACTGGCTTCAAGTTCTCCATTCCCCACCGTTGCCTCGTATATCGCCGTCCCCGTCTCGTTCATAGGCAGCGCCAGCCAATCTCCCTCCCTCGCACCTTCCACGACCCGGTACGTCAGTTTCGCCCCGGAAACGCCCGACGGGTCGAAGACAGAAGCGCGTATGGTAACCTCGTGGGGGTCGCAGCTCGGGGGCCAATAGATCGGATCATCGGACTCGGTGATGCCCGAGATGGTGGGTCCCGTGGTATCAGGGGGGATCGTCGGCGTTGGCGTGCTGGTCGGGGTTGGCGTGCTCGTCGGCGTATCGGTCGGCGTTGGGGTGTTCGTCGGGGTATCGGTCGGTGTTGGCGTGTTGGTCGGCTTCGCAGTGGGTGTCAGTGTGTGGGTCGGTGTCGGTAGGGGGGGCAGGTAAAGCCGCTGGCCAACCCACACCTGTGTGCTTGGGAGACAGTTGTAAAAGATGATCGCATCCACGGTTGTCCCGTGGCGATGGGCCAGCGAGAAGAGAGTATCCCCTCGCCCCACAACGTAGGGCCGCCAGTGTGTTGGTGGGCTGTCGGCACACGGCCAGGGGGTGGGCGTGGATGCAGGCGTGTTCGTCGGCGTGTGAGTCGGCGTCGGTGTAGGCGTGAGCGTGGGCGTGTTCGTCGGCGTGTGGGTCAGCGTCGGTGTAGGTACGTGGGTGGGCGTGTCAGTCACGAGGGCGATGGGCCAGCCCGACGGGAGCTGAGACCCGAGTAGCAGGATCACCAGCCCGCCCAGTGCCACAAGCAGGACGGGCAAAAGGAGGGTGACCGAGGCTGCTGGGCCAGCCGGTGCGGGCGTCGGAGACGGTTGAGGAGGACGCCGGGGCGGTGGGGGCGGGCCTACGAGGATGTCCAGGTTGTGGCGGGTCACCGTCGCGCCGATTTGGTCCCCCAACGATTCTCGCAGGCGGAAGGCCTGGATCAGGAAAGTACGGGCTGCAAAGATGTCCCCGAGACACATCGCGCGGGTACCGCTTTGATGCAAGGCCCGGGCTTCGACTTCCCGGTCCCTCAGCGCTTGCGCCGCCTGGAGCATCCATCGCAACACCTGGTCCCACGCGGACCATCGCTTGCCCAGGGCCAGCGCGCCTTCCACGGCCCACCCCAGCCGCAGGACCTCGGTCCAACGGCCCGCGCCGGCTCCCCACTCCAGCACCTGCAGGATGGCGTCGGCCTCCTCCAACAGGCGCTCGGGCGCCGAGCGGTGGCGCTCCGCCCAGGTCGCGAAATGGGCCAGCGCCTGCTGCGCCCACGGGGCCAGGTCCCATGCCTGCCGTACGTCCTGCTCCAGCGTGCCGGCCAGCGTGTAGCGGGGATCGGGGGCTTGTACCAGGCCGCGCTGCAACAGCGATTCCAGGATGGGCGTGGCGTCGGGGAGCCCTGTCAGCGCGGCCACGTGGTCGGCGTGCACCGGCGCGCCGTTCAGCGCCGCCAGCGCCGCCAGGACCTGCCGTTCCGATTCGGGGAGCGCGGCCAGCACCTGCGCAGTCAGAGCTGCAGCGGGGGATGGGGGTTGTGCCTGGCGGGCCACTTGTGCGAACGTCTGTCCCTCCTCCCGCACCAGTGCCGCTGCCTGCAGGAGACGCAGGGGATGGCCTTCCAGGGTTTCACACAGGGCTTGTGCAGCCGGTCGCTCCTCCGGGGCCAGGGGCCGTCCCAGTTCCCGCTCCATCAGCGCTAGGCCGTCGTCCAGGGGAAGCCCGTGCAGCGCCACAGCACATCCCTCCCCCCACAGGCAGCGCTTCGACGAGGCCAGGAGAAAGGTGCAGCCCGGCGCGGCACACACCAGCGCCTCGACCTCGTCCCGTGCCAGTTCTACGTCGTCCAGCAGGATCAGGGCCTGCTTGCCCTGGAGGGCGTGGCAGATTTGGGCATCGGTAGGTTTGAAAGGAATGTCGCTCTCGTAGAAGGCGTCAAAGAGGGATTGCAGCAGGTCGGCCAGCAGTTGGTGGCGGGCCGAAAGGTACACGATACCGTCCGGGAAAGGAGCGCCGGGGGACCGATGGGCCAGGTGGCGCAGGAGTGCCGTCTTGCCGATGCCTCCCTCGCCGTGAAACTCAGCCGGCTGGGCAGACTGCAGGGCGGCGGTGGCAGCATCGATCTCCGAGCCCCGATCCAGCAGGCCGGGGAAGGGGCGAGGACGCAGGAAGACGGGGGTGGGGCGCGGGCGCGGGCGGGGTTGTTGCCCGGACGCGACGAGGTTCACCACGCCGCCGTGGACAGAGCCGATCTGGACGTTATAGTTCCCGACGGCAACCTGACCGCTGACCTCTCCCTGGATGTGCGCCTCTACGCTTCCGGGAGGCAAGGGCTGAGCCATGGCCGTCTCCTCCTCGGGGCCAGCTCATCCTGCGGGCTGCGAATGCGCTCCAGCGACTTTTATGTGTGGCGCGCGTTGCCGTCTTCGGGTAAATGAACTGCAAAGGAGGGCCGCCTACTGGCCGGATCCAAATGGGTGCGGCTGCAACGACCGTCCTGGTGCCCATGCTGGTCCCTCGATGTACTGCCTATTCTATCACAGTTCTATGGCATCTGTCAAACCCTCCCGCCAGTTTAGGTGCCAGGCACTTGTAACCAACTTTGGCCCAAGATACGGTGCTGAGGGCAACTGCGCCGCGTGCCCAAACGTGCACCCGTAAGTGCCTGGCACCTAAGCGCTCATTCCCCTGCAGGTGCCAGGCACTTGGACAGGTTTGGCCCGGGAGACGACACTGAGAGTGCAATCGATATACGTCTCAGAAATCCGTTGAAAAGTGCCTGGCACCTAGGCCATTCATGTCACCCCATGGCCGAGGCTACGTTCATCCCCCCGTCCACCACGAATACCGCCCCGGTCACGTAATCCGAGGCGGAGGATGCCATGTACAGCGCCAGGCCGGCGACGTCCTCGGGCTCACCGAAGCGGCCCAGCGGCAGATGCGCCAGGGTCGGCTCGGCGATCTGCGGCGTCTGCCACAGCAGTCGGCTGAAGCGGGTCTTGATCACCCCCGGCGCTATCGCGTTGACCTGGATATTGGCGTGACCCAGTTCCATCGCCAGCACCTGCGTCAGCATGATCAGCGCCGCCTTGGAGACACCGTACACGCCCATGCCGGGCGACGGGCGTAGCCCGGCGACGGAGACCAGGTTGATGATCTTGCCGCCGCCCTGGGTTTCCATGTGCGGGGCGACCGCCTTGCACACCCGGAACGCCCCCTTCGCGTTCGTGTCGAGGATCTTGTCCCACTGGCCCTCGTCCGCGGTGAGCAGCGGGCCGAAATGCGGGTTCGTCGCCGCGTTGTTGACCGCCACGTCGATGCGGCCGTAGGTCTCCACCGTCCGCTCGACCAGCGCTGTCACGTCGTCGGGCCGCCCGACGTGGGCCTGGACGGCCAGCGCCTCCCCGCCGGCGGCCGTGATTTCGTCGGCCACAGCCTGCACGTTCTCCAGCTTGCGCGAGCTGACGACGACCCTTGCGCCTGCCCCGGCCAGCCGCAGCGCGATCGCCCGCCCAATGCCACGGGATGCGCCGGTGATGATAGCCACTTTCCCTGCGAGTGAGAATTCGGTCAATGGATCCTCCTTGGTCAATGGTAGGCGGTAGACAGTAGACGGTAGACGGGGGGAAAGAACGCCTTACAGCAGTGGCCGTCACTCCCGGTACCGATTCGTGATTGGCAGGCGGTGGTCCTTGCCGAAGGCGCGTGTGGTGATCCGGACGCCGGGCGGAGCCTGGCGGCGCTTGTACTCGTTCCGGTCGACCATGCGCATCACCTCCCGCACCAGTGGCTCGTCAAAGCCCAGCGCCACGATCTCGTCCAGCCCAGCGTCCTCCTCGACGTAGGCCCTCAGGATGGAATCGAGCACCTCGTAGGGAGGCAGGCTGTCGGTGTCCTTCTGATCGGGGCGCAGCTCGGCTGACGGCGGCCGGGTCAGCACCCGCTCCGGGATCGCCGGGCTGTCCCCCTGCCCGTTCCGCCAGCAGGCCAGCTCGTACACCAGTGTCTTGGGCACGTCCTTGATGACCGCGAACCCACCGGCAATGTCGCCGTACAGCGTGGCGTAGCCGACGCTCATCTCGCTCTTGTTCCCGGTCGTCAACACCAGCCAGCCGAACTTGTTCGAGAGCGCCATCAAGAGGTTGCGGCTGCGATCTTCTCGACCGCCGCCCGGTTGGCGACGGCGAAGGATGGCTTGAGCAACAGGTCCTCCGGCGGGTAGCCGGTGACGGCCAGCTCCGGGAAGGCAACCAGGTCGGCCCCCACCTCCCTGGCTCGCTCCAGGTGGGCGACGATCTTTTGCACGTTGCCCGCCAGGTCGCCCACCGTCGTGTTGATCTGGGCCAGTGCAATGTGTAGATGAGACATGAGATGGCTCCGACGGCACAGATTTCTCGGCTCGCTTCGCTTGCTCGAAATGACGGGCAGTCGCATCTAGCGTAGCGCCGCCAGCGCCGCCAGCGGACACCCCCGTCATTCCGAGCGGAACGCAGTGCAGTCGAGGAATCTCCCGCGTCCGACGGCACGAGATTTCTCGGCTCGCTTCGCTCGCTCGAAATGACGGGCAGTCGCATCTAGCGTAGCGCCGCCAGCGCCGCCAGCGGACACCCCTGTCATTCCGAGCGGAACGCAGTGGAGTCGAGGAATCTCCCGCGTCCACTGGCACGAGATTTCTCGGCTCGCTTCGCTGGCTCGAAATGACGGGACAGTGGCACCTGGCGTAGCGCCGCCAGCGCCGCCAGCGGACACCTCTGTCATTCCGAGCGGAACGCCGTGGAGTCGGGGAATCTCTCGCGTCCGACGGCACAGATTTCTCGGCTCGCTTCGCTCGCTCGAAATGACGGGACAGTGGCACCTGGCGTAGCTGCGTCAGCACCGCCAGCGAACACCCCCGTCATTCCGAGCGGAACGCAGTGCAGTCGAGGAATCTCCCCCATCCACTGGCACGAGATTTCTCGGCTCGCTTCGCTCGCTCGAAATGACGGGCAGTCGCATCTAGCGTAGCGCCGCCAGCGCCGCCAGCGGACATCCCTGTCATTCCGAGCGGAACGCAGTGGAGTCGGGGAATCTCTCGCGTCCGACGGCACAGATTTCTCGGCTCGCTTCGCTCGCTCGAAATGACGGGACAGTGGCACCTGGCGTAGTGCCGCCAGCGCCGCCAGCGGACATCCCTGTCATTCCGAGCGGAACGCAGTGCAGTCGAGGAATCTCCCGCGTCCACTGGCACGAGATTTCTCGGCTCGCTTCGCTCGCTCGAAATGACGGGCAGTCGCATCTGGCGTAGCGCCGCCAACGCTGCCAGCGGACATCCCTGTCATTCCGAGCGGAACGCAGTGGAGTCGAGGAATCTCCCTCGTCCGACGGCGCGAGATTTCTCGGCTCGCTTCGCTCGCTCGAAATGACGGGCAGTCGCATCTGGCGTAGCGCCGCCAACGCTGCCAGCGGACATCCCTGTCATTCCGAGCGGAACGCAGTGGAGTCGAGGAATCTCCCTCGTCCGACGGCGCGAGATTTCTCGGCTCGCTTCGCTCGCTCGAAATGACGGGCGGTGGCACCTGACGTAGCTACGTCAGCGCCGCCAGTGACTGCACCTCGACCTTGCGGTACACGTCGGCCGGGGGCCGTTCCGTCCCACCTACCGTCAACAGTGCCCGGACGGAGATGCCGAACTCCCGCTCGTTCTCCTCCAGGTAGGGCCGGATGAGCGCCCAGTCCGCGTCCGAAAGCAGTGCAAAGCGGCCGCCGTTTAGTTGATCCTCCCCCACCTTGCGCTGGGGATCGCGCAGGTAGATCGCCCCGCCCGAGGCAAGCGAGAAGAGGTTGCCGCCGGGGTAAGGCGTCTCCAGCTCGACCAGCCGTCCATGTTCGTCGAACGTGACGCCGTTGAGGACCACGAAACCCCCGCCATCCAGCGGGTCGCCGGCCATGAACGACTCGGCCAGGTAATCCAGGCAGGTACCGTTGATCACCGCCCGTGGCCGTCCGACGGCGTTGATCAGCGGCCGTCCGGCGGCGCTCCCGAGCACGTATATTGTACCACCCTTGGCCCCGTAAAGAAAGGTCTGGCCCACGTCGCCGTGGATCACCAGCTTGCCATCCTTCAAGATCTGCCCCACCTGGTCCTGACCGTCGCCGTGGACGTGCACCTCAGCCCCATCCAACCCCGACGCGGCATAGTCGCCCGCGTCGCCGTAGAGATCGACGCGCACGCCAGTGGTCCCTGCCCCCAGCCCACAGGCCGCAAAACGCCCCCCCCGCCAGTGGTAGGCGACGAAGCGACGCCAGCCCAGTTCGTAGGCCGCGATCAACAGCCGGGCCGCGCTGTCGTCCCCCTCGGGCGGGAAGCCCAGCGTGTCGACGACCAGCGTGCGTTCGTCGCCGCTCGGGGGGCGGAGGGTGCAGCGGGTATCCCATGTGATGCGCACGGTCGGTAGATCGGTCATTCGTAAATTCGTAGATTCGTAATTCGTAAATTTGTGAATTGGGGGGACGCTGTCAAACAGGTCGACCAGGCTCGCGTCCCACAGCGTGAGCAGGGAGGCGCGGCGCTTGGCGCCGGGGTCGTAGCGCCGGTCCCGCAGCAGCGTCAGCGCCTGGCGGGAGAACTCCCACTCCTCCCCGCCGGCCCCACCAAAGTCAGTCAAGAACCCGGCCAAGGCCGCCACGTCGTCGTACGTCCAGTCTGGTACCCGTTCCGTGGCCCAGCGCACCAGTGAACGCGGCCCGCCGTTGTCAAACGCGTGATAGCCCCGCGACTTGAGCGTCCCGAGGAACGATTCACCCACCCTGGTCCGATCCAGCCGCGCCCGGTCCACGTGCCGCTGATCGGACGCCACCGCCACCGGCGTGCCGAATTTGTCTGTACAAGTCAGGCATACCCCCCCTGCCTCCCCCCCTGTGAGGGGGGGACAGAGGGAGGCCTCCCCCCCTGTGAGGGGGGGACAGAGGGAGGCCTCCCTCCCTGTGAGGGGGGGATAGAGGGAGGCCTCCCCCCCTGTCTGGGGGGGATAGAGGGGGGGTGAGGTGTGCACCGTGAAAACGAACGCCCCCCCGTCGGTGTGGCTGCCGCCCCGGGCGACCCAGTACCGGTCGGCCAGCGGCAAGAAGCGAGAGTCCTCCGCCGCCAGCGAGCGCAGCGCAGCGGTGATCGCCTGCCGCTCCGAGGCGATCAGGCCGAGCTGGACGTCGCCCGCGTCATCCGCGTTCTCGTACAGCGCAAAGATCTGCGGGCGCAGCATACTCGTGTCGGTGATGCCCAGCAGTTGGCACTCGCCCGCCTCTGGCCGGGAGCGAGCGACGATAAAGAACCAGGGGCCGTCGGGGGAGGCGTGCACGTGCGTGGCCTGGACGGCGCGATACAGCGCCTGCTTTTCAGTTGGCAACACGGCGAAATCCCGCTCGGTCGTCGGCGCCAGCGCCTCAAGCGTCACCTCCAGCGGGTAGTCGTAGACCCGGTCCAGGAGGTCGAACAGCAGCACGGAGACCTCCGTGTCGGTCAGGAACAGCGGGGCGATGTTCCGTTGGCGCAGGTACTCGGTCACGGCGTGGTAGTTGGCAAAGTCGCCGTTGTGCACCAGCGCCTCGTTGAGCCCGATGAAGGGATGCGCGCCGCCCGGGTGCCAGACCCGCCCCTTCGTGGGATAGCGCTGGTGGGCGATCCACACGCGGGCGGTCAGGTCCTCCAACTGGTAGTGCTGGACCACCTGCTCGGCGTAACCGACGATCTTGAGCACGAGCAGGTCACGGCCGTGGCACAGGACGAAGGCGCGCTTCTCGCCCAGGCTGGCGTAGAACTCTTGGTTCAACCGGAACGAGTTCTGGTAGACGAACTCGTCCTCGACGGCGCGGGGCGCTAGCGCCTCCATGCCGTGTGCTTCGGCGAAGCGGGCCAGCGCGTCCGGCTTGACGCGGGCAAAGTAACGCCACACGTCCGGCGGCCGTACCTCCAATCCCGGCACCTCCCGCCAGTCGTCCAGCGTCGGCACGCGGTACCCCTGCACCAGGTCCAGTTGGACCAGGCCGGTCCGCTCGACCTCCGGCCGGGCCGCCGGGTCCAGGTAGGCGATCTGGATGAGGTAGGTGTCGCGCAGGACGTCCGGTGAGACGCCCATCTGGCCCGTGTCCAGGCCGGCCATTGCGATGCCGCCGCCCTTGCCGTTGCCCCGGTTGTGCATCTGCGCCGCTGCCCCGACGACGTGCCGCCCGGCGACAGGGACGTTGCACGCCAGCCCCAGCACCCCGCAGCCGCCCTCGGCGGCCGAGGGTGAGCGAGTAGTCTGGTTCTCGCTGTCTATCAGATGGCGTCGCGAATTCAGCAATTGTTCGGCAATGATCCTTCTGTCCATAAAGACTCATCTCCTGGCGACAATTCCCCTCAAACGTACTGCGTATTGCGTGTTCCGTGTTCCGTGTCCCGCAACCCGCAACCCGCAACCCGCAACCCGCATCACGTTTCACGCATCACGCATTACGTATTACGTATTACGCATTACGTATTACGTCTCACTCCTCCAAATACACCAACACATCACTCCGCCCCCGCAGCTCACCGATCCCCCCCATCCCCAGCACCCGCAGGATGCCCGCCAACTGGGCCAACCAACTCCGGTACAGGTTGACGATGCGTTGCCAGCCCTGGAGCGCGTCGACGAGTTTCGAAAGCTCCGGATCGGTCGTCGTGATGCCAAAGGGGCAGCCGTCCCCTTTCTCGCAGCTACCCAGCCGCGTGCAGCCCAGGGCGACGAGTTCGGCCGTGCCGATGGCGCACCCGTCGGCCCCCAGCGCGATGGCCTTGGCCACGTCGTAGGCCGTGCGGATGCCGCCCGAGGCGATCAGCACCACCTCGTCGCGAACTCCCTCCTCCTCCAGGAAGCGGTGCACCTTGGGAATGGCGTATTCGGTGGGCATCGCGACGTTCTTCTTGGCAATCTCGGGCGCGGCACCCGTGCCGCCGTAGGCGCCGTCCAACTGGATCACGTGCGCGCCGGCGTGGTAGCTACCGACGGCCACCATGTCGACGTCGGTCGGCGTGGACACCTTGACCGAGACCAGCGCCCGCGGGTTGACTGTCTTGACCCAGTCGACGTGTTTCTTGTGATCCTCGACCGAGTAGACGCTGTGGAAGGGGAATGGGGAGAACAAGCTGGTGCCTTCCACCGCCTCGCGCAGGTCGGCGACAGTGGCCGTGTTCTTGTTCCCCAGGAGATGCCCCCCCAGCCCGGGTTTGGCCCCCTGGGCGTACTTGAACTCGACCAGCCGTGCCCGCTGGATCGTCTCCTCGCGCACGCCAAAGAGGCCGGTCGCGATCTGGGTGATGACGTGGTCGGCGTAGGGCACCAGTTCTTCGGGGTATCCGCCCTCGCCGGTCGAGGTGAAGGTGTCCAGTGTCTGGGCCGCCATGGCGCGCGACAACATCACCGGCAGCCCCACCGAGCCGTAGGACATCCCTGAGCCCCACCACGGCAGGGGGATGGAGATAGCGGGCCGCCCGTCGCCCCGGTGGTTGAGCGTGAGTGCCATGTCGAACTCTGCAGGGTCGGCGGGTTCGGCCGGGCCGTCCTCGATCTCGAAGGCGAAAGCCAGGCGGTCGAAACCGCCGCCGGAGTGGCCGACGCGGAACTCCATCGAGCCATCCGGTGGTTCGCCGGTGCGCGCCTGCTCGTGGCTGGACAGGAGCAGCGCGGTCGTCCAGCGAAAATCCCCCTCGCTGTTGTGTTCTGGCTCGGGCAGACGCCGGTAGGCCGAGACGGGCGCCGTGCCGCCCAGGAGCGGTTTGAAGTGGGCCTCCTCGGTGTGGTGAAAAATGGCGCGCCCGCTCTCCCCGCGCATGCGGCGGGCCTCGCGGATGCCCATCGCGCCCATCACCTCGAGCAGTTGATCGCGCCAGGCGGCCATGAGGTTGACGACGCGCTGGGCGGCCCAGTCGGCTTCGAGCTCGCCCCCCTCGACCGGGCAGCGGCCCCGGTCGGCCCACAGCGCGCAGCCCCAGGCGACGAGGAGGACCCAGTCGACGGCGACGGCGTCAGCGCCGCAGACGAGCGCCTTGGCCACGTGCTCGGCGGCGCAGATGCCGCCGCTGACGATCAGCCCCACCTGGTCGCGCACGCGCTCGCGCACCAGGTGATCGTGGACGCGCCGCAGTGCGTCGGTCAGCGGGGCTCCGCCGGCATCGGCGATGTCGTCGGCAAAGAGGTGGACGACGCCTACCCCGGCCCGGGCCAGTTCGGCCACCACCGCGCCGCTGTCACTGTGCAGCGGCACCCGCATCGAGATCACCGCCCCCGGCCAGCGGGCGCGCGCCTGCTCCCAGACACCTACAAAACCCTTAGGGTTTTCCGAAACCCTAAGGGTTTGAGAGTCTACCTCAACCTCGACGAACCTGACTCCGCCCCCCTCTTCTCCCGGAAGGAGCGGAAGGTCCGCATCCAGTTGATCGGGCGTCAGCCGGAAGGCCACCGCCGAGGCGTGGTCGACCAGACCCTCGTCCCACTCGTCCGGCGTCAGGAGCGCCAGCGTCCCCAGCCGCGCCGCTGCGGCGACCAGCCCGCGCACCGCCCCCTGGCCCGGCAGGGGCTCGGGCAGCGGGTTGAAAAGCACCGGCAGCGGCAACTGAAACACCGATGGCAGCGCCGAGGTCAACCGCCCGGCGTCGTCGAACGACAGCGCCGAAAGCCGGCGCCCCAGGTCGACGGTGGTCGAGATGGTCTCCCGCCCGTGGATGCCGTCGCGCGTGGGCCGCACGATCTCGGACATGTCCAGCCAGATGCCGTCGAACCCCTCGCCCGTGAAGGGGCCACCGTACCCCGCGCCGGAGATGGGGATGCGCCCCGTCTCGGCCTGGTACCAGGTCTGGGTGATCACCTCCGCCGTCCAGTGGGCGTCGCCCCGGGCTGCGCGCCCCTCAAAGACCGTGTGCCCGTACTTGATGTAATCGTCGTGCTCCAGCAGGTGGAAGGCGGCCGGGTAGGCGAACGGCGCTGGTGCCGGCGCGGTGGGAATGTGATAGCGTCCTGACATATTTTGGTCTCCGTTTCGAGATTTCGGTCACAAACGACAAAAGCCCCCTGGGTACAGAACATCCGTCCCAGAGGGCTTCATGGCCCTAAAGTCATATTCAGTTGCGACAGACTATACCACAGGAGGTGACTGATGTCAAATCGCCATTGTGATACTCAGCCCGGGGGGCGGGCCAGGTCCGATAGGCACCGGCCAACTCGTCCGAATCTAACCAAGCTGAGCCATCCGTGACGAGGAGAGGGAGCCCTTCAGCGACACGCTACAGCGGCAGGTAACGCACCTGACCTTCCCATTCGTTATCAAGGCTGTATTCTGCCAATAGGAGGATATCCTCAATGGCACGGCCAATTGGGACGTCCCGGCCGACTTCAAATACTCCTGGCATAGGCTGGCCTGCTCGAACACGCTCGTAGGCGTACTTGGTGATTGTAGAAACGTCGTGTGTGAGCAACACGCGCCCCTCTTTCGCCGCCCATTCAAGCACCGTTGGATCATCCGCCCCAGAGAGGCCAACATCCTGAATGCGGACGATGTCCAGTTCCGGCTGTCGACGCAGCAGGCCGCGCACAATACTGTTATTCAGGTTCTCGTCAGCGGCCAGCCGCAGCATCCTTCACAGCCTTCTGTCCAGCGCGACGGGCCAGCAAGCGGTCACGCATGCCACGTGGATCGAATCGGGCCTCGTTCTGCTCACGCACTTGGTCACTTTGCTGCTGTCGCCGACGTAAGTATTCCTCAATGTCTGAACGCCGCTGCAGGTAATAGCCTATCACAGAGTACACGTCGCCCAGGTTCAGGGACGGGTACTGGTACACGATCTCCTCAGCGGTAGCGCCTTCTCTGAAGGCAGCCACGATTGTATCCAACGTCACGCGAGTTCCGCCAACTCGCACCACGCCGTCAGCATCCGCCTCCAGTGGAATAGGCGCGACTTCAATCAAAAGAGTTGAGCTGTTTACCTCCATTCTCGTCTCCTTCGGTCCCAATCTACCGATGTCCCAATCTGCCGATGTTCCAATCGCCCGAGGTTTAGATAGATTATACCCCCACGCCCCACGCGGGTCAAATTACTGTTCGGAGACGCGGTCAATCATCCGCCGCCTCGCCCAGAATCGCCTCGGCCACCTGGCGCATCGTGCGCCGCTCCTGCCGCGCCTGGCGCTGGATGCGCAGGTATGCCTCCTTCTCGCCGAGCGACTCGCGCTCCATGAGCACCCCCTTGGCCCGCTCCACCACCTTGCGCGCCTCGAGCCGCCCCTCCAGCTCGGTCGCCTGCTGAACCAGCCACTGCTGCTCCTCGAAGCGCGCGGTGACGACCTCCAGCGTCGCCAGCAACTCCTGCTCGTTCACCGGTTTGATGAGGTACGCCAGGATGGGCAGCCCGGCCGCCCGTTCGACCAGTTCCTGATCGCCGTAGGCGGTCAACAGTACGATGGGCAGGGGCCGTTGGAGGTAGATCTCCCGGGCGGCCTCCAGCCCGTCCAGCCCAGGCATCTTGATGTCGAGGAGCGCCAGGTCTGGCCGGGTCTGCCGGGCCAGCTTTACCGCCGTGCGCCCGTCCGGCGCTGCCACGACCTGGTGGCCCGCTTCCTCCAGGATGCGGCGCAATCCCAGGCGGATGATCGATTCGTCCTCGGCCAGCAGGATGCGCAACGGCCTCACGTTCGTCCCTCTTCCCCGATCTGACCCGGCACGGTGATCGTGGCACAGGTCCCCTGCTCGCTCAGCGCGATCTTTAACTGGCCGCCCAGGTCCTGGCCGACCAGCGTGTCGATGATCTGCAGGCCCAGGCCGCGCAAGGGGGGCTCGTCCGGCGGAAGGCCCACCCCGTCGTCCCGCACCTCGACCTCGTACCCCGACGGGCCGCGACGCAGGGTGACGACGATGCGCCCTTCCTCCCGTCCGACGAAGGCGTGCTTGAGCGCGTTCTGGATCAACTCGTTCACCGCCAGCGTCAGCGCGGTGGCCGGCCGGGAGGGCAGGGTGATCTCGTCCCCGCGCACCTCGACGCGCAGGTGCTTGCGGGGATGGAGACGATTTTGCGTCACCGTGTGCGCCACCTGGTCCAGGACCTGCTTCACGTCCACCAGCCGGAACCCCTTCTGGGACAGCACCTGGTGCACGGCGGCGATGCTGAGGATGCGGTGGATGCTCTCGCGCAGCGCCTCCCCGGCGTCGATCTCGCGCCCCTCCCCGAGCTGGAGCCGCAGGAGCATGGCGATCGTCTGCAGGTTGTTCTTCACGCGGTGGTGCATCTCGCGCACGACGGCCGTGTTGACGACCAGCCGGCTGTTCTCGATCGCCAGCGCGGTCTGGTTGGCCAGCGTCTGGAACAGCCCGATCTCCTCGGATGTGAACGTGTGCGGCTCCCCCGTGTAGCAATTAAAGGCGCCGATGGTGCGCTCGCGCACCCGCAGCGGCACGCTGAGCAGCGAACACAGTTCCTCCCGGTGGGCGACGTCCGGGTAGCGGTAGCGCGGGTCCCGGCGGACGTCCTCGACGACGATCGGCCGGCCGGTCTGGACGACGCGACCTGTGACTCCCTCACCCACGCGGAGCGGGGGCCTGTCGCGATAGCCCGGGCTAAAGCCCTGCGTGGCCCGCAGGACCAACTCGCCCCGCTCCTCGTCCAGCAGCATCAGCGAGCAGCCCCGGGCGTGCATGACCCGGGCGGCCATGTCCACGACCAGCCCCAGCACCTCGTCCAGGTACAGGGGCGAGGTGACCGTCTCGCTCACCTCGGCCAGCGTCGAGAGCTCGGCGATCTGGCGCTGCATGCGCTCGTACAGCATGGCCTTCTCCAGCGCCCCGGCCGCCAGGTCGCCGATCAGGGATAACAGCTCCACCTCGTCGGCGTCGTACGGGTGATAGAGCCGGGTCTGGACGTTCATCGCGCCGATGACCCGGCCCTGGTTGACCAGCGGCACGCTGAGGAGCGATTGAAAGACCCACTCTTTCGTCTCCGGCATGTACTTGAAACGCGGGTCGCGAGCGGCGTCGGCGACCCCCACCGGTTCCCCCGTCTGTGCCGACCAGCCGGTCAGCCCTTCGCCCAACTGCAGCCGGGAGCGCCCGACCGCCTCCTGCGCCAGCCCGGTCGTGGCCTCCAGGACCAGGTACTCGCCCGCCTCGTCCAGCAGGTAGATGGAGCAAGAGTCCATGCCCATCACCTCGGCCGTCTTGCGCGTGATCAGTTCCAGCGTCGCCTTCAGGTCCCAGGCGGCGTTGATGGCCTGCCCGATCTCCCGCAGCGCGGCCAGTTGGGCCGTCTTCTGGTCCAGTTGTTGCTGTAGATCCTCCACTAATCCCCCGGCAAAATCGGATACGTGATCCCGCCGTGCGGGAACACCACCACCTCGGCCTTGCCCCCGACGATGTCCCGCGCCCTCGCGATCGCTTCCTCGGGGCTATCGACGAACTCGACGAAGGGGAGGCTCGCCCGCACCTCGACTGGGATCGTCGGCGCATAGATCAGCATCGTGCAGTGGCGCATCGCCTGGAGCGCAAAGTACAGGAAGAAGCGATCCTCCTCCCCCGCCATCTTTAGCCGGGGCACCAGCCGCACGAGCAGCGGCGACACGGTCTTGAGCGCCCGCCGCCCCAGCGGCATCCGGCGGTCCGCCAGGCCAAAGACCCCCACGCCCTCCTCGGCCCGGCCCAGCGTGATCTGCACCCCGCCCGGCCGCACGGCCCGGATCGTGTTGGCCAGTGCCTTGACCCCCTGCCGCAGGTCCTGGTCCATCGGATACGAGTCCGTGATCACCACGTCGGCCAGCGCGGGGACCTGCATCCCGTACAGCTCTGCGCTGACCTGTGCCCCCTCGCGATGGGCGGCGACCGGGTTGCCGGAGACGACGCGGACGACCTGGAGCTCGCTGTTGAGGACGGCGTTGACGATAAAGACCGGGCATTTCAGCATGCGGCCCGCCTCCTCCAGGTCGAGACGCATGGGGTTGCGCTCGATCGGCTGTCCGACCATGTTGAACGTGTCCGGCGTGCAGTTGAGCGAGTGGTTGTGGGCCACCGTCTCCCGCCCGGCCACGCCGGGGATCAGGTTCTTGTATCCCCCGCCGAAACTGGCGATGATGTGGGGCTCGATGCACCCCACGGAGACGACCAGGTCAGCCTGGGCCACCGTGCTGTTGATCCAGACGGGCGTGCCCCGCTGCGTGGTGCCCAGGAGGGCCAGCCGTTCCAGGTCGTCGCAATCGTGGTTCTCCCAGCGCAGGCCCGCCAGCGCCGGGGCGCCGGCCCGCTCCGCGACCTCCTCTTCGCTCATCGGCCGGTGCAACCCCAGCGCGACGACCAGCGTGATGTCCTCTCGCCTCACCCCGCCCTGATCCAGCTCGTCCAGCACCGCCGGCAGGATGCGCCCGACCGGCGTGGGGCGGCTGAGGTCGTCGATCACCAGCGCGACGCGCATCCCCTCGTGTGCCAGGTCGCGCAGCCGGGGGGAGCCGGCCGGCTGCTGCAGGCTGCGGCGCACATGGTCCATCGCGCCCTTCACCCCGGGCCAGGTGGCGGGCTCCAGGACCCCGGCCAGGTGCCAGTCCTCCGGCAGAGAGAGGGACAACGTCTCCTTTCCCCAGGGAAGCAGCAGAGTCCGTTCGTCCATGTCACAGCCTCCTTTCGGCGGACATTATAGTCCAAGGGGGGAGGGGGCACAAACGTGAAACGTGAAACGTGATGCGTGATGCGTGATGCGTGATGCGTGGTGCGTGATGCGTGGTGCGTGGTGCGTGAAGACGGCGGCTCGTTGCCTGCGGCGCGGTTGTCTGATACAATATCGCTATGGACGGGAAGCGATTCGTCTTTTGTCGATTCTCGCCGGGCTTTTCTTCAGGGGGTGGCAGAAGAAAGACCTGCAAGGAGTGTGACCATGAGCCGGACCAGAAAGATCCGCAAAGTCTCGAAGAGCAAACCTACGCTCGAGGGCGCTGGTGTGCACCTGAAACGGGCATTTGGCTTCGGCCAGGCCCCGGCGTTCGATCCTTTCTTGCTGTTTGATGATTTTCACTCGGACGACCCGCGCCACTATCTGCAAGGCTTTCCATGGCATCCACATCGCGGCATCGAGACGATCACCTATGTGCTGTATGGAAACGTGGAACACGGGGACAACCTGGGGAACGCAGGCGTCATCAACTCTGGAGATGTGCAATGGATGACCGCTGGCAGTGGAATCACCCACCAGGAAATGCCAAAGGGTGACGAAAACGGCCTGATGTGGGGTTTCCAGCTCTGGGCCAATCTGCCGGCGTCGGACAAGATGATGGCTCCTCGTTATCGGGACGTGAAAAGCGACCAGATCCCAGAGCTCACACTGGAGAATGGCACTACGATCGGGATTATCTGTGGGCAGGTCGACGGGCAGAGGGGACCTGTCAGGGACATCGTGATCGATCCGCAATACCTGGACATCACTGTCCCGCCAGGATCAGAGCACATCCATGCGGTGAAACAGGGGCACACCGTTTTTGCCTACGTCATTGATGGGAAAGGATATTTCTGCCAGGAGAAGGACCCTTTCACCTACGAAGTCGAAGGGGTGAACTACTTTGACATTCAAAGAGATCCCTTCGTCGGCAAGGAGCATCTCGTCCTCTTTGATGACGGTGACCAGGTGATGGTCTCAACCGAGGATGGGCCGGTCAGGTTCCTCCTGGTATCCGGGAAACCCATCGGCGAGCCGGTTGCCTGGTATGGCCCCATAGTGATGAACACCCAGGAGGAACTGCGAATAGCCTTTGAAGAGTATCGCAGCGGAACGTTCATCAAGCACAAATCGGGGTGATGTGATATGGCAAGGCAAGGCACGATCAGTGAGTTCCTGACCAACCTCGACCAACCGATGCCCTGGCCCGAGAAGCTGGGCAAGCTCACGCGCAACCTGTGGCGGCGAGTGGTGCTGCGCCAGGCGTGCTGCGGGCACCCCGGTGAGCCGGGCTGCTGAAAGGTGAGCGAGCCATCCGGTTCGGATGGCGACGGACACACGGAAGGTCAGCATCGCTAGCTGTCTCCAGGTCATCGCAGGCAACCTGGTGCTCTCTAGCATATGCACATCATAGCGTAAGGAAACCCGTGTCTTCAAGTGCTAACTTGACATACTACGAAGGGCAGAGGAGCACTGATCATCTATGACGAAGCAGACGCAGAATCCAGACGCCATTCTCGCCCAGTATGCCGACGGGCCGGCCCAACTGGAGGCGGCCATCGCCGGCCTGGCCGAAGCGGAGCTCGACCTGGCCCAGAGCGCGGACACGTGGACGATTCGCCAGCTCGTCCACCACGTCGTCGATGGTGACGACATCTGGAAAGTGTGTATCAAAGCCGCGCTGGGCAACAGCCAGGGTGTGTTCAGCTTGCAGTGGTATTGGGATGTGCCGCAGGATACGTGGGTGGAGCGCTGGGATTACGCCGGCAGGGCCATCGAGCCATCGCTGGCGCTCTTCCACGCCAACCGCCGTCACGTCGTCCAGTTGGTGGGCCGGATACCGGATGGGTGGGGACGGCACATGCTCATCCAGTGGCCGCACCGGCCGGAGGCAGAGCCGATCACCGTCGGTGACGTCATCGAGATGCAGGCGGGTCATACCCTGCATCACATCGAAGACATCCGTGCGGTTCGGCAAACTCACAGCACTTGACATAGGGCGCGGTGGCCCGGGGTCGCTGTGCGGCACAGATCGAGCCCCTGCCGGGTCACATCGCCCGGCAGGGGCTCTGCTTTCGCTATCGCATTTGCTTTCCCTATCGGCCAGTTACCAGGTATTCTGGGCCTCTTTCGGTCAGCAACACTTCTCGCCTGCGTTGAATCCGTTCACGCAGCTCCCGCACAAACTCAGGCGGGTTGCGCTGCTGCTCCTGCCAGGCCGCCTCTGTATAGGCCCGCCATCTCTCCAGGTAGTTGTCTATTTCCTCCTGCTTATGGAGATAGTAGGTGATGGTCGCATAGACCTGCTCCAGCGTCAGTGTGCGATAACGTGCCACAATCTCCTCTGGACTAGCGCCACGCAGATAGTCATCCAACACCGTCTCAATCCCAACCCGGGTTCCCTTGATGCGGATGTCGTCCGGGCTCAGGAAGTCAAAGTAATTCTCCATCGAATGTTGGTTAGCTGTCTCCATATCCACCTCCGATGACCACCTAGCGCCGGTGGTACCGAATTCATTATACATCACAGTATTCCTTTTGCAAGAGAGCTTTCAGTCGGTAGTCGATGGGTCTGAATCAGTCACTCGGCGCGCGTCTGGTTGACGTTCAGGCTCAACTGACAGCTCGTTTTCCTCTTTGTCTTCATTACATAAATCCCCCCAGTCACCGGTCACGTGGCGGGCCAGGAGTTCAGCCGGGACTGGTTTCTTCTCTCTCATGCAGCTTCCCTCCACGTGGGGCGCGATTGTTTGGCCACAGGTGACTACTAAGGTGCCAGGCACTTTTGGCGAGTGTCTGAAGGCAGAATCTGCTTGTGTTCACCCAGGCCTTCGAGTGAATGGCACCCTGTAAGTGCCTGGCACCTGGCCTGAGCAGTTACGGCCACAGTAGAACAGTATAGCAGATCTGTCAACGCGGAATCGAGGAGCAATTCTCAAAGGGTATCCTTTCGCGCAATCGGGGGGCGGGTGGGAGCCGCCGCAAGGGTTCGGTTAAAACCCCTGCGATTACTGCCTATGCGGTCTATCTGTTCTTCCTCAAACCGCGGCAAGGGCCACGCATAAGGGATGGCCTGTTTGAGGGTCGCTAGAACACCCCCTGCTCTACCCGGATAGCCGTCCCAATGCCGGTACAGTTGGATGCGATCGTAGCTATCCTCGACGATCAGATTGCATCGTGTGGCCATGCTTCTCACTCCCTTTCTTGCGGCTCCAGGTTTGCCTTTTTGCGGAGCCTGCCTGGCTCCGCTTACGGAGCTACCGGCACACCCGCCAAGCGCAGTCAAGGGCGAGCGCAGGGAGTGCGCAGCCATTGAAAACCCTTGACGAGCGACGGCGGGTGTACGATCCCTCCAGGCTGGGGTGGGAGAGTCTCGGAGAAAGGGGAGGAAGGACAGCATGAAGCCAGGTTTGCCCTAGCGGAACACCAACATCACCGATTGCGCAAAAGCCAGGATAGGTCCCCGTGTCAAGTCAAATGAAAAAGACACCGAAAGGCAGTCGTTCGGTCAAATGAAAAAGACACCGGGCTGTCCGCTCCTTTCTTCGAGTGTGGAATAGGTGAGAGGCCGTGTGAGAGACACGACGGGGATAAGGAAAGAGAGAAATGCCAGCAGAGGCTGACGTTTCTCCCTTCCCCCTTTGTGGGTAAAGGAATGATACCACAGAGGGGGAAGGATGTCCACCCACACAGGCGGATCGGTGCTCAGGATGATCCGAGCTCATCTTCGTCCCGGATAGGCGTGCGATTGAAGGCGAAATTGAACAGATCATCATCTCCTTTCTCTGAATCGAGGTTTTGCTCCAATGTCCGATAGACGTTTTCGGTGACTCCAGGCACAGCTCCAGGCAAAGCGAAGAGACGTTCAATGTCGTCGTAGATGCCTTGTATCAGGCGACGGGGGTTGATTCGGTCTCGCAGTGTCTCCAATTGTTGCTGGTGTTCAGGTAGGATCGCGTCGGTCTTGCACAGGCGATCGAAAGGGGTCAGGGCCTCATCGTAACGCCGCTTGACGTGTACAGGCTGGCCATCTTCATAGATCGTCTGTTTCTCGGTCAAGTGCATGACCGGTTGGAAGAGATTGTAGTAGACCCCCATCTTGTGGTAGATTTCATTGGCAGCCAAGACCTGGGCGACGGAATCGAGTCGATCGTCACCCAGGTAGGCCCGCACGAGGGTGAAGTTCTTCTGTTCGACGTTGCGGTTGTCGTTCTTGTGAAAGGGGCGACTGCGGGAGAGCTCTACCCCTTGAACAATGTCTCCCCAGAAGCGGATCATGTGGTAGTTGAGGAATTCACTCCCGTTGTCAGGGTGGATTTCGATCACGGGGAAGGGGAGACGGCGTAGGATCACCAGAAAAGCGTGTTTCATCACCAGGTAGCTGCGACCCAATACAGCAAATCGCTCACTCCAGCCAGTGGCCACGTCGATCACTTGGAGGGTACACATAAACTCACCCGATGCGTCGGGACCAGAATGGTAAACCAGGTCTGTTTCGAAGCGCCCAGGTATCCGTACATCCCACGGGATCTTCCTCATGGGGATGCCTTGCGTCAGATTCCGGGAGCGCCCGCGACGCCGGCGAGGCCGGCGAGGCTGATCCTGCCGGATCCGACTCTGAATCCGCCCGACGGTGGAGACACTGATCTGGGCCATTTTCGCCACCAACTCGTCCGTCAACACGATCTCTCCGTGCCTGGCCAGATGCTGGGTCATCCAAACCAGATTCGGCGTCAGACGCTCGGCACATATGTAGTCGTAGCTCTCATCGATGACTCGCAATGCGTCATCCACCTCCGGTCCATACACACGCCCGCGTTGCTGTGCGCGCGCTTTGCGTCGCAGATCACCGCTGATCAGCCGGACCAAATACTTGCGATCCATGCCGGTGATTGTTTCCATCTCGTCCAACAGTCGCCCTTTCTCTTTTCGGTCGGCTTTCCTATATCGTCGTTGCATCTTGAACAGGTATTTCCGTCGTTCATCAATGTTCATCTTGTCTTCTATGGACATACATTCCCTCCAGTGTGATTATCATTTGAGGGAATCATACCACTTCGGTGACATTTTACACGAGTGAATACGAGTCCTTGACTTTTCGCGCCATCTGGCGTATCATAGTCACAAATAGGAGTTTAGCATCACAGCAGCCTTCATTGTAGTCATAGTTCACTGAGGAGCGCAATGTGGACGATTGGCAGCCGACCTCAACCCAGGAACGAGTTCTGGCAAGCGGTTGGCTGCTTTGTTATCCGAGCTAGCTACCTCTATTCAGACTCCAAGGTGAGGCCAAGGCTTTGGCAATGGACGGTGTCCCGGCTCATTGACCGACATAGCGGCCACAATCGGCTACGCGGCCTGGATGGCTTCTGGATTCCTGCTCGATGATCTGAATGCGTCCAACCGAAAATACACCTCTTTGGGAAATGGTAAAGGGGTGGCCTTCGAGAACATCAGGTCTTGTGTAAGCTTTTCAAGTTTGCCCCTTGTATCCGGTGAGGGTATATACAATGACCGTACAGCTAACCCAAAGTGATTTTCAGAAGCTCGTGTGCATAGCGGCAAATACGTATGACTTTAGAAGTGTCATGGGGCGGCTACGTCTCGTCTCTGGTGCGCTGGAGGGATCCCCTAGAGCGACTGATATTTTGTCCCAGCTCAATTTGGACGGCACGCCCCGAGGAGCGGCGGTTGAGGTCATTAGCCGTCTCTCACAATTCGGTCGTGTGACCGAAGACAAAGAGGCTCTCGGAGTTTTTCTGAATTATGTGCTCTTCTTCAAAGGTGAGGAAGATAAAGATACAGCCTTTATCAGAAGTCTGTTTGAGATCTACCACTTGGACAGGCCTACCGTAGCGGCTCGTAGCATTGATTCTTGGCGGGGGGCAGAGACTGCAGAAAGCGTCCAGGAGAAAATCATCGGTGAGAACACGTTGCGTCACATCAATATGCTGGAGATGGCACTTGAGGCTTCAAAGGCCATCGTACATATAAGTAGTCCCTCGGGAATGGGCACTGGCTTCTTGATTGCATCTGACATATTGATGACCAACAACCATGTGATCAATTGCCCTACAACAGCAGGGGCAAGTACTTTCACCTTCAATTATCAGCTTGACACCGAGGACAAGCTGCGACCAACAACCGCAGTCCCGGTTCTTGCTAATGGGCTTTTCCACACAAACAGCGAATTGGACTACACGATTGTTCAGTTGATGGATGCTCCAGACTTTGGGACACCTCTCGTCTTGAAGCCTGTCCGGGTACACCGGGATGATCGCGTTACTATCATCCAGCACCCGGGGGGACACTTCAAGAAGATATCGATGCAAAACAACTTTGTTGCTTACGCCGACAACTGCGTTGTGCAGTACACGACCAGCACAATGCCGGGGTCGTCTGGATCACCTGTCTTCAACGATGACTTTCAGGTTGTGGCCATTCACCATAGTGGTGGTATGTTGCAGGCACCTGGCACACACCGGCGCTATTTGCGCAATGCTGGCACCAGTATGATTGCTGTATTACGTGACCTCAAGGCCTACGCAGGCGAGATCTACGCAAGGCTCAGCTCCTAGAGCAATGCAAGCTCGAATAAGTTGAGACGATGATACAGCTAGAGACAGCCACTTTCAACCACATAGTTGAATTGTTACTGCCGGCTATTGGGAATGAGTCGGACCGCCAAGCACTCATAACACCCGCGTTCAGTAGCTACTCAACGCTATATAGCAGAATCGATTGGAGTGGTGACCCCAAAGCGTTTGCAGTCCGGTTGGTTAAGTTATTCCTAGACTACGGTAAGATCGAACCCGGCAAACAGGCGTTGGTGGCTCTACTGGAAGCTCTAATTTCTGCGGTAGGATTAGAACAACAGGCATCCATTGACGATGTGCTTGCCATGCTCGGCAAGACAGTCGCATTGCCGGATGTCCAACCCTACCGTGGATTGGAACACTTTGAACCCGAACACGCCAGGTTTTACTTTGGCCGCGAAGAGATGGTGAAAAAGCTGGTAGATAAGGTGGCCAAGACAGATGTTGTTATCGTGGTCGGCCCGTCGGGGTGCGGTAAGTCGTCGTTAGTGCGCGCCGGGTTGATCGCAACGCTGCGCGCTGGAGCCGTCCCCGGCAGTCAGAATTGGGCGATCCATGTGTTTCATCCTGGTCGCGATCCATTGCTGGCGCTGTCCGCACTGCTGGCAACCCTGCTGGAGCCAGAGGCCTCGGAGGTAGGCCATCTGGATAAGGCTTGCAAGTTGGCCGAGCTCCTGCGGAAGGGGACACTCTCGGTGGATGCCGTGATCAACCGTCTACGGCAGATGGATTCGGACCTCAACCGTCTGCTGTTGGTGGTTGACCAGTTTGAGGAACTGTATACCGAATGCAGTGACAAAGCCACCCACCGGGCGTTCGTCAAGGCGCTGCTGGAGGCGGCCGAAGTGGAGTGGGTGACGATAGTTCTCACACTGCGTGCCGACTTTTATGGCCATGTCCTGGATGATCCATCCTTAGGAAAATGGCTGAATATTGGCCTATTCAACGTGCTGCCGATGGATACGGCCGAGCGGCAGGCCGCGATTGAGGAGCCGGCGAGAGTGGTCGACCGGACCTTTGAAACAGGACTGGTGGGACGTATCCTGGACAGCCTGGGCGACGAGCCGAGTAACCTGCCTCTACTTGAGTTTGCCCTCACCGAACTGTGGGCACGACAGACTACTGAGGGCCTACTGACCCATCAGGCCTATGAGGCCATCGGCGGGGTAAAGGGCGCCTTGGCACGGTACGGGGACAAGGTATTTGACAGCTTGAGTCAGCGGGAACAAGAGGACGCCCGGTGGGTGCTGGTGCAAATGGTGCGCCCAGGCGAGGACATGGAAGACACCCGTTGTCTAGCAAGCAGGTCGGAGTTGGGTGAAGCAGGCTGGAAACTGGTGCAGAAACTGGCAGACGCGAGATTGGTGGTGACCGACCGGGACCCATCAGGACAAGAGGTTGCGCAGATAGCACACGAAACACTGGTGCAGGCATGGACGCAACTGCGGACGTGGATGGATGCCGACCGTCCCTTCCGCACCTGGCAGGAGCGGCTGCGAGCCGCGCTGTACCAGTGGGAAGCCAGCAGCCGGGATATACATGCGCTGCTGAGCGGCGTATTGCTTGCGGAGGCGCTGGACTGGTTAGCCACGCGGGGAGATGATCTGACAGAGAATGAGCGGGGCTTCATAGAGACCAGCTCTGCGCGGGCACAGCGGGCCAGACGCCTCAGACTAGGCGTTTTTGCGACTCTTGTTGTTCTTGTGTTATTCGCGGTTGGGGCTGCCATGACTGAGCAGGTGGGTGTCTTTGCCCCACGCTGGATATCTACCAAGGGACCGTATGGAGGTGCTTCTAACTCAATTGCCGTTCACCCACAACGGCCGAACACTATCTACGTGGGCACGATAGGAAGAGGCATCTTCAGAAGCGATGACAGTGGACAGACCTGGCACGTGCGAAGCGTCGGGCTTACAGGGCTCGAAATCGGCACCATTAAGATAGATCCTTTCAACTATGATGTCGTGTACTGTTCGACCACATCAGGGGCATTTCGCTCCCGAGATAGAGGGGAAAACTGGACAGATATCAGTGATGGACTCGCCATATCTCACACCACGGACATTGCCTTGGATCCCAGTCAGCCGGATCTGGTATACGTCGGCACATGGGGGGCAGGTGTATATAGGAGCGAGGACGCAGGCGAGCATTGGATTTCTACCAACAGTGGTCTGACAAATTGGGCTGTGCACGACATCTCAATAGACCCACTGAGTCCCAATCAGATGTATGTTGCCACCCTGCAAGGAGTGTTTGGCAGTGAAGATGCAGGACGGACTTGGCGATATTTGGGTCCAAAGCGAGCGGATGTCAAGACAGTGGCAGTTGATCCAACCAACACCGATGTACTGTATGCTGGTGTGTGGGACCAAGGAGTATTTCTTAGTGAAGACAGAGGTCGGACCTGGGTACTAGCAAGCGCAGGGCTGACTGATAAGCGAATTCGTAGTAAGTTTACTATTGTGGCCGGGACAGGAGAAATCTACGTAGGTACCTGGGGAGGAAAAATATTCTGCAGTCACGATGGATCCAGACATTGGAATCTAGTGACAGACGGGCTGGGTATTGCCCGAGCCATAGCAAACGATCCTCGAGACCCAAGAGTGCTATTTCTTGCAACCAACAACGGGCTCTTCAAGAGTACTGACGGAGGACAGACTTGGTCTGCAACTGGACTCTACAGCCCAGCAGTGCATGGTCTCACGAGCGCCGGACGCGAATTCACTACGATGTTTGCAGGGACCGAGCACGGTGTGTTCAGGCTGGCAGAGAATGAGCAGTGGCTGCCTGTGAATTACGGGTTGAGGGCAGTCAATGTTCAAAGCCTTTTCGCCAGTGAGGTCTCAGCCGAGATAGCGTATGTTGTTGTGGGGGATGGAGATCTCTACAAGCGTGACGATGAGACGCACACTTGGGCTCCCTTTGGTCCGGCCGTGCCTTCTGTATCGACGATGGCGATTGATCCGACAGATCCCGATCGTGTTCTTGTGGCTAGCTCGACAGGCCAACTCTATTTGACGTCAGATGGCGAAGACACGTGGAACGAGACCTGGAACGCTCCGTCGCTACCTTGCTGCATCGTCTTCGACGGACAAGACCTCCCCACGATCTACATCGGTACGGCCCATCACGGAGTATTCAAGGGCGCCAACTGTGGCGCGGATTGGACACCCATTAACACTGGGCTAGGCGACCCAACAGTTACTGCTCTCGCAGTTGACCCGACTTCCCCTAACATCATCTATGCTGCAACTGGGAGTGGTGTATGGAAGACTACCGATGGAGGAGCGACATGGCGCACATTTAGCAGTGATGTTGTCGGCAAAGAAGTCTATTCGATAGTTCTCGACGTTGAAGGCCAGACAGTGTGGGTTGCGACCGAGCGGGGGATTTTTCGCAGCGATAACAAAGGGGGTTATTGGAGCCTCCTAGATCGCGGGCTGTCCGCTGGCCCACCATACCTGTTGTCTATAAGGCAAGGTGAGTCACCAGGTCTATACGTCGGGACCCAAGAGGGTGTGTACCGATTGATTCGCTGGTGGAACACCCCGCTTGATCAAGAATAGATAGGCTTCTATAGCGGGCTGTAGTTCTTTCGAACGTGGTTAAGCATAGTTGAGGGATCATAACTCACAGGAGGTGAGTCATGAAATGTCGCCTCTCAAGATCACTAGCGCTCTACGCGAGCGTCATACTGGCTGTATGCGTTGGAAGCTGTACCAAGCCTCCAACGACGCCCATTGTTTCAACGTTGTCGGCTGAGGATGAAATCGCTACTGAGGTAGCAAAGCAACGGGCCGTGGCAGAAACACTTACAGCAATGGCTCCATCTCCCACTCATCAAGATGCCTCACCCCCGACACCTATGTTGGAACCGGCTCTGAAATCTCCCCCACCGCCTACTACGACGTCGGCGTCTGCATCCCCAACGGCTGCATATCCGACGCCCTCCTCAACAGCCACAGCCCTGCCTGTGTACCCTACTGTCGTACCCGAACTCCTGGCACCGGAGCATGGGGATACCTACAGCCAGACTATCACCTTTCAGTGGCGGGGGTCTCTAGGTGCAGGTCAGAGTTACCAGGTCAGGGCCTACCATCCTAAGAGCGACTCTGTAATTCAGAGTGACCTGTTGGTGAGTCCAGAGTGGATGACTCACCTGCCGGCGGAGAAATACGGTGCGTGGGATTGGGATGTCTCGGTCATCCGGAATGGAGCGATAGTGGTCACCTCAGATCGGCGGATGTTTTGGTTCGACCCTTTTCCAAATAAACCGGAGCCAACTGCACCGGAGCCAACCACGGATATCTACCCCTAACTGAATCACAGAGTTGGTAATATATGATGGGCAACTGGAACGTCGCACTGGCCGTGCTCCGAACTGCTGTTGCAGCAGCCGTGGTTCTGCTCTTGCCCGGTTACGCTGGTGTGCAGGCACTGTCTAAGGTTGCGCGACGAGAGCTTGGGTTCGCTCTGGTCTTGGGACTAAGTCTTGCCCTGCACCCTTTAGTGGCTCTTTGGCTGACCATGACGAAAGTCCGCCTGACAACGGCGACGTTATGGGCCACGTACCTTGGATGTGGGGTACTGACTCTGCTGGCTCTGATTATGGGACAGCCAACCAGTTGCAGAAAGGGTAGGATAGGCCATAGACTAAGAAACAGTGGCTTGATGATTGGGCTGTTTAGTCTTGTGCTCGCAGTGCGTCTTGTCCAAATCCGTGATCTAGCCGTCCCTGCGTGGGTAGATTCGCTTCATCACACGTTGATTGTGCGCCTGATAACTGAGCAAGGTAGTATCCCGAGCGATTTTGAACCCTACGTTCCTGCTCCTTTCTTCTACCACTTTGGGTTTCATTCCCTGGCAGCCGCTTTCGGTCAGTTGGCTGGTCTCGGTGCACCTCAAGCTATTCTCATCTTGGGTCAAGTTCTGAACGCCGCGGTTATCCTGACCGTTTACCGATTGACATTCACTTTGACCCGCCAGCGAGCAGCAGGAATCGTAGCTGCCGCCCTCACCGGCTTGGTTTCCCAGATGCCCGCTTACTACGTCGCCTGGGGCCGGTATACGCTGCTTACAGGTATGGTTTTGCTCCCCATGACAATGACTGTTGCGGTCGAGACGTGGCGAGAACCTGGACATTCAGTATGGGGTGTTTTGCTCGCTGTGCTGACGGGAGGGCTAATACTGACCCACTACATCGCGACGATGTTCTATGGTATCTTTCTTATCACTCTGATCCTATCTGGAAGCGTCAGAAAACAGCCTGAAAGCAGTTTCAGGAGAGGTAGACGAACACTCTGGCTACTAATGTGGAGCATCCTGGGCATCGGGTTGGTCTCTCCATGGCTTCTGCATCTCCTTAGGTACGTGAATGTGCGTCTAGAAGTATGGCCTATTCGCACGGCAAATGAGGCCTATTTTCCAAACTATCTGGGCTATTTGTGGCGTCTTGTGCGACAGGCGCGCAACTGGGTGCTATTGCTTCTTGCCCTGCCGGGCGTGGTTTTTGCTGTCGTCCGTCGTCGTCCCGTGAAGCTACTCTTCGTATGGGCCACGGTAATGCTTCTACTCTTCAACTCCTGGTGGTGGCGGTTATGGCCCGTGCGGCTTGACTTAGTGTTGATCTGTTTGTTCGTCCCAATATGCGTGTTGGCTGGATATGGTCTAGTTATTATCCAGAGAGAGTTGCGCAAGCGCCTCCGCGCGTCGATTTTTGGACATACCGCTCTCTTTGTTACCGTACTGCTTTGTGTGTGGGGAATCAAGGAGACCCGCTCAATCGTAAAACCGGTCAGTGTGCTGGCGACGAGGGCGGATACTAAGGCGATCGCCTGGATCAAAGAAAACACTCCGCCGGATGCGCGATTCCTGATCAACGTCGAGCCATGGTGGCACAGTATCTACCGAGGCACTGATGGAGGGTGGTGGATCTCCGTGCTTGGTGACAGGGAAACGATCCTCCCTCCTTTTTGCCCTGGCTGGGGAGATAGAGAGTACATCTACAAGGTGAGCGAGGTAGCCAGACGTGTGCGTGCCCTGCAAAGTTGCGACTCTGATCTATGGGAACTGATAGAAGAGCAGAATATCACCCATGTTTACCTTGGTGTGAAAGGTGGATCTTTGCAGTCAATGTGGTTCGAGGATTGCCCAGGTATCTGGCCGGTCTATGATCTAGATGGTGTGAGAATCTATGAGATACGACAAGTCGATAAACCCTGTAGTGACCAGACACGACTCTATGACTAGGAGGATGGTTTCCATCCAGAGGATCGGTCCTCTTTGCGTTCTCAGATCAATGGGTACTGACGTACCAGTACGACAACCCCCGCGTCAACTACTGCTCCAACGTTGGCACCAACAATCACAACCGCACCAATCAGCACGGCTGCACTTACACCTACTCCCACACCTGTACTCTCTATCTCTGGTCGAGTCACTGATGCAACAACGGGCCAGGGTATAGCCGGAGCAACGGTAGAAGCATGGCTGGCCGGGCCGCGTCCATGGGCTTTCACGGCCAAGCCATGGCTGGTTGGGCTGGGGTTCCCCCCGAAAGTTGTACGACTTGAGGCTGTGTTTATTGTGATCCTCTGGAAGTGTTCGAAGAACTTCCGAGACCAGATCGCCGTCGTCGTAGGGCTGTGGATAGCGTGGGCAACTCCCCACATCGCGACGACTAACCCCAAAGATGACCCTAGCCTGCACGTTGGACAGTGCCCCCAGCATCCGGCAGGCAAGCTCAGCATGATCAACCTTCAATCGCGCGCCATACACCCTTGCCCGCGCCACCGCCCTGGTCGCCGTTCGCCGTGGCCGGAGCACACAGCCCTACCGGCTCTTGAGCACCACAGGCAGGTACACGCACCGTTCGACCGAGAACGCGTGCACCATGGGGCCGTACGTGGTTCCGCCGATGACGGCGATGGCCTCGGCCCAATACGTCCCCCCGGTGAATTCGGCTGTCGAGGTGAACGTGGCGCTTGCTTCGCCTCCACTGCCCACGGCCAGCAGTTGTGGCGGCAGATGGTCCACCGGCTCCCCTCGCTCGTCGTAGATGCTGACGGCGGCAACCGCCTCCACCGCCTCCGGCCGGTCGTTGTCGAATCGCAGGTCAAAGGCCGCCTCCTCTCCAGGCAGTACCAGGTCCGGCCCGCCGAAATCGACGATGCCGCCACTGGAGACGCCAAAGGACGCGCCCGCATCAGCCACCACCTCCTGCCCCTGCTGCAGCGTCAGCCTGACCGCATAGTCCCCCTCGTCGAGACCGCCGCCCGAGCTAAAGGCCAGCGTGTGGCTGCCACCGCCAGGCACGATGAAGGGCGCTGTGGTCTGTGCGCCGGCGATCGTCTCTGCGTCGAGCGTGACGGTCAGCGTGCCCGTCAGTTCGACCGCGGTATCCCCCACGTTGATGATCGTCGCTGCCACGTCCACGGCGTCGCCGGTGCCATAGACCGGCCGGTCCGTGCCAAGCTCGACGATGGCCACCGGCACCGGCGCTTCGTAGGTGACCTGCACCACCAGGTGCTGGTACAGCGTCGCCTGGTCGCTTACGGCGTCATAGACGAGCGGGATGGCTCCCACGCGCACGAGTTGGTGGCTTTCCAGCGTGGTGACGTCTAGCGCGTACAGCTCGGTGGGGTATACGCCGACGCTATCGGGGGTCTCCTCATAGTGTCCGGGTGGCTCGCCGGGGTAATCGAGGGTGGAGATAAAGATGGGGATGTTGAGTTGTCCCAGGTCGGTCTCCCCGGACGGGGTGACGGTCACACTGACCACACTCGCTCCCGGCGGGAGCGGCAGTTCGATCGTCGCCACCGGCACGACCGGATGCTCGGAGCCCTTGCTGAGCGCAAAGCCCTCGACCTCGACCAGGTGAAAGCCATCGACCGTCCGGGTCTGATAACTCGATCCGTCCAGCTCGCGCGTGGCGACGTACGTGCCGGGCCCGACGCGGACCCCCTGGGGCACGGGCACAGTGGCCGCTGCGGCCTGCCCCAGCTTGGCCGCGCGCGCCGTCGTGCTATCGTCAGCGTTGGGCAGCGCCATCCAGGGCACGCCGAACAGGACGTACTCCATCAGCGCCTTGCGCTCGCGAGCGTGCCAGCTCGCACCGGGATCAAAGTCCCGCTTCACATCTCGCAGCGCGGTGCCCATGGGGAATGCGGTCCCCGTCGTGCCGCGGATGGTGTGCTGCCAAAAGTCGTTGGCCAGTTGCTCGGCGTGGTATGCCTCGTCGTCGGTCCAGTCGCTGAAGCTGACCCCCGCCGAGGCAATGATGCCCGAGGCGTTGTGATGCGCCAGCGAATAGACCATGCTGTCGTTCCAGGCGGTGCCCAGCGACATGCCCACGCGGCAGGCGGAGCCAAAGTAGAAAAAGGGGCGGTGATCGCTGATGGCGTTGCCGACGTCCGCCAGCGGGATCTCGTTGTCGAAAAAGAAGCTGCCGTTGGCCATCTGCATCACGTCGTTCTCGGCGTGCCCCTGGAAGTGAAAGACGTCAAAGCCCAGGTTCATGAGGGTGCGGAACTGGGCTTCCGTCCAGGAGTCGTTCTCGACGGTGACCGGCACCTCGGTGTCGTTGCGCAGATCAAGGCCGCGGTCGTCCCGCAGCGCCTCGGCCAGGTCGTCGTCGTCCCCCGCCAGGACGAAATCGCGGCCGCCGTAGGTGCCCAACACCGCGCGACCGGTGTCCATCGGCGGGCCGTCGAGGCTGTTGGACAAAAAGTTGGACATCTCCTCCGCCGTGGGTCCCACGATGCGCCCTACGCCCAGGTCAATCTCTCCCTCGTCCCAGTCGGTGTCGTCCATGTCGGCGTAGGGGTTGTCGGTGAAAAAGTAGTTGCGGCTGACGGCGTCGTTGAGCACCGGGTGGTTGTTCCAGACCGTGGGGTGATCGTCCTCGGGGTCGCCGGTCGGCGTGTCGGGCCGCCGGTAGAAGGGGATGATGTTGTCGTCGCCGCCGATGAGCAAAAACTCGGCCACGTCGTCGGTGTCTTCGTACCAATCCTCGATGAGATTGTCCACGGCGGTGGCGGCGGTGTTGGCGGTGGCTTCGCTGGCCCAGTTCACGGCGGTGTTGTCCCAGTTCGCGGCCGTGGTGCTATAGTCGTCCACGTAATAGATCGCCACCGGCCGGTCGTGGTTGCTATAGCGCCGCGCGAACTGGCTGTGGTAGTAGAGCTGTCCCAGCAGCCAGTCGACCTGGTCCTCGGCGTATTGGTCGTACAGCAGGTCGCGGTTGGTGATGATGATAGCCCCAAGGTCGCGCCTCAACCTCACACGCCGCCAATCGGTCGTGGCGACCCGGGAGCCGCGCCGCCAGACGCCGCCCCACACGAGGACCTGCCTGTGGGCCCCCCGCGCAATCCCCGCCCGCAGGTCGGCGGGGATGCGAAAGCGGAAGACGACCTCGCGGTAGTAGTCGCCGCCAGCGACCCGGGCCAGCGTCGTCTGGGCGGTATAGGTGCCGCCGCCACGGTCAACCCAGGTGAGGTCGGTCAGTGTCCCGCCCATGCTGTTCCGCCGCGCCGCGCGCACCGGCGGCCCAAAGAGGTCGCCATCAATCGTGACTTCGGCAGCCACGTTGCCCGGGTCCGCTCCATCCGCAGTGATGGCCACCACCACGTCCAGGATGGTCAGCCCGGCCGGACCTGTCGGTTCGCCCACCAGCTTGACGACTTCGGGCTTGGGGTCGCCGAACCAGGCGTCGTCCAGCCAGAGGTCCATGCTGATGGGCACCTCTTCATCGTCCACGTCGAAAAAGCGCTCGACCGTAGCCCTGAGTGTGCCACCAAACCGGTCGGCGGCGACGATCCGGTGGGAGCCCTCGGCTGTGGCGGGGATGGTGATTTCAGCATCAAAGCTGCCGTCGGGCGACACCGGAGCGTCCCCCAGTTCGTTGTCTGTCGCCACTTGATCCAGGTACAGCGTCACCTCGGCCGGCGATGCCCCCACGCCCGGGAAGAGCCCCTCGCCCTTGACGCGCACGCGGGTACCCGGCCTGGCGATCAGGTGTGAGAGCTTCAGGGTGCCCGCCAGCACGCGCAGCGTATAGATGCGGCTGGGATGGTAGGCGCCACCTACGGGCGCCACATCGATGGAATACGTGCCCGTGCTCGGCGTGGTGTAGACGATCTGCTCCGGCGCGGTGCCCGGATTGTCCGAGGTGTCGATCAAGCTGCCGCCGGGCCCGTAGAGCGCGAGCTTGAAATCGGCCGGCAGGTCGTAGAGCAGGATGCGCAACGCCGTGTTGGCGTCCACGTCCACGACCTTGAAAAAGTCATCATCCTGGGGACAGATGAGCCCCTTGACCTCCTCACCCAGATCGATGGCCGCCGCCTGGGCGAGCGCGTCGTTGGGCTCGTAATCGTCCTCCTGGCAACCCAAAGCGATCTCCACGCAGGCGCTGGCCTGGCTCTCCGGCAGTTGGTAGTTGTCTTCATCCAGGGCACCCTCCACGTAGGCGCGGTTGCACGTGACCTGGGTCTGCGTGCTGGCAGTCGCCTTCAAGTTCAGGGTGACCACCATCACCCCGCCCGGCGGCAGATCGCCGAAATCGTCGGTGAGGTCGTCCCATTTCAGTTCTCCTGGGGTCACCGAGTCGGGTGGGGGATTGGCGGACAGGTAACTGAGCCGCCCTGGGTCAAAGGTGTCTCGCAAGGGCACGTGGACCAGCGTCGTGTGCCCGACGTTGGTGACGATGATCTGGAACTGCACCGTCTCGCCTATGCGAGCCACGCCGCTGGAGGGCGTCACGAGTCGTTTCGCCAGATCGATGGCGGGCCCGCCGTAGTGGACGCGGGCCTGCCCTTCATCCGTTTGGCCATCGTCGTAGGCCGGGGCTCCGACGATGACGTCAGCGTAGCCATCCTTGTTCACGTCCCCGGCCGTACCCACCGAAAAGCCAAAACCGGCTGCGGCCTGGTCACCCTCGGCCGTCCAGCCTGGGAGCGGACCCAGGCCTGCCGCCGACCCATGGTAGATGGCAGCGCCTCCCTCGTCTGTCTCGCCGTGGTCGTAGAGCCAGGCCCCGGCGATGACGTCGGCGTAGCCATCCTTGTTCACGTCACCGGCCGCCCCCACCGAGACGCCCAACTGGGCGCCAGCCTGGTTGCTCTCGGCCGTCCAGTCCGGCACGCCTGTGGTGAGGCCCGCCGGGCCACCGTGATAGACAGCGACGGCTCCTTCATTCGTCTGCCCGTGGTCATACTGGTGTGCGCCGACGATGACGTCGTCGTAGCCATCCTTGTTCACGTCGCCGGCCGTGCCTACTGAGACGCCAAAGTTGGCACTGTCCTGGTCGCCCTCGGCTGTCCAGTCCTCGGTCGTGCTCAGGCCCGTGTTTGAACCGTGGTACACGTAGGCCCGTCCCTCGTTCGTCTCGCCGTTGTCATAGGTCCAGGCGCCAACGATGACGTCGTCATAGTTGTCGCCGTTGACGTCACCGGCCGTGCCCACCGAAACGCCGAACTGGGCGCCGGACTGGGCGGGTGAGGCCGCCCAGTCCGCTGACCCTGTCGTCAGCCCTGTTGCACCGCCGTGGTACACGTAGGCCCGTCCCGTGTTCGTCTCCCCACTGCCATAGTACCAGGCTCCGACGATGACGTCGTCATAGCCGTCGCCGTCTACGTCGCCGGCTGTTCCCACCGAGACGCCAAACTGGTCGCCCCCCGATTCACCATCGGCCGTCCAGTCCGCGGTTGCGCTCAGCCCCGCTGCCGAACCGTGGTAGACGTAGGCCCGTCCCTCGTTCGCGGTGTTGGCGTCATGGTAGTACGCGCCGATGATCACGTCGTCGTAGCCATCATTGTTCACGTCTCCCGCCGTGCCCACCGAGAAGCCAAAGCGGGCACCCACCTGGTTCCCCTGGGCTGTCCAGTTGGGGGTCGTGGACGGGCCCGTCGTCGCCCCATGGTAGACGGCGGCAATTCCCTCATCCGCCTGGCCGGAGTCGAACATGTACGCGCCGACGATCACGTCGGCGTAGCCGTCGTTGTTCACGTCCCCAGCCGCGCCCACCGAGATGCCCAACTGGGCGCCAGCCTGGTCGGCCTGGGCCGTCCAGGCGGAGGTTGCTGCGTGTCGGGTGAGGAGCGAGGCGACGGTGATGGGATAGAGGGCATCGGTTGCATCTACCAGGATGGAGAGTGAGGAATGGCGAGTGGAGAACCGGGTGGGCAGTTCGCGGCCGGTGGCGTCGGTGCCGCGCAGGTCCCCGTAGCGCAGGACGCGCAGGCCACCAGGCGTGGTGAGTTCGATGGTAGCACCGTCGTCGGCCAGGGCAGGGCTCAGATTCCCGGACGGGTCGAGTTCCAGGACGACGTGAGGTGCGGGGTTCGAGATCCCAGATAGGGGTGGCGCGGCCAGGGTGAACCCCTGTTCGAGCCCGCGCTCGTCGTTGATGGTCCACTCGGTCAGCGCCGGCCTTGAGCCTTCCGTCGAGACGGCGCGGTGGTACTCGATGCGGTTGGCGGAGGCGGCCGGTTGAGCGGCAGCGACCGGCTGGACGCTTCCTGCGTACCCGTAGCCGGTCAGGGCCAGCCCCCACTCCCACCCCCCTCCCTCACCCTCCCCCTGCCAGGGGGAGGGCTGGGTGGGGGTGCGCGGGATGACGCGGATGCCCTCTGGGGCAAAGTAGGTGCGCAGATTGTGGGCGCGGTTGGGGGCCTGGTAGGCAGCCGGCAGGTCTGGCAGGTAGGTCTGCTCCTGCCAGGTGACGTGGTATTCCGACCGGCGCATGTCCTGCCCCACGGCAGCCCACCAGCCGGCGGAGATGTCGGTGGACGGGGCATGCCCAGCCCTGGGAGCTCGTACGCGTCTGGACGGAGATTCAACACTCCTGGCCGGGTTCGGCGCTCGCACGGACGGTGGGGCCGCATTTGTACGAGGGGCGCTGGTGCCCAACGATACCACCAGGTTGGCCACCAAAACGAGGATCATCAACCGTCGCCTGTTCATCTCGGACCTCCTTGCAGTCGGGCCATAAATCTCAGGACGGCACGTCGCTCGCCCAGGCCTCATCCCACCTCTGATTCCAGGCGGGATCGACCGGCTCAGAAAAGCAAGACAGCCGGCCCCTACCAGGGAATATCCTGGGCCAGGGATCGGCTGTCAGTGTTTGCCGTCACGCTCCTTGATCGACTACGATGGCAATGAGGGCGGCAATGAACGGTATCTTGAGTGCGCTACATTGTAGCACGGGTTCAGCCTGCTGGCAACCACACACCACGGGTGAGGCGTGAAACGTGAAACGTGATGCGTGATGCGTAATGCGTGATGCGTGTTGCGTGAAACGTGAAACGTGATGCGTGAAACGTGATGCGTGTTGCGTGGTGCGTGATATGCGTTGCGTGAAGACATACGTTTCGCATACAAAGCTCGCAGCCCCCGTCTCGGGGGCGTCCCATGCAAGACGACACTCGACATAAGACGCTATCGAGGATGAGGGCTGAGAGCGGTGAGTGTGCATTTCACCTCCGGGGCCACAGGCCTCGCGATGTGCCGCACCGCCGTAATCATCAGCCCCCCCTTTTCCTGGCCCAGAAGGTTGCGCGCGGGACGGAGTCTGTGTAAGGATGGCCCTTCATATACTCTGACCTTTAGGGTCCCTTCGCCTGGATGTACTCCCGCACGTCCGCGTTGTAGACCACGTCTTCGACGGTGAACACCGCCCAGGGGGTGCCCTCGTCAAACCAGGTGACCGCGCCGGCCGCGGGGATGGTGTGTCCATCGACGGTGTCCCATTGCCCGGCCTCGTTGATCCACAGGGTCTTGCCCTCGCTATCGGTGCCTTTGTAGCGCATGGATTCCAGGATGCGCAGCAGGCCCGTCTCGGGGTCGAAGCGCGCGACAAATCTCTGCGCTTCCTCGCCGAACGGCACGACCAGCAGAGCCGTTTCCTCGTCTATCGGCTCCCAGCGTACCCGCGGGTCGGTGATGAATACCGGCGGTAGCCACATCGATTCGCCCCACAACGCCAGGTTGGCCCCTTGATCCACTTTTGGGCCCTCTTCCACCCCGAAGGGTAATTCCAGGCGGCTCTTGCCATCCAGATAGTGCTCGTTGACCTTCATCAGCGGCAGGCCAAAGATGGTCGCCTCGATATAGTGCCGGTAGCCCTGCCCGGCATCGTGGGTGAAGCGAAAACGCGCCGGGAAGGTGATGCCCATGACCCGCATCTGGGCCCGGCCGGTGAGCACCGCCGACTCTATCAGCGGCACGCTCTGGCCATAGATCTGGCGATAATAGCGCTCCACGGGCGCGGGCAGACGATCGGGCAGCGGGATGGTCTGCGTTACCGCGCCTTGCTGGGGAAAAGCGGCAAAGGGCTGCGGTTTTATCCGCAATCCCAGCCATCCCAGCAGGATGAGAACGACAACGACGCCAAGGAAAATGAACAAGGCTTTCAACTGTCTATCTCCTTCTGAGATTCACTTTCATCGCCACGCTGAGCCACGACATCGCCGGCGTGGGTCAAACCTGTCCACTCCCGCCAGGCCAGCGTCCACAGCGTCGAAAAGTACGAGGCCACCGCGCCCTGAACGAGGAGCAGCACCGGCCACAGTACACAACACAGCGCCATAACGATCTGGGGCAGGAAGAGCGCGATCGCCAGGCCGATGCTGATGGTGGCCTGAAGCAAAAACAGTACCAGCGCCGGGCCGATGTTTTCCAGCAGCACCTCTACTCCCCGGCGATAAGAGGCGAACACACCCAGGTCTTCAAGCATACAGGCACGGTTGGCAAAGGTCCGCAGCAGGCTCAGCACCACCGCGATCGGGACGAGCAGACAGGCCAGGGCGGCGACAATCCCTGCCACCGCAGCATTAGGCGGAAGCGGAGCGTTGCCGGCGTTGAGCTGGGCAAGTCCGAGATAGCCCACAGGCCCAACGATGCCCAGGAGAACTAGGATGAAGCCGGGGATGGCGGGTACGATGCCGATGCCGACCAGCGTCCAACCTTTTTGCCAGCCGGCGCGAAAGGCCTGTCCGAAGCCAGACGTGCTCCCGGCGTCGATGGCACTCGCCCCGGCGACCAGCCCGCCGCGGGCGATGGTCGAGAGCGCCCACAATGCGATGCCGACGATCAGGGCGATGCCGATGAGGGCTATGGCGCCCACCGTTATAAGCCCGGCGGGCAGGCCCAGCTCTTCTCCGAGATCCGGCGGCCGGAAGTCAAAGTCAAAATTGTTGACGTCGCCTCTGGGCAAAGAGGCGTTGGCGCTGGCGTTGCCGCCTCCGCCGGCGCCGCCCAGCGCGACCAGCACGCCGAGCAGAATCAGGAACTTGTGTCCCCAGATGATGTTCCACGCTCGACCGAGGTACTTTCCGTAATCCATACCATTCCTCCTTGTCTTTATCACACCTTCCCAATCTTCCTCTTCCCTGCACACCCACCGCGCTATTGGAAAACTGTGCAGGTTTACCGATACAACCAGTATAAAACAAAACCTCCCCGGATGCACTAGGCATCCGGGGAGGTTGCAGACTGCCCAGGTGGCTAGTCTTTGCCCTGGTCAAGTGACCAGGTGGCCGGAGCCGATGGTGTTCTGCCGCTGCTGCGGCTAATCCAGCAGGAACGGCTTCATCGGCGCCCAGTGCTCCTTCCACACTACTGGCACTAGCTCCTGGGTGACGAAGGACGGCACGTGCTGCGCCATGATCGCCCTGTCCTCCGCCGATAGGTTGTAGAGGATGAATGGCAGTACCACCTAATCATCTCATTTACTCTTCTTGAAGGTGATTGTGGGAGGTCGGGGGATCAGCACCGAGGTGTGCTCTTTATATGCCTCATAGTCCTCCTGGCCGCCCCATTTTTCGTCGGCCCTTTTCTCCAGCATGGGCACCCCGCTGATGCGGGTGATCAGCAGGGTGACAAATACCGGGGAAATCAGGGTGACCCACTGCCAGCCTCGCAGGATGGGCAGGGCGATGACCGCCACGCCGATCCAGAGCACGATCTCACCAAAGTAGTTGGGGTGGCGGGACCAGGCCCACAGGCCGGTGTGGATGAATTTGCCCTTGTTCTCCGGATCCGCCCGGAAGCGGCTCTTCTGGGCGTCGGCTGTTGCTTCGATAGAGAACCCGAAAACCCAGACCAGGAAGCCGATCAGGGCAAACAAGCCCAATTCCTTCCGGGTGGTCGTGGTGATGGCAGCCAGCGCGGCGGCCGATGTGAAGGTCACCCACAACCCCTGCAGGGTCCAGGTGTTGAGGAAGCGGATGAAGGAGGGCTTGATCTCGTCAAAACGGGCGTCCTTCCCTGCCTTCTGGATGCGGCGGAACAGGAAGGTGCCCAGGCGGCCCGCCCAGATCACCACCAAAGCCAGCAGCAGGATCGACCGGCCATCGACTACCGGGCTGAGCAGCACCGCCAGTATTGTGACGGAGATGTAGGTGATGCTGCCGGTGAGGTCGTAGAATTTCTCGGTCTGCAGCAGGTAAGCCGCGATGAAGGCCAGCCACTGGATCAGGAAGACCAGCCCGACGGAGAAGGCAAAGATCGGGATCCCGAAGGCCGAGGCTCCCCCCTGGCTGCCGGCGAAAGCGACCCCCAGGCCGATCAGGATGACGATGAGAAGGGCGATGAGTGCGTTACGATCTGTTTTCTTCATGGCGTTTTGTCCTTTCTGCCCCGCAGATACGTGGGGCACTTTCAAAACGGTCTTAACAAGTCAACACACGCTGCCCATTCATCAGCGGGTCATCGATCGGCAGTCCCACGTTCTTCGATCTGCTGTACTAGGGCAACTGCGCGTGTGATCCCATCCTCCGCCTGGATTTTCGACCCCAGGTTGGCTGCGCGCTGACGCATTGTTTGATCTGTCAAAGCCTCGTGAATCGCTTGGGCAAGTCGTTCAACCGTCAGCTTTTTCCGTGGAATGGGCTCTGGCCCAACCCCTAATTCCGCTACGCGCTGCCCCCAAAATGGCTGATCACCAAAGAAAGGAATAACAATAGAAGGTACACCTGCCCTGAGACCGGCGGCTGTTGTTCCAGCACCACCGTGATGCACTACGGCCGCGACGCGCGGGAAAAGCCAGGAAAAGGGGATAGAGTCCAGCATGAAGACGGAGGCCGGCCAATCTGCCTTGTGCAAACCGCTCCAGCCAGAGAGTATTATGGCCCGTTGTTGAGTTCGTGCAAGAGCCTGCAAAACGAGATCAGCGGTTTCTTCTGGTCTTCGATTGCTCATACTCCCAAACCCGACGTAGACGGGAGGAGAACCAGCTTGCAGAAACTCCATCAGGGCTGAGGGCGGGGTCCAATCAACTGCTGGATCCAAGAACCAATAACCAGTGACGTGAATGTTACTGTCCCAATCAGATGGCCTGGGGATCACGGATGGACTGAAACCATAGAGAATTGGACAGTGATGAACGCGGTCGGTATTGTATGGTCCCCAAAACGGGGCCGCGGGCAAGCCAAGTACTTTTCGTCGCGCCAGTCTATCGGCTGACCGAAACCCCTGCCACATGATCTGCCGGGCAAGATGATGAGACAAGCGATTCAGAGAACCACGGAGCCACGATGGGCGCTTGGGAAAAAGAAAACTGGGAAAGGCTCGAGTAGGAGTAAAGGGGATGTAATACGCCTGCAGAAATAAAAGTCCTAGCTTCTCTGCAAGGGAAAGACCAACGAACAGACCGCCTATTCCTGCGAGCACCAGGTCCATACCCCTACAAGCAGCTAAACCTCCCTCCGTCAAAGCCAAAGCTCCGCGTTGGGCCTCTTTTGCCATCTGCGACATAATGGCGAGAAAGTTCCCTTTTTCTAAAAGCCCACGCATTTCTTTGCTTTGAGCGATATCCTTTACACTACCTTCGACAGGCCAGAACTCTAACCCATGCGAATGGACCAGCATTTCAAAGTCTTGATGGGTCACCAGTCGCACGACGTGACCGGCCTTTTCCAGACCCTTTCCCAAAGCAATGTAGGGTTGAACATCCCCTCGACTTCCTGGAGCGATAATCGCAATGCGCATGAATGTGAATTCCTTTTTCTGCGTTGTTATCGTAACGTCATGATAGTCTCTTGATGTACTCTACGCCTTCAACCCCCTCCAAGTCGCTGTCCTGCGTCCATACGACGGCCCCGTGTAGCCGGGCCGTGGTCAGGATGACACTGTTGGCCATCGGCATTTTCAGTTCCAGGGAAAGCCTGGCTGCATCCAGGGCCACTCGTTCGTCTAGGGCAATCACTTCCCCCTGCATCATCGTCGCGACAGCTTGCAGAGCGTCTCCTTCAGTCCGCTGCTGCAGCACTCGCTTGAACACTTTGTAGAGACTGATCGAAGGGACGAGCAACTCGGATACGTTCTCAACGGCAGGGGCGAAAAAGTCTGCGTTGGGACCGTCGGCAAAGTACTCCAGCCAACCGCTAGAATCGACGATGTTCATAGGCGATCGGGCTCCCGCTCAACGGTGGTATCGATGCCTTTGAGGAAGCCGCGGGTTTCCTCAATGGGTCTGATAGGGATCATCTCGATGCGGTTATCGTAGAGGATGACCTGGACCTTCTGACCAGGCTCGACGCCCAGGGACTTGCGGATGGCGCTAGGAATCACGACCTGGTACTTTGGCGAGATCGTTACAGTCTCCATACACCCTCCTATATCGAACGGTATACCGTAATACGTATAGCCATTCTATCACGCTTCTGGGGTATGGGCAATGCGCATCCTTTCGAGGACGAACGCGCACAACCCGAGGACGCCCGCAGTGGCAGCCATGAGCGAGAATGCCGCGCCGCCGGTCACCGGCAGCGTCGAAGGGGCCGGGGCAGACGTCAGCTTGGGGATCACCCCGCAGGCCACGACCTGCCCGGCCTGCCGGATAGCGATGATGTGCTCGTCGTCGGCCATTATCGCCAGTGCGACGTTCTCCGTTCCGCGAAAGAGCACAGAGCCTGTCGCAGTGGCCCTGCCGGTCGCATCAGCTTTCAGATTGGGCAAGGCAGCGAAACTGGCGCTCGGCATGGCGCAGGTGCCGGCGTGCATAGTGGATCGAGCGTCCGCGCCCGGCGCCAGGCCCTTGACGTCAAGCGCTACGTTGGTCCCATCACCAGCAGCGATCAGGGTTGCCGTACCGCTGACCCCGGACTCGCCCACAGAGTCGAGCCGTACAGTGACTGCCTCCTGCGCCACAACCACGCCCGGCAAGAGTAGAAGGGTCAGGACAACGAGCGATATCCTAGGCAGGCACAGCCATGTCAATTGTCGTAATCTTATAGATACACCCCCTCAGGCTTCTCCAACCCCGCAAACCGCCCCACTCAGCCCGGTCGGCTCCACGCGTCTGTTCGGCCGCTCAACTCTCAGAACATCGTCCACGTACCATCGACAAATAGGACAAAGCACACATTGCCGTTCCACAACAGCCATCCACCCTCGAATTGCTCCATCGCCCCCCTGAAGAGGGTCTCATTCGAACGCGACAATCCACGGCATTTCTCAGCCCAAGGCGGCGAGTTCGCCAGCCAGCCATGCCGTCCGCTGGCCTCAAAACAGGGTTCGGACAGGGACCAGGAGAACCGGGTCATCAGCACTACGGTCGGCAGCGGGGTCTGCGCACCCGCCGGCGTGGTCGCTGGCCGCGTGGGAGACGGCGACGGCATCGGTGTAGCCGTAGATGGTGTGGGCGGTGGCGCCTGTGTGGGTGTCGGCACTGGGGTGGGCGTTGGTGGCCCAGGGGTAGCGCTGGATGGTTGCCAGGCAGGGGTGACAAAGACGGCCTCCGCTGGCAGCCCGGACCCGTCAGCGACGAAGGCCCAACGAAAGCCGGACTCTAGCACGACAAAGAGGCCCTTTTCACGGATCCAGATGGAGTGCACATTGCAACAGAGGTAGGCCTCGGTACCTTCGATCGGTACAGCCGCTTCCACTGCACAGCCCAAGCGTGGCCACGCCTGTTCGTTGTGCCACACGTCATAGAAACCACCCAGGGGCACATGGGAGCAATCTGATGGTGGCGTGTCTGACAGCGTGGGGGTTGGTGTGGTACTCGGTGCGGTTAGCGTGCCCCGGTGCTCTGATGCTGGCGACCTTGAAGGCACACAGCCGGTTGAGGTTGCTGCTAGCACGGCTACAAGTACGATGACGAGCCTACTCATTTGAAGCACCCTCTCCAGGGAAATCCGTGTGACAGGTTTTCGCCGTCGGGTGAGGCTGTAGGGTGGATGGGTATCTTGGTTTTGATGGCACAAATGGCACAGATGGCACACGAAGCAGCAAATCAGCGAATCAGCGAATCAGCGAGTCGGCGAGGCAGCCTTCGTTCTTGAAGAAAAGCACCCGCCAGCGCTGCTGGGTGCCTGGGGTATCGTCCCAGATAACCACCGAGGACAACGGGTGGCGACAATGGATGATACAGGTTGTAGGTAACCAGCATGCTACCCGCAAGGAGCCGCAGCATGAATACTACACCAGGACGTCAGAATCGGGAAGTGCAACTGTGTGGGAGGGTCACTCCGGGCGGGCTTCCAACCAGCGCCTGAAGGATTCCTGACTCTCTTGCGAGGGCCTCCCGAACAGGATGTTCTCAACACTGACATCTTCATCCAAATCCGGCCAGTGAATGCCCTCACCCTCGCCAATCAGTCGCCAGTTACCCCGCTCTTCCGGCACAGCGTGCAGAAGCCGGGGATACCAAGCGAGCGGCACTGACGTCGTGCGACCATCCGCCAGATCGACGACGAGCGAATCCTCAGTAACCTCCACATGCTGTACTGTCGCTGTACGCACTTTAAGCACCAAAGTACTCGTTTTTTCTTTGTACTTGCTCCACTAACGCGCCAGCCAGGTCTTTGCACCTCCCAGAAGGATGGAATATCTCATCATCAAAGAAAAACTACCTCAGCAATACCCTGATCTTTTGCAATACCTCTGCTATCGCCTCGGCTGGCAGCGTGCACATAGACTCCGCTTCTCTCGCACGCCAATCCAGACTCTTCACCTGATCCGCCAGTATCGCTCCTCGTATCTCCAGCCCTGAAGGAATCTGTACCTCAAACGGGTACCCCTTGACCTGGCTTGTGATTGGACACAGAATCGCCAACCCTACCTTCCCATTATACGATCGAGGCGACAGCACCACTGCCGGTCGTCGCCCTGCTTGCTCGTGCCCTGCTTGAGGGTTCAATGTGATCCACACCACATCCCCTCTCTCGGGGACATACCGCTCCCCGCTTACCATGCCTCATCCCCTACTGCCGGACCGGCGTCTACTTCGCCGTGCAAATTGCTTTCAGTCACTTGAGCCAACAACTGCTCCAGGCTCAATTCCTCCGTGACTACCGGCTCTATGATCAACTTTCCATCTAACAGCGACAATTCAACCAGCGAATCATCCTCCAACCCCACTTCGATAGCCAGTGGTTTGGGTATGCGCAAGGCCAGGCTGTTTCCCCACTTTTTCACTTTGGTCTCCATATCTATCCTCCTGCTGTATATACAAAGATGATACACCAGGCCGTGGCATTTGTCAAGTGCATCCTCAAGGAAACCAGATTTGCCGAATTCATTGTCACACCAATGGTTACCCCTTTCAGTCAGCAACTGGTTCGTCCACATATGGGCTTGCGGTTACGCGGCATTCTCGTGCGGGCGAACCCTCCCTCACCTACGCTCCCTAAAAAGCGGGTAGCGTTTTTCCAAAGCAGCGATTTCTTCAGCACAGATACCGGGAAGATCGGGAGCTTTTCCTTTCGCTTTGTAGATCCGCCCGTGGAGGTCCGGGTCGCTCCAGTGTTCTCGGTGAACGTAACCCAGGCGGTAATAGTCCTCGCCTCCATCGTAACACCAATCTTGCCCGTAGATGGTAACTGGCCCAGGGAGTAAGAGGACGTACCAGGGGGTCAGATGCTGGAGGTCTTGGGGGTAACTGCCTTTTCGGGTGTAGTAGGTCTCTATCGCCTGGCTGGCACGCTCGGCCCGCTCTTCCGTCAGTTGGCGAAAGTCAACACTCTGGGCACGGGCGGAGACCGCGATCATCAATGCCGGGATGAGCAGCGAATACAAGAAGCCTGCCAACCTTGTCCTGCCTGGCAGGGCGATGGACAACATGACACCGGAGAAAAGCACTGCCATGACCGGGAAAACCAACCAATAGTATTCGAGCGAATCATAGGTGGTGTCCCAGACCATGAGCCAATAAAGGTTATGGAGCACCTTGGCGAGCAAGAGTGCACCCAGGGCCAGGACGATCACCGCGGCCTTCCCAGCCGGCTTGTGCTGCGTCTGTGAACCTTCACCGTCTACCGCGCCCTCATTCTGCCACTCTTGATAAAGGTTCAGGCCTGAATTTAGGAGCAAGGCCACAATGACCAGCGCCATAGAAAGCATCGAGAAAAGCGTGAGCGCCATTGAGCCTCCGAACGGCAGCGACCAGCGGTAGGGAAAGATATTGACGACCGTGGAGGCTGGCAAGAACAGTCCTGCCAGGATAAGAAGCCCGGCATAGATCCATACTCTTTCGCTCACTCTCCTGGCTGCCAACACTAGTGCTGGGACAAACAGCAATACTATCGCCAGTGCGATCAGCCAATTGAGAGAATCGAAAAGGAAAGATATGAATCCGAACATAGAACGTGTAACCCGCCAACATACCAGGGTCAATGCGCTCAGGACAAGAACGACCGCAGTCCGGACAGCTTGCTTGCGCTGTACTTGTAAACTCCCGCCTTCTACCGCGCGTACATTCTGCCACGCCTTATCAGAATTCAGGCCTGAATAAATGAGCAGGGTAATGAGCACCGCCGTGGAAGGTATCAAAAACGTGAGCCCGAACGGCAGCGACAGGCGGTCCAGGAAGATACTATAAAGCACAGAGTGTGGCCAGGACAACACTGCCAGGACGAGGAGCCCGGCATAGATCCATGCGCTGTGGCTCACTCTCGTGGCGGCCAACGCCAGTGCTGAGGTAAGCATCCAAGCTGCTATTGCCAATGCAACCAGCCAGTCGGGGCCCAGGGAGCTCAACAGAAAACCTGCAGACATCCAGCATCCTAGGCTCAGTACACTCAGGGCGAATAGATAGAACGCCTTCATTTTCATGATTCGCCTTCCTTGGCAGACTGCTTCTCGCACCGCCTCTTCAAATGCTGCTCCCATCGCTTGGTTCGTTCTTTTTGCGGGCTAACGGTCTCGAACTGAGGCGCCGGGGGGCGCCCCAACTTCTGCTCGCCCAACATCCCTATCATACAACTTTGATAGCAAATCGCGCCGTATCCCCGGTCGCCTCCAGCGAATGGTTATTCTGCGCCGCCCTGGATATCAAGGATCGGGCCATGGACTTTGGCGAATTCAATGAATTCTTCTCGATGAGGCGACATTGGGATCCCCGCTATTAGCTCTTCGAATGAGAACCACTTGAGTATAAGCCTATCAATCAGAGCCTCATAATCATGGTCCCCAATCGCCATACGTCACTTAAGCGACTGCCACCGTCATAACCGCCTATCAGCACAATGCCCCCGTCCGGCAGCGCCACGCTGGTGTGGTTAGACCTTTCCGCCCACGGGGCGCTAGCCGTGAGCTGCGTCCAAGTGGCGCCTTGATCCGTCGAGCGCCACACATCGTTAAAAAGATTGGACAAGTAATCACCGCCCATCAGGACGATGCTGCCATCGGATAGCGCCACGCTGGAATGGTTTCTTCTTGGCGTCCACGAAGCGCTGGCGGTCATCTGTGTCCAGGTGACACCCTGATCCGTCGAGCGCCACACGTCGTTTCTATAGCCGCCAGCGCCCGAACCACCCATCAGCACGATACTGCCGTCGGGCAGCGCCACGCTGGTGTGACTATGTCTTGCCGGCCACCAGTCGCTAGCGGGGGGGACCTGCGTCCAGGGGCCGCTGAAATCCTCGTCGCCAAAGTACCAGGCCCAGCCGGTGGGGTTCCCGGTGGACTCATCGGCAAACTGCACTTGTAGCGGGGGCAGGCCGCGGGTGGGATCCCCGGAGAAATCGGCCCTGGGTGCCGAGGTGATGGAGGCACTATTGGCATCAGCCGATGCGGTATCTGGATCGAAACCATCGACAGGCGATTGGGTCAGCGCTGCGGAGGGGGAGTGGATCAAGAGGGCCGAGCCTCCCAACACTGCCGCAAGCAAATAGACGCGCAGCAGGTAAACCGGGGTTCGGACAATACGATTTGCAGACATTACACACCTCCTTATTGGCGTGACATTGGTGTTGCCGATGCTACATAGTCCGATGTACTGAATATCACGCCTGGGTTGCTATGCTACCGTTATGTGTTGCTGTTGGTTGTGGCCGCCCAACAGCGCGAGCTAACCCGCCGACCGGCTCTGCAACGCTCCCCTCTGGTGATAGCACCGTGTTCACCGTCGTCTTGCCGAATGGAAATCCAGAGAGGAATGTACACCTGCGCCCGCCGCTGTGCACTTCTCACACAAGCGGTGTCGGCTTGATGGTATGAGCCCCTAGAAAAAATCCAGGACAACATCTCTTATGCCATTTTCTCCGTTTGTGATATTGGAGAGGATGTTAATGGTTAGTTTTCTTTGTGGGAAGTACCTGGAATCAAAACCGCCCCCGGCATCACCGCCCTCAATCCAAAACATGCTGCCATCGAGTCGTTTGTAGATACCGCAGCCATATCCGTCCGTGTCGTTGAATGCACAATGCGTGTTCAAGTATGTTTCCGTGAGTTCTTCGGAAAGGATTCTGTTGGAGAACAGACCCTCCCAAAAGGCGCGTAGATCATCTGTCGTGGTGAACATCCCACCATCCCCGCCACCTCGTAGCGGTAGTTGATATATGTTGGTCGTTCTTCGGTCCTTGAGATAGCCATTTGCAGTGTTTTCAGGAAGGTCGTTCAAGGCATAGAAACCGGAGCTGTGCATATGGGCCGTTTGCAGGATATGCTCGCGGATGAAATCCCTGTACAGCATGCCCGTCAGTTTCTCGATGAGCAATCCCAGAAAGACGTACCCGCCATTGGAATAGGAGAATCTCTCTCCCGGGCGAAACTTCATTGTTTTGCCCTTGAACAAGGGATAGTAGTCTGATGGCGTTTCCAGTTCACACCACGGGATCTCTACAGAGAAGTGATCGTAGTCTTGCTCGACTTCCTCATCATAGTAGTCATAGATGCCTGAGGTATGTGTCAGCAAATGCTGAATCGTCGCGCGTTCGTCAACAAAGTTCGTGCACTCTCGATCGATTTCTCCGACAGTCGTGCCCAAAGATATCACTCCTTGGTCGACGAGCACGCCAATTCCCAGTGCTGTAAAGACTTTGGTCCCCGAGGCGATTCCGAATATCGTGCTGGTCGTATTGGGTAGCTTGTTCTTTACGTCACGATATCCAAATGCCTTGCTGAACACAGTGGTGTCATCTCCGAATACCGAGATGACACCTGAGAACCTCACCTCCGAGGCTGTCTGTTCCAATCTGCGTATCAGTTCTTTCATCCGGGCTTTTCCCTCTGCGCGCCTACGGCCCGGGCGTAACCCGCCGCGCGAATGCGAGGGTGGCGCCTTGGCTAGAAATCCTGCACCAGGGCGCACCGCGTCGCCGCTGACCTCGCGCGTAGCGCGGTCGGGTTGACGCCCTTGTCATGCCGCTAGTCCTTCAGTCGCAGAATCCCACTTGCGAAATGGTCTGCCCCCAACTACAAGCCGAAATCGCGCACAACGAACGGTAGGTAGATACCATACGGATGCGATGCCTTAAACTCGATTCGAGCCAGCACCTCTTCCATCGCCGCCGGATCGGGCGCCGCCCGAACCAGATCATCCATCTGAGACCAAACGTACACGTTGAGGTCACTGGGCAACTGATCGGTGAGGTCGAAGCGGAAGAGATCGGCGTTGATCAAATACTCGGCCGCAGCACGGGTATTTGGGTCAGGATAGAGACTCGTGTCGGCATTGCGATTAGGCGACGTGCTTCCCCCCTGGATCCATATCTCAGCCGCGTCGGTTGTGATGAGGAAGTTGATCAGAGACTGCGCCTCTGCCGTATCGCTGAACACCATCGCAATGTCACCCCCACCCATGACTACATTTGTGTACACGGAGCCGATGTCCGGGAAAGGAAAGACGGCATAGTCGACGCCCGCCGTCTGAGCGGGAAACCGACCGCTGATAGCGCCGTGTGCCCAGCTTCCCTGATGATGGAGGTAAGCTCGCGGCGGCTCCTCGAAGGGTGGGAATATCGCGTCAAAGAAAAATGTGTTTAAGGTGCCGCTCTTGCCGCCGAGTTGATACTCCTCATTGCCGAAGATATCCCCAAAGTAGGTCATCGCCGATAGGACCTCGGTGTGCGTCCACGGTATGTCGTGGGTGGTGAGATCGTCATAAACGTCCGGGCCGGCGCTGCGCAGCAGGATATTCTCGAACCAGTCAGTCAACGGCCAGCCGGTAGCCGGCCCGCTTTCGTTGCCGATCGACCAGGGCGGCGTACCCGTGGTGTTGGAGATCTGTTCGGAAAGCGCCATCATCTCCGCCCAAGTGGTTGGCGTCGTCCAGCCGTGGGCCGTGAACTCCGCTGGGTCGTGCCATACAAGACTCTTGTTCCCCGCGTTGAACCATACGCCGTACAGCGTTCCATCGACCTTACCCAGGTCGATCCAGGTATCTGCGTAGTTGGCATCCAGCACCGTCGAGCTGATGAAGGTGCCTAGGTCTACTAGCGCCCCCGCTTCGCCAAATTCGGCGAGTATGCTGGGCCACGGCAAAATGGCGATGTCAGGACAGCTGTTGTTGTCCGTGCAGTTTCTTATTCGGTTCTGATCGCAGGGCCCTTCTTGCTGCATATTCTCATACTGCACGGTGATGCCGGAGCGGCTGGTGAATTCATCCAAGACGGGCTGAAACTGACCGCTAGACAGGCAGCCAGAGATAGTCACCGTTTGCGCGGGGGACATCTCCGGCTCGGCAAGCGTTTCAGCCCATGCCTGCTGCTTGACCAATCCGATCTCCAAGATGGCAAGCATCGCAAGAGCAATGCCTGCGACTACAATAAGCCTCGAGCTTTTCATTCGTTTTCTCCCTTCATACGGCTGGTCGGGTAGCCAGGGGGCATTACTGCCCCCCAGCCCCCTAGGAACCGGACGTGACACTTTCGCGTCATCCGGCTCGAGCCGCTCGAAAGGCCCCCTGGTAGGACCCGCTGCCACAGGCTTGACTACCTGCTGCAACTTCACGCTACGCGCTTGGAGCCGTCTTGTGCTCTTGCACAGAAGGGTGCACCAGCCGGGACTATGCCCGCCGTCATTTGCTTTCCCTCCCTTGACAGTTCGCCAAACTCTCTCGTGATGAGCGACCAGGTGGAAGTCTGCTCGCTTTCGCGTGGGATGATGTTGTCCAAAGACGCAATCCCTATCCTCCCCATTACAGGAAGGCATTCGCTTCCTCCACCCTCCCATACCCGCAGGCCCGTCGGCTCGCCTTGCGGCTCGCTTTCCCGAATGGACGCATCCACCGGGAGACCTGCGGGCTTACCACGTTGCGCGCAAGTATCACGTTGCGTGGGTTAGGCTCCGCCTCTCCGCCGGGGGTACACCGTCTGCGACGGGTGAGTTAGGAGCACCTATACCTGACCCCTTGCCTTTTGGCCCAAGCCTATTTGCCCTTGTGGGACAAATCAGCACCTTTGGCTTGTTCTCGGTGACGACGTTTATCAGCGGTTCACATATGTTAGCCATACCACGCTATCCGAGCCCCTAACCGCTTCGTGCTAGCAGTCGTAACATCCCCTCACGGTTCTGTTACCATCCCGAAGGATGCGGGATACACTTGTCCCCAGAGCTTCACACCCCACCGTTACCAGTGACGCATGTCTGGGTAGGATACCATTGGCAGAACAATGGGTTGCCTCCCGATATTCGGTTGCAACAAATACTTGCGCGACTTCGCGTCGCACCCTTACGGCGCGAGCTAAGCCGCCGACCGGCTTTGTAACGTGCCCATGGCTCGCGCCCGTTCGTCGGAGAGCCTCCCCTGCTTTTGGGGGAGAGCGAAGCCGACGAACCGTGACTACATTGACCTGCTTCCAACAAAGACACGAATCAGCATGCTAGATTACAATCTGCCTATATGACCTCCTTCCTTGCCCTCTTGGTTGGAAAAAGCATATCTAAGCGCTTGCCATAACCGAACCAATCGGGCGAAGTTGATCCCGCCCAGAACGTTCGCTCTCATCCAGACATCACACTCTGCCCCAGCTAACTAGTATACGTCCACTGTTCACCATGGGCAAGCTGCTCGGAGCGGAAACTGAACAAACGACCAAGAAAACGGCTGGATCGGGCCTGCACTGACCTCTGTCGAAGCGTGCGCGAGGCCCTACGCGCTCGGCACTACTCCATCCACACCGAATCGCGCGGCTGGAAACCGCGGCTACAGAAATCCGTCGGTCAATCAGACCCAACCCCTTTGATGACAGCGGGCAGGTAAACCCGGAAGCAGGACGTTCCCCCGCGCTGTGCCTCGTAAGCGCCAATGTCCCAGGCGATGCAGTCGGGGCGGGCGTTGCCCTCGGCGTCTTCTCTTGCCATCAGGGCTGCCACTCCCGCGTCGATCGCGGGCGAGCCTGCCCCCAGGTGGAAATCGCCCGCGCCCACGTCCACAAAGAGCGGGTCTTTGGTGATGTTGACCGGGCCGAGGTGGATCGTACCGTCGCCCGTGGTGTTCTGCCCATTGGCATACCACAGCGTGCCGTCCATATTGACCACGCTGCCGGTATGGGCGTCCACGCCCACCGTGTTGCCGTAGAAAATGGTGTTCTTCAGCGTCACGTCGCCGCCCACGCGGACGGCGCTGCCGTCGCCGCCGCGGTTGTTCACAAAGGTGTTGTTGACCAGATCGCCCGTGCCCAGCCACAACCCCGCGCCCTGCCCGTTCGTGCTGGCCAGCGCGCAGGTATTGCCGGCGATGACGTTGCTGGTCAGCGTGATCTCCCTGCTTCCCGCCAGCCCACCTCCGTGCCGGCCGGCCCGGTTGTTTCGGATGATGTTCCCGATGAGCGTGGCGCTGCCATAGTAGTGTATGTTCACTCCGCCGCCATCCCCAGTGGAGGTCAGTTTCTCATTGTCCTCGATGATATTTCCGCGCAGCGTGGCATCGACCTGCGTGAGGATGTATACGCCGCCCTGCGAGCCGCCGGTAAGGAAGAAGTACTCGACGGTGGGCGTTATGGACACCTGGCCGTCGATTTCCATCACCCGTCCCTGCCCCTTCGCGTCGATGGTGGTGGGGTAGAGGTCGGGGTCGTGCCGGGTGAACGTCTCGTTCCAGCCCCCCTGCAGCGTGATGCTCTTGTCGACCTTGACGTCGTGCTCGTAGCACGTACCGGTCACCCGGATGACGTCGCCGGTGCTCGCGGCGTCGATTGCCGCCTGGATGGTGCCATAGTCGGTACCGTTCAACTGCGCGATGCAGGGGGCGGATGCAGTCGTAAAATCCCATTCCGGGCCTGCGGCTATGGCACCGTGGTCGTCGCGCGCCACGATCTTCCAGTAGTAGGTCGTACCCCCTTTGAGCGTGCCGGGGTCGTATGACGTGCCCGCCTGGCCGGAGACGACCAGCGGCGGCGGGCTCGAATCACCAAAGTACACGTCGTAGGTAACCGTGTCGCCCGCGTCGGGGTCGCCGCCCGTCCAGCCCAGGTCGACGTCTTTTGCCTGGTCCGTCGCCCCGTCGGCGGGAGAGGGGGCGGACGGCGTGTGGGGCGGGCTGTTGGTGCAGGTGACGGAGACGTCGAAACCGGTGACCAGCGGCAGCCCGTTGGCGGCAACCATCTCCATGTCAAAGTGGATGCTGTGCCCGTCGGGCGCGTTCGGCGAGACGGAAAAGACAAAGGGCTTGACGTTGTACGCATCGTCGAAGGCGGACATATCGGGGTAGCCGCGCGTCGCCTCCAGCACCTCGACGGTTGCGTCAGACGCGCTGATCGTGCCGCTGACGCCCGTCGCGTCCCTGTCCTCCTCGTTGCGGACGTTCACGGCAAGCTCGATCGTCTCGCCGCAGTCCACGACGCCGTCGCCGTTGCCGCTACTCGCCCCGTCCGAGTCGTCGTCTATGGTCTTGTGCATATATGCAAGCTGCTGCGAGACGTCGACCGTAAAGTTGTAAAAGGTGCCCGCGTCTCCCTCGTGCGGGTGATTGGCCTCCCGCACCTTGAGGTAATACAGCCCGTCCGCGGGGACGGTGTAGGTGATAAACGAGTCTGTGCCGTCGGCATTATCGTTGTGGGCCAGCTCGTTTACCATATCCATGTCGTAGAAGGTGAGGTCGGAGTCGAGGTTGGAGCCGAGTGGCCCTGCGTCCACGTCGGCCTGCACGACCGTCCCCCCGATGACGTTCAGCACGTACACGTCCTCGTCGCCTGCCGGGCATATAACGGCGTAGAGGGGCTGGCCGTAGAGACCCGAATATATCTGCTTGGCGTTCCACCAGCCCTCGTTCGGCTCGTAGACGTCGCCGCACGTCTCACCGACCAGTATGCTCTCGGTGCGCTCGTTGTTACCCTCGTCCGACTCGGCGGTAGCGTCCCCGTCGTCGACGACCGCCTTGATCGTGTGCAACCCCTCCACCGCCGACGTCCAGCTACAGAAAACATAGTGGGACCCGCCGGGCTCGAGCATTTCGCTGACCGTCTCGGTATCGTAGGGGGTGGTGCTGCCGTCAAGATAGCAGCCCACCTCGAAGGCGTTGGAGATGGCGACCTCCCCCTGGTTCTCGATGTCCACCCGCACGATCAGGTACTCGCCGTGTACCGGCTCCGCCGGGTCGAACGAGATGTCGGTCACGATCAAATCGGGTGCCTGGCAGACCACCTGCACGTCGAAGGCATCGTTCCACGGGCCGTGGGCGGCTGCATCGGTCTCCAGGTTGAAGTGGATGATGTGCCCGTCCGGGGTGTCTTCAGCCACGGCAAAGGCGATGGTGTCCAACGTCTCGTTTTCGACGACTGCGCCGCCCGGCATGTCGGGGTAGGCCTGCGAGCCGATGTCTATCATGGTGACGTACGGATCCGCGGGCACAGCCACGTAGCCGAGGACCGTTGTGGCGGTATAGCCGCCCTCGTTGCGCAGGGTGACGGGGAGCTTGGTTGCCTCACCGCACTCGAGGATGCCGTCGTTATCTCCGGGACCCCACCAGTCGTCGTCGAGGATGCGGTGGCTGACGTAGGTCAGTGGGCCGACCGGCGGCGCTGGCGTGAAGAACTCCCACGAACCGGTCGCCGGGCCCCGCGTCGATTCGCCGTGCACGTCTGTGGCTACTATGGTCCAGTTGTAGCGGCTGTCCCATCCCAGCGTGCCGACGCCGCAGGTGGTGGCGGCAACGTCGTCGCAGACGAGCTCGTCCGGCGTGGCGTCCCACGCTTCGAGATATACGTCGTACGTCACGCCGTCACTCTTCAAAAAGGGCCATTCTGATGGCACGCCGTCGCCGTCCGGGTCGCCGCCCGTCCAGCTCAGCGTCACGTCCAGGTCGGGGACGGTGCTGCTGTCGGCGGGCGAGGGGCTCGCGGGCTCGTTCGGCGGGGTGTTGCCACACGATACCGCCACCTCGAACCCCTCGCTCCAGGGGCCGCCGTTTGAGGCGGTTATAGCCAGGTTTAAGTGGATGACGTGCCCGTGGGGTGTGCCGGGGGCGACCGTGAAGTCAAAGTCGTTGCCGTTGCTCCGCGACTGGCCGCCGGGTATGTCTGGATAGGCGCTGGTCGTGTTGTAGACAAAGCTCACGTACGGGTCGCTCTCGGAGAGTTGCGCGTACACGTCCTGCGCGGGGTCTGTGCCCTGGTTTTGCAGGTCGACGGTCAGCTCGACCGTCTCGCCGCACTCGACCACGCCGTCCCCGTCGCCGTCGCTCTCGCCGGAGGTGTCGTCGTCGACGGTGTGGTTGGCGTACACAATCGGCCCCACGTCCTCCTCTTCGAGCGAGAGGGAGAGGTGGTAAAAGTAGTCGGAGCCGCCCTCGTCCGGGTGGTTCGTATCGACGACCCTCAGGGTAAATGTGCCGTCCCGTGGCAGCACGGTCGTGATGCGCGAATCTGTCCCGTCGTGGTTGTCGTTCTGCGCGATGATCGACGTGCCGTCGGTGTCGTATAGCACCAGGACCGAATCGAGGCTCGAGCCGAGCGATTGCGCTTCGACCTCGGCCATGATCGCATCGCCCGTGCTGCCGGTGAAGGCGTAAAAGTCGCCGTCGCCCGGCGGGCAGATGTCCGGGTCGGTGAGCGTGGTGCCGTAGGATATGGCCGTCGCGCTCCCCGGCGAGTCGTTCGATTCGTGCGGGTCGTTGCAAGAGCCGCCGACGGCAAAGGTTTCGCTGCGCTCGTTGTTGTCCTCGTCCAGCTCCGGGATGTCGCCGCCGCTGTCGACCACCGCCCGGATGGTATGGGAGCCCTCCGCCGCCGTCCAACTGCAATATGCCGACGTAGACGCGCCCGCGTCCAGGCTCGATATGGTGCCGGTATCGAAGGGTGTGCCGCCCCCGTCGAGGTGGCAGGCGACGGCGAAGGGGCCCCACGCGGCGGTCGAGCTGTCGCCCTGGTTTTGGACGTCGACGATGAAAGTGACCGGCTGCCCGGCCGTGGGGTCTGCGGGCACCCCTACGTCCGTCACTGCCAGGTCGGGCCTTTCGCACGAAACCACGACGTCGAAAGAATCTGCCCAGGGGCCGCCGTTCGATCCGGTGATATCCAGGTCCAAGTGGATGACGTGCCCGTGGGGCGTGCCGGGGGCGACCGTGAAGTCAAAGTCGTCGGTGTTGCCCCGCGATGCACCGCCCGGGATGTCCGGCCAACTGCTGGTCGTGTTGGTCGTCAGGCTCACGTAAGGGTCGTTCTCGGAGAGTGCCGCGGTTATGCCCTGTGCGGGGTCTGTGCCCTGGTTTTGCAGGTCGATGGTCAGCTCAATCGCCTCGCCGCACTCGACCACGCCGTCCCCGTCCCCGTCGCTCTCGCCGGAAGTGTCGTCGTCGATGGTGAGCGAGCTATAGACCACCGGGCCGACGAGTGGCGTGCCGATACAGACGTGGTAATGGGCTGTGGCGCTCCACCTGCCGGAGCCGTCCTTGGCCCGCACGTGGAAAACCCAATCACCGGCGGCGACACCGGCGAAACTTGAGTTGTTGCCGCTCGTATCGACCTCGGTGTCGGGTGTGGTCGCAGGGCTGTCGTCGAAATCGTAGCTATAACCGACGATGCCCGAACCGTCGTCCGGCGTGCTCCAGGTAAAAGAGGGATCGCCGCTGGGGTAGCACGTCCCCTCGACCGGATGCGTGGCAGAGAAAAGCGAGGGCGCGGGCGGGTTGGCGGTGTCTATCCGCACCCGGTAATGGCCTGTGCTGCCCGGGTTGCCCGCGTTGTCTATGGCCCGCACGTGAAAGGTCCACTCTCCGTCGGCCAGGTCGGTATAGGTGCGGGAGTTGTAATAGGTATCCACCGTCTCGTCGGGCGTGGTGGTAGCCGAGTGGTCCAACGTGTAACTGTAGCCGTCGACGCCGCTGCCGGTGTCGCCCGGCTCCGTCCAGTTGAGCGTCGCGTCGTTGGCATTGGTCCATACGTCTTCGTGCGGGTGCGTGCCGGACGAAACGGATGGTGTGCCGGGATTTTCGGTGTCCACGTGGGCGCAGTGGTGCGCCGTCTCCCCCCAGTTGCCCACGTTGTCGACGGCGCGGACGTGGAAACACCACGTTCCGTCGCCGGAGCCGGGGTAGCTCCTGGAGGTGGCGGCCGTGTCTATGGTGGCGTCCGGTATGGTGCCCGGGGTCTGGTCGAGCACGTAGGAATAGCCCGCGATGCCGCTGGCATCGGACGTGCCGCCCCAGTCGAAGGTCACGTCCTCGGCGGCGGTCCATTCGTTTTCGTCCGGGTGGGTGGGGGAGGATAGGGGCGGAATACCGATGATGTTGTCCGCGCGGAAGGTGACATAAGCGACCTTTGACCGCTCTATCTGGTCGGTGACGGTGAAGGGGACGATGTGCTGCGACACCTCGCCCGCCTCGACGCTGTAGGTCAGCTCCCAGGGCGCGCTGGAGTCGCCGGGAGCGGGGTCGCCGAAGGCCGCTCCCCCCTGGAAGCTCCGCTGTGGTGCCAGCCCGGAAGCCCAGCCGGCGCTGACGGTCAGTTCCTGCCCCGCGCCCATCCCGCCCGTGCTGTTGAAATAGACCGTGCCGCCAGTGGCGGTAAGGCCAGGGTTGTGGAAATAGGCGGGCGTATTCGAGGTCACGTCCAGCGCAGAGACGGACACCGGCGCGATGCGCACCCACGCGACGCCCATGTCCTCAGACGTGCCGTCGAAGCGGTGCTCGTTGATCCGCAGGGTATAGTCGCCCGTCCTGGCGGCGTCGAACTCGACGATTTCAAAGCTGTTGTCAAAGGATTCGGAATACTCGCCGTCGCCCAGCAGCAGCGCGCCGTCCGGGTCGCGGACGTACAGGTCGAGGTCGGCATCGAGGGGGTCTGTGGCGTAGTCGGCGCCGGGGTTAGAGTTCCAGGCGATGACTGCCCGCACCCGCTCTCCCGCCTGAGCTGGCATAGTCAGGCCATAGCTGTCGCCGGCGTCAAAGCTGGCCGGGGTGAGGTATAGGCTCGTGTGCCAGTTTTTTTCCAGCACCTCGTCTGCCACGTGCAGGTCGATTCCGCCCGCGCCGTCCCGTTCGCTGAGGCGGCTTTCCCCCTCGACGTTGTTGATCGCCGCAGCCATGATAACCGCCCGCACCGTCTCGGGGAATAGCTTCAGGGCGTCATCCCGCTGCATCAGCAGCGCCACCTGCCCGGAGACGAAAGGGGCGGCAAAGCTGGTGCCGCTCGGTATCTGGTCGGCGTCGCTCCAGGCCAGGGTGTGGATGCTGCGACCGGGGGCGACCACGTCCGGCTCCTCCCGGTCGCCGTGGGTCGATACCGGGTCGAGGAAGGAGGAGCATTCGTACATCTGGTCGTCGTTCCAACCGGGGGTTTCCACGTCGTAGAAGGCCCCCACGGAGATGACGTTAAAGCCGCGTGCGGGGGAGGTTATCTGCCCGTCTTTTGTACCGTCGCAGCCGGGATCGTCGCCCGCATTCCCCGCCGCCGCCACCACGGTGACCCTGTCGTGACGCACCAGGTAATCGTAATAGGCATCGATCAGGCAGAGCTCGTAGGGTGGGGCGGGGTCGGCTGCGCCCCAACTCATGTTGATCACGTTGGCCCCCTGGGTCGAAACGGCCCAGTCGGTCGCGTCCATGACGTCGTTCACCGTGGCGTTTTTGCCCGCGTTGCCGTTGATCAGTCGCACCCCCGGCGCCACACCCCGCCACGCCCCGGAGACGTCCGACTTGGCGATGACCGCCGCCACCCCCGTGGCGTGGTCGTGCTGCGCCGCACACTCGGCGTAGCCGCAAGGCGAGGTGTCGTAAACCGCATCGACGGTGAGGTAGGCGGAAGATGGGTAAACCGTGCCGCTCTCCACCACCGCCACGGTGGTGCCTGGATCCCCTTCCAGCCCGTCATCCCATACCTCGTGGGCGCGGATTGTCTCGGTGCCTTCCTCGATCAGGGACGTAATGGGCCCGTCCAGGTCCAGGCCCCGCACGTCCGGCCGTTTTTCCAGGGCACGGATCGCCGCCGGCGTCAACTCTGCCGATAGCACCGGCGCCAACCGGCTGGCGAAAACCACCCGCCCCCCCTTTGCGGCAACGTCTGCGATCACCGGCGCTTGCCGGCGTTCCATCACCTCGGCCATGCGCTCCCGGTGGCGGTCGCGGGCGGCTTGAATCTGCGCCGGGGAGGCCCCGTCCTGCCCGCTTCCGAGGGGTATGTGCGGCGCGACCGGCACCTCGCCGCCGTCGTCCAGCCACACCAGGACAGGGATGGTCTCGTCACGGCCCGCCTGCTCCACCTGCTCGAAAAGCCGGGGCGAGAGCTTGCCATAACGCCCTGCAAAAGCCCGGCGCTCGGCATCGCGCAGGGAGTCTGCGTCCACGATCGTGCCCGTTTCGTCGGCGGCCACGCCGTAGACTTTGCCCGTCGTGGTATCCAGGATCTTTACCACGTACAGCGTCTTGCCGGTGAGGGGCAGCACCTTCGAGGTCTCGTGGCCTGCTTTCAGCCGATCGGCGGGTATATGGTGGGTTTGCGCCACGTGACGTACCATCGCCCCGGTCACAGGCTCCTGGGCCAGGGCGACCGGGGCGGTTAGAAAGAGACTGATGACCAACGCGAGAAAAGCACGTGTAAAGGGTTTATCCATCCGTGTTCTCCTGCAGTTATTTCGTCACCTGTTATTATGCCATAACAGAGACACCCCTGATGTCAACGGTTTTCGAATTTGAGGGTTACTACTCAGCCCCGTCATTCCGAGCGACCGAAGGGAGTCGAGGAATCTCTTGTCGGAGTCACATTTGCCGTTGCAAGTGGAGATTCCTCGATTTCCTTCGACTACGCTCAGGACAGGCTGCTACGCTCACTCGGAATGACGCACCAGGAGAGCCTGAGTAGTAACATTTGAGGATGCATTGAACAGTGCGATAGACGCGACGAATCAAGTAGGAGCAAACTCCTATTGTGAAGCCGCCCTCGTTCTGCTATACTGAGGGTTAGTTAAAGATCACAATCGTATTCGTTACTACGCCTCGAGTTTACAAAAAAACCCACATATGGGGATCTGATACCCATTCTGGAGCCTCTAGACCCCACATATGGCAGTGTACTCCGAATTTTTCCAAGCTATAGTTGTGCCATATGGCACAATCAAGTTACACGGTTTCAACGCGGCCTTATCGTGCGGAGGAAACTATGATGTCTCAGCACTCATCCGTCGAACGTCTTTCTCGACTGTTCGCTTCGATCCTGCTGGCGGCCGGCCTGCTCGCGGGAATGCTTCTTCTCGCATCGAGTGTATGGGCGGCGCCGGGCGTGCCGCCGGAGGAGATCCACCCCTCGCGCAACGCCATCACTGCCACGCTGACCACCACCATCTTTGTGACCTACGACGAGCCCATCAGCGAGACCACCGTCACCAGCCACACCTTTGCCGTGCACGGCATGCAGTCCGGCCTGGTGACCGCCACCCACGGCGCGCGCGGCGGCACCATCATCGTCACCCCCACCCGCCCCTTCCACCAGGGGGAGCTGGCCTATGCCATCGCCACCACGCGTACCCTCAATATCACCGGCACCGGGCCCATTTCCGGCACCCAGTGGCAGTTCAACGCCGGGCAGGTCACAGACCGCTGCGTGGCGGGCTTTATCGTCGATACCGCCGCCTCGGCCAACCTGACCGGCGTGTACGCTAGCAGCGTGGCCTGGGGCGATTACGACAACGACGGCGACCTGGACATCCTGCTGACGGGGGTGGATAGCGGCAACGGCTACCACGCCCTGGTCTATGAGAACCAGGCCGGCGTCTTTGTCGCCGACACCGCCGCCTCGGCCAACCTGACCGGCGTAGCATACAGCAGCGTGGCCTGGGGCGATTACGACAACGACGGCGACCTGGACATCCTGCTCACGGGGACTCCCGGTGGCCCCTCTAACGGCGTCGCCTATGTGTACGAAAACACCGGCTCTGGTTTTGTCACCGACATCGCCGCCTCGGCCAACCTGACCGGTGTTTACTATAGCAGCGTGGCCTGGGGTGATTACGACAACGACGGCGACCTGGACATCCTGCTCACGGGGGTGGATAGCGGCAACGGCTACCACGCCCTGGTCTATGAGAACCAGGCCGGCGTCTTTGTCGCCGACACCGCCGCCTCGGCCAACCTGACCGGCGTAGCATACAGCAGCGTGGCCTGGGGCGATTACGACAACGACGGCGACCTGGACATCCTGCTCACGGGGACTCCCGGTGGCCCTAACGGCGTCGCCTACGTGTACGAAAACACCGGCTCTGGTTTTGTCACCGACATCGCCGCCTCGGCCAACCTGACCGGCGTGTACGCTAGCAGCGTGGCCTGGGGCGATTACGACAACGATGGCGACCTGGATATCCTGCTCACGGGGCAAGATAGCGGCGGCCGCCAGGCCCTGGTCTACGAGAACCGGGCCGGCGTTTTTGTCACCGATCCCCTGGCCTCGGCCAACCTGACCGGCGTGTACTATAGCAGCGTGGCCTGGGGCGATTACGACAACGACGGCGACCTGGACATCCTGCTCACGGGGCAAGATAGCGGCGGCCGCCAGGCCCTGGTCTACGAGAACCAGCCCGGCGCCTTTGTCACCGACAGCGTGGCCTCGGCCAACCTGACCGGCGTGTACCGCAGCAGTGTAGCCTGGGGCGATTACGACGACGACGGCGACCTGGACATCCTGCTCACGGGGTTGGATAGCGGCTTCGTCCCCAACGCCCTGATCTACCGCAACGACGACTGCGTCGTTGACCTGGTCATCGCCAAGACCGCCGATCCCGACCCCGCGGTCGCGGGCACCGGCCTGACCTACACGCTGGTCATCACCAACCGGGGCAACGTGAGCGCCACGAACGTCACCATCTCCGACACGCTCCCGCCCAGCGCCACGCTCCGCACGTTGGACCAGACCGACGACACCGGGGCCGAGTTCGACGCCGGGACGCACGCCAACACCCGCTGGCTCGATCCCTTCCCGGAGCGCGGGGGCGAGGAGCGCCTGACGCTCTCCGACACGCTGCGGGCCACGGGCGTCTTTACCTCGCGCGTCTTTGACGCGGGCAGCGCCGGCGCCTGGGAGACGCTGGCCTGGACGCCGCGCCGCCCCACGGGCAAGCCGCTGCCCGACGATGGCGCCGCCGAGACGGCTTACGCTCTGGGCGACGTCAATATGGTCGGCAACCGCCTGCTAGAGCACCTGGATGAGACCAGCGCGCCCTTTGCCGACACCTCGGGCCAGGGCAACGACGGCGTCTGCACCGCGCCGGCCTGCCCCACCGCGGGCGCCGGCGGGCGCTTTAACAGCGCCCTGGCCTTTGACGGCGCCGACGACATTGTCACCATCGCCGACCCCGTCGACCCGGCCCGCTATGCGCTCGAGCTGTGGGTCTACCCGGAGACCGTCGCCGACACCAGCCTGCTCCTGCGCACCGACGCCGTCAGCGGCACTCAGCACCACTATTCGCACCTGCTGGGCATCGCCGACGGGCATTTCCTCCACCTGAGCAACGCCGGGGGCGAGGAGCACCGTATCACGGGCACCACCGTCATCGCGCCGGCCACCTGGTACCACGTCGTCGGCACGGCGGAGAGCGGCGGCGAACTAAAGCTCTACGTCAACGGGCAGGAGGAGGCCCGCGCGGGCGGCTTAGGCGCGCTCTGGAGCGGTGGCGACCGTTACGTGCTCGGCGCCTCCTACGGCCTCACCGGCACCACGCCCTTCCACGGGCGGCTGGACGAGGTGGCGGTCTACAGCCGCACGCTCTCGGCCGCCGAGGTGACCGATCACTACCTGCGCGGCGCGCTGCGGCTGGACTTTTACGTGCGCACCTGCGACCAGCCCGACTGTAGCGACGGCGTCTGGAACGGTCCTACCTCCGAGGAGGACAACGCGAACCTGGGCCTGCCCACCGTCGCCTTCGCGCCGCCGCTGGCCGACGCCCGCTACGCCCAGTATCGCGCGACGCTGGCGACCGACGACCCAGCCTACGCGCCCGAGTTGCGCCGTGTGGCCCTCGGCCCCGACCATTACGACGTCACCGCCGAGCCGGAGGGCATCTGCGCCGCTACCTCCGGCGCCTTCACCTGTACGCTGGGCGTGCTGGACGCCGGCGACGTCGCCACCGTCACCGCGCGGACGGTCCTCCACCCGTCGGCCCTGGGCCCTATCACCAACACCGCCCACGTCACGGCGACGGGCGAGATCAGCCCGACGGACAACGTGGTCACCGTCACCACGCAGGTCACCTCCGAGGTCTGGCTGCGGGTGGTCAAGTACGATGACGACCGCGACCTGCCCTACTGGTACGACGCAACCCACGGGATGGCCGACCCGGTCAACCCCGGCAGCCCGCTGACCTACACGCTCCTGGTCCACAATAGCGGCCCCAGCACGGCCTGGGACGTAGTCGTCAGCGACACACTGCCGGTCACCCCCACCGGAGTTATCACGCCGGCCGGCTGGACCTGCGACACCGTGGGCCGGGCCATCACCTGCACCACGACGGCGCTATTGCGGTGGCACTGGGACGATATCGTCGTCACCGGTGCCGCGCCCACCGTCATCGGGACCATCACCAACACGGCGCGGATCACGGCCACGGGAAGCACCGTGCGCGCCGGGTCAAGCCTCACGGACACGATCACCACCACCGTGGTGCCGCTGGCCGATCTGGTGATCGCCAAGACGGCGACGCCCGATCCGGTGAACCCGGGCGAGACGATCACGTACACGCTCACTGTCACCAACACCGGGCCGTACACCGCCACTGGCGTCGTCCTCACCGACACGCTGCCCGCCGGGCTGATCCACGACGATGCCATTGCCAGCTCCCCGCCGTGGGATGGGTGCGTCTCGTCGGACGAGCACATCATCTGCAGGATGGGGGAAGAGCTGCTCCCCACGCAATCGGCCTCGCTGCAACTCATCGTCACGGCCCCGCTGAGCGGATTGATCGAGAACCACGCCATCGTCACGTCGGACGTCTTTGACCCCGAGCTCGAGAACAACGAGATCCATCTCTACACCGCCGTGCGCCCGGTGGCGGATCTCTCGGTCGCCAAACACGACACGCCGGACCCGGTGGACGCCGCCGCGCCGCTGACCTACACCGTCATCATCAGCAACGCCGGGCCGGTGGGCGCCGGCGCGCTGACCACCACCGTCTCCGCACGCACGCACCGGAACGTCCGCGTGCCCATCGGCGGGACGGCCTGGCCCTATCCCAGCAGCCTGTGGCTCAACAGCGTGCCCGGCCGGGTGCGCGAGCTCACCGTGACGCTCTACGGCCTCCAGCACACCTACCCGGCCGATCTGGTGGCCCTGCTGACCGGCCCCGGTGGGCAGAGCACCGTGCTGATGGCCAACGCTGGCGGCGGCACCGATGCGGACGACCTCACCCTGACCTTTCACGAGACGGGCGCCGCCCTGCCGGTGAGCGATCCGCTGACCTCCACGACGGTCTATCGGCCCACTAACCACGGCTTTGGCGAGAGCCTGCCCGATCCGGCCCCCGCCGGCCCCTACGGCAGCGGGTTCTCCCCATTCTACGGCGGCAGTCCCAACGGCGCCTGGCGGCTCTACGTCTATGACACCTTTGACTCCGACGGCGGTCGCATCGCCGACGGCTGGGGGCTGGAGCTCGTCGCCGTCACCACCGACACAGTGACGCTGAGCGACACGCTGCCTTCCGGCCTGACCGGCGTCGTGCCCAGTCTGCCGGGCTGGGGCTGCACTACCGGCGAGGACGTCGTCTGCACGGGCGACCGGTTGGCCCGCCACGAGACCGTGACGTTGACGCTGGCGGCCACCGCGCCCATCACGCCGGGCGTCATCACCAACACCGCCTCCATCACCTCGACGCTGGCCGACCTGGACCTGACGCACAACACGGCCCGCATCACCACCACGGTCAGCCCCGTGGCTAATCTGGGGATCGCGCTCTACCTGCCGCTGGTGATGCGCAACTATGCCATCGCGCCGGACCTGGTGGTGGACAGCATCGTCGCCACCGCCGACACGGTGACCGTGACCATCAGCAACCAGGGGGACGTACCCATCACCAGGACGTTTGCGAACGAGTTCTGGGTCGACGTCTACATCGAGCCCGACCCCACCCCCACGCGCGTCAACCAGACCTGGGCGCACCTGGGCAGCCAGGGTCTCCTGTGGGGCATCACGCAGGACGCGCTCCCCCTGGATCCGGGCGAGACGCTGGTGTTGACCACCAGCCGCGATCACGACGGCGCCTACTTCTGGCCGCAGGAGAGCGTGATCACCTGGCCGCTGCCCGCAGGCACAGAGATATGGGCTCAGGTCGATTCGGCCCATGCGGAGACGGAATACGGCGGAGTGCTGGAGAACCACGAGATCGTCGGCGCGCCGTACGTCGAGGGCGGCAATATCCTGGGGCCGGTCTTTTCCACCGGGGGCAGCGCAGGGAGCATATCGCCTTCCGCCACCGGCGGCCAGCGACGGCAACCGCCGTTAGAGCACCATCTGCCGCCCAGACCGTAGAGACAGAGGCCCGAGAGACCTCAATGGATCACGAAGAAAGATTGAGAAGATGACCACACAACGCTGCAAATCCAGTCTTTGGCTGTACCTCACCGTCGCTGTCACCTGCGTGTCGTTGGGGATCGTGTCCTCGCTGGCGCCGGCGCACGCCCTGCCGCCCCGACCACCTACTCCCACGTTTGCGGACGTGGTCCCAACCCGGTCCGCGCCCGACGGCGGCTCCATCGAGCTGCGCGTCCGGTTCCCGGCCGCCCTGCCGGGGCGCGAGAGTCCCTGGCAGGAGCTGTGGACGGTGGTGCAGTGGCAAGACCCTCACACGGGTACCTGGCGCGAGGTCGAGAGCTGGCGAGGGACGCTGGACGGGGTGAGGGGCGAGGGTGGTGCCGTCGTCGGTCACAAGACGTGGTGGGTGGCGCAGCGCGATCTGGGCACGGGGCCGTTCCGTTGGCTGGTCTATCGCAGCACAGGCGGCCCGTTGTCAGTCACGAGCGAGCCGTTCGACCTGCCCGCGGGGGGCGGCAAGACGGTGGTCGTCGAGGTAACAGTTGAGTAGTAGGCCGACTTTTGCGATTGTACTCCTATCAGTGAATCAGCGAATCAGCAAATCAGCAAATCGGCAAATCAGCAAATCGGCAAATCGGCAAATCGGCAAATCAGCAAACCACTGTCCCCTGCTCACTCCCCCACCTTGTACTCCTCGAATTGTTCCCGTACTTGGCGGGCGCCGACCAGTGCGCCCAGTTGCTTGTAGTCCTGCGTCTCCCAGCGTATGCGCCCTGCCACAATCGCCGGGGAGATGCGCAACTCCTCCGCGACGTTCTTCACCGCGTGTTCAGAAGGGTCAGGTAGCAGGATCGGCCGCTTCCGCTCCCACACATCGGCAGAGATTAGCATCTCCTGGGCGAAGGCGTTGGCCTCCCGCTCCCGCACGTCCTCGGACGCATCGTCGGGCTCGGCCTGGATGCGCTGGGTCTCATCGAAGAAGACCAACCCGTCTTGCCCGTCTTGCCCGTCTTGATCCAAATGCAGGCGCACGTGCGCCAACTCGTGGAGCAGGGTGAACCAGAAATTGTCCAACCGGTCATGGCGCAGGGTCAGCCCGACGACGGGACGCCCCCATGGCGCGATGAAACTGGCGCCATCGAGGTAGGTCTGGGGCAAATGGCGCAGGATGATCAGGTGGATGCCCCAGCGGTTCAGCAGTTCCCGCGCGTTCTGCGGCCCGGTGCTGAAATAGCTCTGCTGCACCAGGGCGCAGAGCGCCGCCTCGTCCACCACCGCCGGATCGTAGCCGGGCAGATCCTCCGCCCGCGCCAACTGCAGCGCCTGCGCCTGCCACGCGATCAGCGCGTTCACGTCGGGGGCGCGGTCGGTGCGCTGGCAAAAGACAGGCTGGGGCATCGCACCCTCGAGGATCGAGAAGAAATCGACCAGCAGCGCCTCGGCGCGCAGCCGGGCCTCCCGCAGCGAACCCGCGAATGGGGCAAAGTAGCCCCGCTTGAACATCTCCGCGAACGGATAGTCCCGGGGGTTGTAGCGACGCTCTGGAATCTCCTGGCCCGGCTCCTGAAGCAACACCTCGGCCGGGATGCCCAACCCCTCGTGCAGCGCGCGGATCATGGTCAGGCTCAGGGGGCGCTTGCGGTTCAGCACCTCGGAGACCTTGCTCTGGCTGCCCAGGTAGGGCACCATATCCTTCTGCCGCAGGCCTTGCTGCTCCATGCGGAATATGATCGCCTCGATGGGATCGGGCAGGTCGATGGGGTGGTGGGCCTGCTCATACGTGTCGATCAGCAGGGCAAAGATCTCCAGTGCCTCCTCCTCCGGCGAGCCAGGTGCGGCGTCCATCAGCGTCTCCATGTAGGCCAACGCGGCCTCATAGTCCGCCTCTGTCTTGAGCACCTTAGGCTCCATCATACCACCTCCACATCAATCTTGTCGTATTCCTCGTGCGTACCGACAAAGCGCACGTAGCCGATGCCGGTGTTGTAGTGAAACTTGACCACCAGCCGGTACTTGTTGCCGGCGACGTTGAAGGCGACGCGGTTGTCACCGACGATACTGGCGTGCCGATAGTGGGCTTTGATGTCCGCCGGCGTCTGCCAGGTCGCGTTGGTCGCCTCAGCATACCAGGCCTTGAGCGGTTGCTCCGCGTCCCGATGCGCGGGCTCCTCCCAGAAATCCCGCAGCGTCCGTCTGGCGATGATGCGCATCGTGTTTTCTCTCTGTAGTATATCCTATTTTGGGAAGTTTGTCAATAGTATTATTGTTCTAAATGGGATTTTATCGTGTCAGTGGGCAGTGGATACACGTGGGCAAGCGCCTTGCCGAGCTTGTTGTAGTTCACCTCCGCGCCGTCGTCCAGCCACACCAGGACGGGGATGGTCTCGTCACCGCCCGCCTGCGCCAGCCGCTCATCCCCCACCCGATGTAGTTTCGAGCAAACAGGTCGCACGCATGGCCCCTGTCACGACATCGTTCACGGCACAAGGTGTCTATGACAAAGGCCCGCATCCTGAAGAGCCACGTGAGGGGAAAGGGCTCACACGTGGCTCGGGAGTGGCGGTGGGGTGGGCGACCGCCCCGCCAACCATGACTTAGGTGGCACTGATGTCTGCAAGCCACCGACCGAATAACCAAAATCCCAGCCCGCGCCTGCCAGCGCGACTCGGATGCAGATACACCCACGCCCAACGGGGTGCGCGGTGCACAAAGCACAAAGCGCGTATTGCACTTATTATTATCGAACAAGCACCATAAATCAATTCACATTGTGACAATCAAGTGCAACATGGTCCAGGAAGCTTAATGCGATAAACGGTTTGTTCCGATCTTGGCGATTCCGTTACTCTATTGTAAAGTGCCCTTTGATGCAAACAACAGGACGAACCATACTGACAAACAGCCATCCGTCCTGTCGAAGAATACTTTGCCCTGTTGCAAAGCCAATATACTTTAGCTAGTTGCTGGAAATGCTTGAGTCACTCTGAAAGAAATTAAACCCACCTTGCAGCTATAGGAAGAACAGCGCCAAGAAACATCAACGCCAGATAGAACCCGAGTTTCCATCCTTTTTCCTTCAGCCTTTTCTTGTTGGCTCTAACATCCAAGGCAGAGTATACCACGAATAATAGTATGGTCGCACCGATAAACCACCAACTTGCCACTGAATAATCGCTGGTGTAGAGCATGATAGTCAGCGCGTTCAAAAGCATGATATATCCCAGTGAGAGCGTGGTCCATCCCAGGCGATCCCAGATGGGGTATTCCTTCATATCGCGATAACTGACTTTGGCGTATGCCAGGGATGACGTGACCAGCAAGGGGGTGGCGGCAGCCAATTGTATGACCAACCAATTGCTGAACTTTTTGCCCGACAGACCCAATAATACTGAAAGTATGGTAATGCATGCCGCTGCCAGAATGTTGTTAATCTGAATACGGTCACTACCTTTGACTCTTTGCAGGTCTTCACGCACTTCCCTTTGATCCACAGACTCCTCCCGTTGACTTTGATGCTTCTGAGATTGGAGCCTCAGACCTATGATGGGTTATCCATCAAACTTTGTGCCAATACAGAGAGATAACCAAAGGCAATCTCGATCAAGTCTCGCTCGGTGGACGACACAGCCTCAAGGTCAAAAGCTTGGGAGGCTTGCAGTGCCTGAGCGGGGGCATCAAGGACGCTGGTCACAATGTGTAATGCTTCCAACCGCGACTTGACCACAGTGTACTTGGCCTCTGCCACGCTCAACAGTTCCCTTGCCGTTTCAAGTTCTGTTTGAACTTGGGATACTTCTTCCTGAACTGCCGCTGCCGCAGCAAGGCCTACATGGGCCAATATCTCGTGCACCGGCAGGCCATTCAGCGCACGTCGGCAAGCCAGTTCAGTCTGTTGTGGCTCGTCGTTAAGTTGCAGCCGGCCTAAAGTCAGGAAAGCATCCCAGTTCCGATCCCAAACCTGTGTCGCTTGCTGGTAGCTGGTTCTTGTCTCCTCTGCTCTGTTCCGCAAGCGGAACAGATGGCCAAGTGCCAACAGTGACTCGCTCTGCTCTTCGAAATCGCGCAACTGTCGGAACGTATCTATTGCCTGCCGGTAGGTTGCTTCCGCCTCCTCGTACCGCTTCGCCTGCACCAGCACGTCCCCGATGTTGCGGGTGACCAAGGCAGCTCTGCCCGGCTGCTTCAGCGTCTCAAATACCTCCCGCGCCCGCTCGTACCACCCTATCGCCGCCTCCCACTGCTGCCGCTCCTCCTCTAGCACCCCCAGGCTGTTCAGCGTCCACGCTTCCGCCTCCCGGTCGCCCAGCTCGCGGTAGACCTCGACCACCTGCCGGTACGTCTCCTCCGCCTCCTCGTACCGCTTCGCCTGCCTCTGCACGTCCCCGATGTTGCGCGTGACCAAGGCAGCTCTGCCCGGCTGCTTCAGCGTCTCAAATACCTCCCGCGCCCGCTCGTACCACCCTATCGCCGCCTCCCACTGCTGCCGCTCCTCCTCTAGCACCCCCAGGCTGTTCAGCGTCCACGCTTCCGCCTCCCGGTCGCCCAGCTCGCGGTAGACCTCGACCACCTGCCGGTACGTCTCCTCCGCCTCCTCGTACCGCTTCGCCTGCCTCTGCACGTCCCCGATGTTGCGCGTGACCAAGGCAGCTC
>Ga0307380_10000371_pt1 | contig 73060 bp, 80 predicted proteins | sample UN3MG_FD_202239 | JGI IMG/M metagenome (GOLD analysis project Ga0307380, IMG submission 202239) | Soil microbial communities from Risofladan, Vaasa, Finland - UN-3 | ecosystem: Environmental > Terrestrial > Soil > Coastal area > Acid sulfate soil | place: Finland: Risofladan, Vaasa | collected...
CACCTGCACCACTTGCTCCTCACCATTTCTGACAATGCTCAGTTCCACGGTGTCGCCGACGGTAGTTTCGGTCTCCAGGTACACCGTCAGATCCTGCGAGCTGGCCAGAGCTTGTCCATCAATGGCTACAATGATGTCGCCCTCCACCGGGACCTGGTAGTTTCCGATACGTACCACGCGACTGCCACCCTGGATGCCAGCCTTGTCTGCTGGTCCACCCGCTACCGCCTCCAGGACTAGCACTCCGGAGTCCACTGGAACCCCGACTCCCGCTTCCTTGAGCGCATTCACGTTGGCGCTCGTCAGACTCAGCAGTTGCACGCCCAGCCAGGGGTGAGAATACTCGCCATTGGAGATCAGTTGCGGCACCACGCGTCTTACCGTACTGCCAGAAACGGCGAAGCCGATACCGGATGAAGCTCCGCTAGGGCTGATGATCTGAGAGTTCACCCCGATGACCTGCCCCGAGAGGTCCAGCAGCGGGCCTCCCGAGTTACCGGGATTGATGGCCGCATCGGTCTGAATGGCCTCACCGATGAACCTGTTGTCCTCCGGGCTTTGAATGACTCGGCCCAAAGCGCTGACTACACCTGTGGTCAGTGTCTGTTCCAGGCCAAAGGGGTAGCCGATGGCTAGCACAAACTGCCCCACCTTTAGGCTGTCCGAATCACCGACCACCAGCGGCTCTGGCAAAGACTTGGCGCCGGCCACGCTGATCACAGCCAAGTCGTTGATCGGGTCCGTGCCGACGATCTGAGCTTCGTAAGTCTGACCATCGGCAAGGGTGACCGTTAGTTGCTCCGCGTTCTCGACGACGTGATAGTTGGTGACGATGTGGCCCTCTGTGTCGTACACAAAACCGGAGCCGGTCCCTTCTTGCGGCACCGCACCCATGAATCTATCGTACACAGAGCCACGGTTGGTGATGTTGACAACCGCTGGGGCGGTCACCTGATAAACCTCGATGATCTGACTCTGTAACGCGTTCACCGCGTCGTCCACGGCGACGGTGGCCGCGGTCTCGGAGCGCACTTCCGTCGTGGTTTGAAGCGCATCTTTGACCGCGGAAGCCGGTGTCAAGGTCAAGACACCAAGGGAAGCGCATCCCGTAGCTGCCAGCACCAAGGCCAGCACGGCCGCTACTAGTATTAGGTATCCTCGAGATCTCACGTTCATTGGATAATCCTCCCATAATTTGGAAACGGCGCGCTGTGTATTCAGAAGGAACGCACCATTTCTTTCTATCCTTCTTTGATTATCCCACTCGAATATGAAGACGCTGTGAAGAAATCGTGGCGTTTAGATGTAGATGTGCAGGATGCCCAGGCGGCCCGCACAGATGCTGTGGGGAGGAGCACCGGGGTGCTCCTCCCCACACATTCATAACTCACCTCCCCAGCCACGCTGTCAGCACAGCCTACACGGGTGCTGTGCTCACTATTGACCTCCGCCGCATGGACCCCCGGGCGGGCCGAAGCCGCCGCGTCCCATGCCGTGCCTGCCGCCCGTGAAACCCAACTCCAGCCCCTCCAAGAGCCAGTCGGCCTGCTCCTGGCCGAGGCTGCCGTCCTCGACGGCTTGCTCGATGGCCTGTCGCTGGGCCTCGGCGCGGCTGGCATTCATGGCATCCTGCACGGCATCGATGTCGACGCCCTGCTCCTCGGCGATCTCGGTCAGGGTCATGCCGGCATCATGCAGCTCGGCGAAGAGCCCGTCAGGGCTCAGGCCGAGAGCTTCGGCCGCTGCGTCGAACACTGCCCACGAGCGACCCCCGAACCCGAACAAGCCCCAGCGCCCCCAGGCACCGGGCTCAACTGTCGTCGGGTCGGTCTCCTGAGCGAAGACGAGCGTCCCTCCGGCCAGGCCCACCAGCAGGAGCAACACCAGCGCCCCACTGGAGAGCACCAAAAGCCTCTTCTTACTCATCGGATTCACCTCCTTTCTTCTTAGATTTGGATTGGCTTTTCTCCAACCCACTCCAAGATAGCAGAAGGATATGAACGGGCAGTGAAAATAGTGTGGGGGTTCCATGTAGATGACCTGCCGCTGTGCGGCGCGAGACTGGATGGACTCTCAGCCTCGGTGTCCTCGTTGCAGAGTCCGGCGGCACAAAAGCGTAGGGAGGGGTCCGCTAGCTACCCCTCCCTACAGGTTGACCAGTTGATCTGATTCAGGCCGCTTCGTTGCCGGAGCAGTCAGACCGGGTTAATGGACACCGGCCTCACCAGTCGCCTCTGCCAAATCCTCGGCCTCCACCGAACATATGGCCTCCGCCGAAGCCCATGCCTCGTCCGCCTAGGTGGAAGCCCTTCTCCAGCCCCTCCAGGAGCCAGTCGGCCTGCTCTTGGCTGAGACGCCCGTCCTCGACGGCTTGCTGGATGGCCTGTCGCATGGCCTCGCTGCGGTTCGCATTCAGCGCATCCTGCACCGCTTCCATGTCGACGCCTTTCTCCTCGGCGATCTCGGCCAGGGTCTTACCGCCATCATGCAACTCGGCAAACAGCTCGTTAGGGGTCAGGCCGAGGGCCTCGGCCGCTGCGTCGAACTGCGTCCACGAACGACCGCCCCAACCGAACAAGTGCAACCTCCCATCATCACAGAGGGGACACGGCGTCGGCTCAGGCTCCTGGGCGGATGCAGCTGTGGCTCCGTACAGGACTCCGCCCGCGATGCCGGCCAGGATCACTACCACCGCGAACACGCCAGCCATGCCCGCAACTGCTGCCCACTTCTTCGACCACTTCAAAAGTATCACCTCCTATTCCATGTCAGGATTCTTTCGCTAACATGCCAGTGTACGACTAGCATAATGAATTATAGCATCGAGTTATGAAGATCCTGTGAAATTCGTATGTGGATTTCGTAAGACATCGGCTTCCGGAGACCTCCGATGAGTCTGCCCGTCCAAGTGCTGCCTGGGAGACCTATAGATGACGGCAAACGCCTGGCGAAGTCATCGCAGCAAACAGGGCGATACGAGTTGAAGCACTGAGGCGCAAGAACCTGGCCCACTCATGGCACGGCCCCGAGATAGGGCTGCGGGTCACGGGTAACCGGGGGTTGACTGCCGCACGAAGAGCGGCCTGACCCCAGCAGTCTACTTCCGCCTGCGCTTCTTCTTGCCTTGCTCCGCCAGTTGGGCGCTGTGGTAGCCAGGGGCCAGAATAGCGCAAATGGTGCAGAGGGAAACGTCCAGCATGCGCGAGGCAAGGTGAGGGTCGATCTCCTCCAGCGTCTTGCACATGGTGATCGCGGTCGGCAGCCTCGCCGCGTAGCGATAGTTGAAGATCTGGTGCAGCTTCTCTTGTGCCCAGGGGGTCGCGCTCTCCGTTCCCAGGTCGTCGAGGATCAGCAGCGGCGCATTGCGCACCGCCTCGAACAGTTGGTCGTAGGTGACGGGGCTGTCGGGCCTGTAGGTGGCCCGCAGGTGATCCAGCAACTCCGGAACCTCCTTGAAGACCACGGGACGTCCACAGTCGGCGCAGTTGTTGGCAATCGCTGCGGCCAGATGGGTCTTGCCGCAGCCGTGCTCCCCGACGAACACCAGCCAGTTCTCTGGGGTCTCGGCGAACTGCCTGGCCATGGCCACCGCCCCTTCCAGATTCTGCTGCTCCTCCTTGGGCAGCTCCGGCCGATGCTTGAAGCTCTGGAAGGTCTTGTCCCCGTACAAATGGAGGCTGCTCAGCTGATCTCCATGGCCGCTGCTGCGCACATCTCTATTCACTATGCGATAGATCTGGCACAACTCGGGATCGCTCATGCGCGAGCGAAGCCGGGGATCTATCTCCTCCAGCAGACGATTGCTGGTGACTACGGTGGGCAGTCTGGCGTTGTAACGATAGTTGAAGACTTGATACAGCTTCTCTTGAGCCCACGGCGTGGTCTGCTGGGTGCCCAGATCATCCAGAATGAGCAACGGAGCCGTGAGAATGGCGTCGAAGCGCTCATCGTAGGTGACGCTGCTGCCGGGGCTGTAAGTCGCCCGCAGATGATCCAGCAGATCTGGGACTACCACGAACAGGCTGGGATGCCCCCGCTGCACGCAGTGGTTGGCGATGGCTGCCGCCAGGTGGGTCTTGCCACAACCGTAGTCACCCAGGAGGATGAGCCATCCATCAGGGTCCTCGGCGAACTCTCGCGCCCGGCGGTAGGCTTGCCGGAGGGTCTGCTCTTCATGCGGGCGGAACCCATCAACGCGGAAGTTGTCAAAGGTCATGCGAGATAGCAAACCCAGGTTGCTGGCCCTCCGGAGATCTTCCAGACGCCTTTCAGCTATCTCATCGATCTTGCACTGGCAAGGGACCGGCCGGCCAAAGTCCGGGTGGTCCGGGGGCACATCCCGCCTGAGATACCCCGCGCCGCGACAGATGGGGCAGACCTCTCCAGGCTCAGTACTTGACGTAGTCCTTGTACTTGCCTTTGATGTACCGATATCTGTCTTCTTCAGAACCTCGCCCAGCTTCTCCATCATCCTTGCCTTCGGTGGCCCAGCGCTCCAAAATCGCTTGGATGTACCGCCACTTTCGCACGTTCTGCTCCACCGCTATCTTGAAGGCCTCTGCGATCCACTCGGTGGGGTAGTTCTCCTCCGCCTCCTGGAGCTCCTCCGCGATCATCGGTTGAAGGGTGCCGATGTTCTGCTCGTAGAGGACAAAGATGTTGGGCCTCTCTAGATCCACCTGCGGTTCTTCGAGAACCGCGGAGGCAGGAAGCACCAGCTCTCCCCTACGCACCTGCTCCGCTGCCCGTCTTCCACCATCCGAGTTGATGAAGTACCAGTTGAACTCCTCGCCATCCTCGGTGCGAGCAGTGAGGTGCAGGAGCGTGCCACGGGCCACGGCCCTTTCCAGGCCTTCCTCCACCAGACGCTGCGGCGACCGGCCCGGTATCTTCAGTCCACGCAGGAGCACCCCATCGCCAAGGAGCGCCTCCCGGCTCACGCAGCGCGGCTGCCCCTTCTGGCGATACAGTAGCCAGATCACGTGGAGGGTGACCTTCAGTTCCGGTAGACTGTCGATCTGGGGCAACAGTTCGCTGAAGAAGAGGTCGGGCACGGGGGTGAACCGCACATCCCCGGCGGGAAAACCGATGAAGCCCTTCATTCTAGACTTCCATCTCTTCGGGCATCCGTTCCAGATTGGCGAACCTGGTCTGCTCCTTCATGAAGCGCAGACTTAGCTGTCCCGTGGGCCCGTTGCGATGCTTGGCCACGATGATGTCCGCGATATTGGGCTTGAAGGTCTCCTCTACGTACATCTCCTCCCGGTAGATGAACATCACGACATCGGCATCCTGTTCGATGGAGCCACTCTCTCGAAGGTCGGAAAGTAGTGGCCGCTTGTCCGGCCGCGATTCCACGGCCCGGGAGAGCTGTGAGCAAGCCAGCACCGGTAAGTGCAACTCACTGGCCAGGGACTTCAGTTGGCGAGAGATGTAGGACACCTCTTGTACACGGTTCTCCATCCTCAGTCCAGCCTGCATCAGCTGTAGATAGTCCACGATGATCAGGTCCAAGGGATGCTCTGCCTGAAGGCGGCGCGCCTTGGCTCGCAGTTCCATGGGAGCGATGGCTGGAGTATCGTCTATATAGATGGAGGTCTCGGAGAGTTCGCCCATGGCCCTGGCTATCGAGGCTAGCTCGTCCTCGCTGATTTCTCCTGTTCTCAGCCGCTGGGACTCAATCCCTGTGGCTCCGGACACGAGACGCTGGACCACCTGTTGTGACGGCATCTCCAGACTGAAGATGGCGATAGACAGCCCGTGCCTCCGGGCCGCATGGTCCATTATGGTCATGGCCAGGCTGGTCTTTCCTGTGCCCGGGCGACCAGCAACGATGATCAAGTCTGCTTGCTGAAACCCGCCCAGCAACCGGTCCAGGTCGATGAAGCCAGTGGGCACCCCTATGGTCTGCCCGCGATGGTCGTACAGGTACTCGATGCGATCGTAGTAGTCGGACAGTATTGTCCGTAGGGGCACCAACTCCCGCTCGATACTGCGCTGAGCCACACCGAAGATGAGCTGCTCGGCCTGATCCAGGATCTGGTCTTCATCGTCGGCTCGCTCATACGCCATGTTCGAGATCTCGGACGCAGCGCTGATAAGTCTGCGCAGAGTGGCCGTCCGCTCCACGATGCGCCCGTAGTGTCGTGCGTGGATCGACGTGGGGACCACGTTGATGAGAGAAGTGAGATAGCCGGGCCCTCCCACATGCTCCAGTTGCCCACCACGCTCGAGTTCCTCGCAGAGCGTGACGAAATCGGCCGGTTGGCGCTGCTCGTGAAGGTGAACGATGGCCCGGTAGATCAGGCCATGGGTCTCGCGGTAGAAGTCGTCGGGGCGCAGGAAAGGGGTGACTTTGAGAAGGGCATCAGGATCGATCAGCAGGCTGCCCAGGACCGATTGCTCGGCCTCTACGTTCTGTGGAGGCAACCTGGCTGCTGTCACCGTCGCCCTACTCCTTGAGGTCGTCCAGGTCCAGCGTGTCTACGAAATCGCGAAAGGCCGAGAGGTGCTCCTCGTCCTCACAGACCAGCAGATCCTCCTCATTGCTGGGGACGATTCCTGCCTTGTCCATGACCTCCTCTGCCACGTAGATGGGCACATTCACCCGCACCGCGAGTGCAATGGCATCGCTGGGGCGTGAGTCTATCTCCACGGTTCGCCCATTCTGTTGGACCACGATCTGCGCGTAGAAAGTGTCGTTCCTGAGGTCGTTGACCTGGATGTGGGACACGGAGGCGTCCATCTGGTCGATAATCGCAAACAGCAGATCGTGGGTCAGGGGCCGGGTCATCTGCACCTTCTGCAGGCCGATGGTGATGGCATCCGCCTCGAACGGTCCTATCCAGATAGGCAGATAACGGTCCTGTTCTTCCTCTTTCAGCACCACGACGCGATGCTGTGAGAGCATACTCACCTTCACGCTATCCACAGTCACCTTGATCATGGCAGGAGCCTCCTTCCCACGATGATCCGATTATAGCACAAGACCCAGCGCTCCACAAACCAAACAGCGGCGCTGCCGTCCGGCAGCCCGCTGCTACTGCCGGAACCTGTGTGCAAGGCTCAGTTGGCCACGATGCTGACCAGGCGGCCAGGCACGTAGATCGTCTTCGTGACTTCCTTGCCCTCCAACCACCGCTGGATCTGCTCCCGGCTCAATGCCAGTCTAATGGCCTCTTCCTCACCGATAGACACCGGCGCCTCCACCTTGTCCCTCACCTTGCCATTGATCTGGATGACCAGGGCAAACACCTCCTCGGCAGCCAGCTCCTCGTCCCAGTCCGGCCACGATTGGCGATGGATGCTACCGCCGTCTCCTGTCTTTGTCCACAACTCCTCGGTGATGTGAGGTGCGATGGGCGCCAAAAGCAAAAGTAGTGTTCGAATTCCCTCATCCAGTGCCGGACTGAGCCCGTGCGCCTCCTTGTGGGCCACCATGGCGTTGCAGAGCTCCATGCAGGCGCTGACCGCCGTGTTGAAGTGGAACCGCTCCACGTCCTCCGTGACCTTCTTGATCGTCTGGTGTGTCTTTCTGCGCAGTTCCCGTTCCGCCTCGTCTGAGGGCTTGCCCGCCGCTGCCTCTTCCACCACCAGACGCCACACCCGCTTCAAGAAGCGAAAAGAGCCTTCCACGCCCTGATCGCTCCACTCAGCGTCCAGCTCCGGAGGCCCCACGAAGAGGATGAAGGTCCGGGCGGTATCGGCACCATAGGTATCCACCATCTGATCTATGGGCACGACATTACCCTTGGACTTGGACATCTTCTCCACCTTCTCGGTCCTGGGGTTCAACTTGGTGATCATACCCTGCGTGAACAGACGAGCGAAGGGTTCATCGATGCTGGTCAGCCCCAGATCCCGGAAGACCTTGGTGAAGAAGCGGGAGTACATCAGGTGCAGAATAGCGTGCTCCACACCTCCCGTATACTGGTCCACCGGCAGCCAGGCATCCGCCTTCTCCTTCGTCCAGGGGACCTTCCCGTTGTGAGGATCAGTGTATCGGAAGTAGTACCACGACGAGCAGACGAAGGTGTCCATGGTGTCCGTCTCACGGCGAGCGGCCCCGCCACACTGTGGGCAGACGGCCTGAACGAACTCCGGGACCGTGGCCAGTGGCGACTCGCCTGTCCCCGTGGGGTGGAAATCGACCCCCATGGGCAAGAGGACTGGCAGATCCTCCTCCCTGACCGGCACGGTACCGCACTTCTGGCAGTACACGATGGGGATGGGTGCCCCCCAGTACCGCTGCCGCGAGATGAGCCAGTCTCGCAAGCGATAGTAGACCTTCCGCTCCCCTATGCCATGCTCCTCCATGTAGTCAGTAATACGTTCGATACCCTCGGGCGACGGGAGGCCGTCGAAGGGCCCAGAGTTGACCATGGTGCCTTCCTCAACGTAAGCGTCCTCCAGCTCGTCGCCGTCCCAGCCCGGGGGGGCGATGACCACAGGGATGGCCAATCCCTGGCGCTTGGCAAACGCGAAATCCCGGTAGTCGTGCGCCGGCACGCCCATGATCGCCCCCGTGCCATAGGTCATCAACACGTAGTCAGCGATGTAGATGGGCATCCGCTCCCCGTTCATGGGGTTGATAGCATAACTGCCAATGAACACCCCCTCCTTCTCCGCCTCAGTCGACAGACGGTCGATCTCCGAGGACTGCCGAGCCTTCTCCACGTAGGCCTCCACTTCCGCTCTGTGCTCCGGCGTAGTGAGTTCCTTTACCAGAGGATGCTCCGGTGCCAGCACCACGAAGGTCATGCCGTACACAGTGTCGATGCGGGTGGTGAAGGCTCCGATCTGGTCGGGGTGCCCGTCGATGTCCAGCCGGAACTCCACACCGTGGCTCTTGCCGATCCAGTTCTCCTGCATTACGCGGACCCGCTCAGGCCAGTTCCCCAGCAGGGACAAGTCCTCCAGCAGTTCGTCTGCATAATCGGTGATCTTGAAGAACCATTGCTCCAGGTCTTTCTTGGTCACTATGGCGCCGCAACGCTCACAGCGACCCCCCTCGATAACCTGCTCATTGGCCAGCACGGTCTTGCAGGAGGGACACCAGTTGGCAGGGGCCTGTGCTTTGTACGCCAGACCTCGCTCATACAACTGGAGGAAGATCCACTGGGTCCATTTGTAGTAGTCGGGCAGGCAGGAGGTGACCTCTCTGCCCCAGTCGTAACAGATGCCCATCTTGTACAGCTGGCTCTTCATGGCCGCGATGTTCTGCTCCGTCCAGACCTTGGGATGGATATCCGCTTCCAGCGCCGCGTTCTCCGCCGGCAGGCCGAAGGCGTCCCAGCCCATAGGATTCATGACGTTGAACCCACGCATTTTCTTGAAGCGAGCGATCAGATCGCCAATGGCGTAGTTGCGCATGTGACCCATGTGGAGGTCACCCGAGGGATAGGGGAACATCACCAGCGCGTAGAACTTCGGCCGCTCGTCATCGTCGCTGGCGTAGTATAGCCTCTCGCTCTCCCAATACTCCTGCCACTTGGGCTCGACTTCTTGGGGTATGTATGGCCTGCTCACTTTGCACCTCCTCTATCAGCTGCCATAGCTCCGGGAGAATATAAGTAGAAAACCCCTCGCCTCAGGGACGAAGGGTTTCTCCGCGGTACCACCCTGCTTGATAGGTCACCCTAGCCAGAGGGCCAGAATGACAACAGTGGAGCTGAGGGGATTCGAACCCCTGACCTCCTCAATGCCATTGAGGCGCGCTCCCAGCTGCGCCACAGCCCCATGTTCGCTATCCGCTCTCGGGCTCGATAACGGTCGCCACCCGGCAGCGACTACCGCGCTGGGTATGTGCTCCCAGGTTTCGCCGCTGCGGCTCCCAGGCGAGTTCGGCCTTCGGGCGCTCCCCAGCGCGCCATGCCAGGCTCCCACCCCATTTCTCTACCCGGCTCTCTGCGGGGATGGCCTACTACTCCTGATCGTTGCCTTTACTCTATTTACCCGCCAGTGGAGGCAGGGGGACTCGAACCCCCGACCTCATCAGTGCGATTGATGCGCTCTCCCGACTGAGCTATGCCCCCAGGCACGGCAAGCTTTGTAGAGGTTCTGCAAGGAACTATAGCAGAAGGAACCTCACATGTCAAACCTGGGCTGTGCCGAGTCAGATGGCAAAGGCTTGGGCGTCGCTGCGGTGACAGATCGGCCGGCGGGCGGGGCGCCGGGGAGCTTGGGCTAGGGTGTCTTGTCGACTGCAATGAGTCGTTGCATGGCAGGACAGGACTTCGGATCGAGAGCCTCCTTGAGTAGCGTCCCGTGGCCAGCCGCGATGCGCCGCTGCAACTCGCGCGTTGTTAGAGCCTTTGGCTGTTCAATCTCGGCTCGGATGCGCCACTGAACCGTCTGTCCGTTCTCTCTGTTGATAGTACGTGCGGGGGTTGAAGACCAGTGGTCGACGACAGCCGCAGATCGCGTTAGAAAGTACTCATACCCATGTTCGCTCAGCAGCACGGCCTGCTGCGAGGCCAAAAGCAGGGCATGTGCAAGCAGCACCATGGCATCCCCATTGTGACGATCCTTGGCCAGAGCTACTTGGGTCAGCCGGATGACCTGGAGGAGCTCTTCCTGCAGTCGACGGGGCTGCTGGCCAAGGTATCGGAGCTTCTGGTAGTGCTCCACTGCCTGATTGAAGGGATCGCCTCGCGCCTCGCCGAAAAGGCCCTTGGGTGCGACACGCGTGGATTTGACTGTCTCCTCCAGATGCGGAAACTCGGAGTACATTACCGAAAGCGTATCCCTCACTTGCACGGCATCAGCCTCTGGGACTCCTAGACTCAGCACTTGTTCGAAAAGCCTGAGTGATCTCTCGGCTGCTTGGTCCAAGGTCATGCCCAGCTCTTGCAGGGCCTCTTGGCTCTTGTCCGGGTTGAAGGGAGCGACATAACCGTGGGGAGCCAGTTGCTCGTGAAGCTCCCTTCTGGCCTCTATGTAGGTCTGCTGCCCCACATACTTGGCGTGGGTCAATGTACGCAGGTTCGTCGCCAAAGCGCCGGCAGAACGCGGGTCCCTCGGCCGCAGTTCATAACACTTTTCGGCTGCCCTGACTGACTTGACAAAGTCGCCGAGCGGCTCATAGAGATCGCCGAGTGTGTACCACAGTATCCATTCACGAGGGCTGGCGTCGGCTGCTGCCTCGAGAAGTCGGACGGCCTCTTCCAGTGCAGACGTGCTTAGCCTGACGTTGCCGTACTTGTCCGTTACGGGACGGAGGATTCGGTTGACCTTGAGACGGTCACGGAAGCCGACGTGCTGCAATGACTTGCCCATGATGCATCCCCTCCGTGGTGGATGTTAGTCCCGTGTGTTGCCGCAGGTCGGGGAATTCCCCCACCAGCACGGCGGCTGGTTGGCACTTGCCAATCTGCTGGCGTTCCTCGGCACGGTAGTCGCGCTGCCACCCGCAGTAGGCTGGATGCGTCATTTTGTGCCGTGCCCTGTTGATGGCCGGCATACAAGTATTGGTGGAGGGCCCTCGCTAGCAGATGGTCCCCGCGTACGCGCTGGCCGGGTTGTTCTTCCTGCTCTGGCTGCTGCAGAACATTGTACCGGCGATGGCGGGCGGGCTCACCCCCTTGGTTTTGTCGCCTGCAGGAAGTACTGCAGTCCTTTCCCTCTTCCCTGGATCTCCTCGAAGCCGATCTCTCTCGCCATGGAGGCGACGTCGTGGAAGCCGAACTTGAACATGTCCAGAGAATGGAGTGACCCGATGAGCTTCCTCTTCCACGCGGAGAGCCAAGAGAGATTGTAGTCCTGGAGGATCAGCCTGCCGCCGGGTCTCAGAACCCGACAGATCTCTACCAGTCCTCTATGCGGGTCCTCCCACTCGTGGAGCGATGACTGGCTGACAACCAGATCGATGGAGTCTGACACCAGCGGCATCTCCTGGGCGTTTCCCTGCCTGGCCTCGTAGTTCGCCAGCCCCACTTTGGAGGCGTTGGCCTGGGCGATGCGGAGCATCTCACCGGACGGATCCACACCGATGATCGTAGCGTGTGGTCGCAGCCTGCCAAGCTCGACACCAAGGAAGCCGGGGCCGCAGCCCAGATCCACAATGGTGGGGCTGGGGTCCGCCGGGGACAGATGGGCCACGATCTTGCGGGCAAACGGAGCGTACACTAACCGCGAGGCGAGGCCTAACTGCCTGGTATATCTCTCGGCTCGCTTTTCACTTTGCCAATACTCCTGTTGTGAGGTCATCTTCTGATCTCCTTTCCCTGCTTGGCCCAGCGTCGCAGCAGCCTGATGACACCTGCCACGAAGTTCACGCGGGGCACGCTTTGCATATAGTACCGGTAGTCGTCGCCGAACTTGTCGATGCAGTACCGGTCCTCTTTGAAGGTATCTGTGTACCTCAATGCCATGCCCACAGCCCCAATAGCGATAACTAACCAGTGCCGCGCAATGAGCATGCCCCCCAGGTTGATCAATAGCCCGGCCACACCTCCTTGGGGGTGGCGGACAACGGCATAGATTCCGCTATCAACGAGAGCGGTAGTGTGAACATAGCTCTTCCCCCTGGGCAGACCGCCCTTCTGGCGTAAGGTGATGATCGGCAGCACGCCAAACAATCCCGCGGTCCACAGGCAGATCCAACCAGCCCATTGAAGGATTTCGAAGCCAGGCTGGAAGAGCAAGAAAGCCAGAATGATCTGTGCCACCGTCAGCGCAGCTGCAATCGATGCCAGGAGGTATGGCGGCAGACCATAGAGAAGCTCCTGAAAGCCTCTCATTTCTAGCTCCCTTCGGAAGCCGTGTACGGCACTGGGGGGGCCAAACCGCTCTGCTCGGCCAGCTCCAACTGACCGGCGGCGCGGACCTTCGCCGCGGAGTTGCGGCACTCGGCTCGGGAATCGTGACCTGGGTCGAGTTATCTGACCTCACGGTCAGGTCCGTTCTTTGAGCAGGGCGCTGAGGTCCTGTGCACCGACGTACCCGACCACCTCGATCTCCTGTTCGGTAACGCCCGGCGCCGCGGCGACGGCATCGCGGATGCCCAGCGCCAGGTGCACGGCCAGCGGGCACAGCGGGGATGATGGCCGGAACCTGTAGCGGACACACCCGGTTTCGTTATCCATGTGCAGGTCTTCAATCAGCCGCATCCGCATTACGTCCACGCCTGTCTGCGGGTCGATGACCTGCTGCAGGCGCTCCTTCACAGCTTGCTCGATCTTCACGCGAAACCTCCAACTTCCAGGCTGTGTCTCACCTGCGCCCAAAGATCGTGCAGCGCGGCGGACATTCTGCCTTGCGGTTCGTAGGCCGTCACCGGCTGCCCCTGGACCATGGCGACGGTGACCGAGGTGTCATAGGGCAGCCACGGCGCGACCTGGATCCCGTGGGAGGTACAGAAGGCCACGATGGCTTCCGTATGGGCCGGATTGAGGTCGGCCTTGTTGATGCACACCAGCGCCGGAACGCGAAAGTGGTTCACCGTGGCCAGGATCCGCTCCAGGTCGTGGATGCCCGAGACTGTCGGCTCAGCCACCAAGAGCGCCAGGTCCGCCCCGGCGCTGGCCGAGATGACCGGGCAGCCAATGCCCGGCGGCCCATCCACGATCAGCAGATCGCGGCCTTCGTCCAGGGCCAGCAGACGGCCCTGCTGCTTGACCATGGTCACCAGCTTGCCCGAGTTCTCCCGACCGGCAAAGAGATGGGCGTGGAATAGAGGCCCAAACCGCGTATCGGAGCGAAACCACAGGCCGGCTTGCTGTTCTTGGCTGTGGATAGCCTGCTCCGGGCATTGGTGCACGCACGAGGAGCAGCCCTCGCAGGCCAGCGGGTCTACCCGGTAGGCTTGGCTGCCGTCGCCAGGAATGATGGCGCGGAAGCGGCATACCTCGTAGCACCGGCCGCACAGGGTACAGCGGCCTGCGTCGACGGATGCTACCTGCCCGCCCATGAAGGCGTGCTCTGCAACCCTGGTGGGCTGCAACACCAATTCGAGGTTGGCGGCGTCCACGTCGGCGTCGGCCAGGACGATCGGTAGCTCCCGAGAAGCTAGGTGCGCCAGCGCGGCCCCCACCGAGGTCTTGCCCGTGCCGCCCTTGCCGCTGAGGATGACAAGCTGCTTCATCTCACGCTACCCAAAGCGGTCATCTGACCTCTGGTCTTTGACCTTCGCCCTGGCGGATGCAAGCCATCCCGTACGCTCCACTTCATGGTGGTCGATCTCGGGTGTGTAGGGCTTGATATCCAGCAAAGGGGTCCCGTCCAGAATGTCCACGTTCTCTATACGCAGAACGTTCCCGTCGACGCTCAGGAGCCTTACGACAGACAGGCCGATCGCATTTGGCCGGCTGGGCGCTCGGGTCGCAAACACACCCCGCGGTTCAGCGTCGAGAAAGGGCGTAACGATCAACTTGGGCTCCGCCGCTCGGTGGAAATGGTACAGCAGGATGATGTGGGAGAAGCCCTCCAGGTCCTTGAGCCCGGCAGAGAACTCGGCGAGTAGTTCAACCTCACCAGGGATCCCGGTCGCCCCCACCGACTGAATAGGCATGTGTTCAATGCTCTGGAAAGGGCTGTGAATAACCCCGATCGGCCGATATGATATGCTCACTCCATGCTTCCTTCGGGAGAGATGAGATCGGCTTCGACCAGCCGGGACATCTGCTGGCAGAGCTCCTGCAAGGGCTTGGTATACTCCGGCAGCGCCTCCACCAGCGCCTCTCCACCCGAGATAGCCTCGGCAATACGACGGTCCAGCGGAATGCGCATCAGGATGGGGATGCCCTCGGCGGCGCAGTACTCGTCTACCCCCGCGTCGCCTATGCCGTCGCGATTGATCACGACGCCCACCGGCAGGCCTAGCTCGTCGCGGGCCAGCTCCACCGTCAGCCGCAGGTCGTGCAGCCCAAAAGGAGTCGGCTCGGTGACCAGCAGGACGAAATCGGCGCCGCGCATCGTCTCTACCACCGGGCAGGATGTGCCTGGCGACGCATCGAGAATGACCACGCTGTGGTCGGCGTCTGCGATGTGCTTTGCCTTCAACTGGCGGATGATCGGCACGGCCATCGGCTCCCCCACGTTCAGGACGCCATGGCCGAAGCGGATCGGCCCGGACTGTCCTGACTCCAGGCTGCCCATTACGTGCAGGACCTCGTGAATGGCTCCCTCCGGGCAGTTGAGGGTGCAACTGCCGCAGCCGTGGCACAGCTCTGGGAAGACCAGCACCTTGCGGCCGACCACGGCGATGGCGTGCCAGGCGCACACCTGGGCACACCGGCCGCAGTAGGTGCACCTGGCGAGATCGACCTCGGGGATCAGGATGCCGACCTCCTCGTGATGGGTCAGTTCTGGCTTGAGAAAGAGAGCGGCGTTGGGCTCTTCCACATCGCAGTCCAGAAAGAGCGGCGCCCTGTCGGCGATGGACAGCGCCAGGCTGGTGGCGACGGTCGTCTTACCTGTACCTCCCTTGCCGCTGGCCACACAGATGATCATCTGTTATGCTCCTTCTCAGTCCGCTTCCTGCATTTGTTCCGCGAGAACCTGGGGCAGCGTGGTTGCCTCGGTCAGCCGCGTTTCCACCCCGGCATCGGCGAATACATAGGCCGGCCCCTTCCCGTGCAAGTCTTCTCGCAACACCACGACATCCACCTTGAGGCCCACCAGCCACTCGGCCACGTGGATGCCCTTCGCCTTTTCCGCATCCTGGTGAGGGTTGGCCAGCAGCTCCTGGCGCTCGGCCTGGCCGTCGGCTGTGCGCACCGTCACCAGGGCGAAGAGGGGCGCCTCGCCAAAGTGCTGGCTGACCGCGCCAGCATGATCGGCCAGGGGCACAGCGTACCGCACCTGGGTGCGTATCCTTGGCTCGTAGTGGACCCTCACCCGCTCCACGTGGGGCACCCGGGCACGGATGGCCTCCTCTATGCGGTGGCTGGCGTTATGGGCCTTTTCCAGGCCATCCACCCGTAGGGCCACGTCGGCCTCCAGGAAACGGTAGCGGCCGGCATTGCGCCCGACCAGCGAGCGGATTTCGGTGACCGCCGGATCGGCCTGGATGATGGCCCGCACCTGCTCCAGCGTCTCAGGGCCGAGCGAGGCGTCCAACAGCACGCGCATGCCATCCACGAGCAGTTGCCAGCCGGTTCTGGCGATGAGCACGACGATGACCAACGCCGCGTAGCGATCCAGCGGAAAGCCGACCATCCGGCCGATCAGTGCCAGGAACACTACCCCTGACGAAAAGATGTGCACGCGATACTCCTGGGCGGAGGCCATCAGGCTGGGTGAGTTGAGCGCCCGGCCCATTCGTATCTGGTAGACGCTGAAGGCCAGGGGTAGCAGTGCCGACAAGGCCACACCGGCCAGAATCCAGCCGTTGACCGTGACCGGTCCGGCCCCGCCGCGGATCGCCTGCTGGGCGATCTCGTAGCCGGTAAAGAAGATGAGGATGGCCACGCCGAGGGCCACTACGTTCTCTACCTTGTAAAGCCCGTAAGGAAAGGCGCGGCTCTCGCGCTCCGAGATCTTGACCCCGGCGAGGACTGCGACCGAGGCCACCAGATCCACCAGGTTGTGAACCATCTCGGCTGCCACGGCCAGGCTGCCTGATGCGGCGGCTATGGCCAGATTCAACAGGCTGAGCGCAACATTGACACCGATAGACGCCCAGGCCACCTGCGAAGCCGTTGGCTGGGCCCGAGGCTCAAGAACGGGAGTAGTCACCTACACGACTCCCGTTGTCTGCGTGCGCTGAACGTTCGCGATCGCCTTGCGCAGCGTGTTCACCGCCAATTCCGCGCAGTGGGCGCTCTCGTCGGGCAAACGATCCAACGCCAGGAGCAGATCCTGCGGGTTGATTCGGTTCGCCTCATCCAGCGCCATGCCCTGCACCATCGTTGTGAGCATGTTGCCGCTGGCCACCGCTGCGCCACAGCCGTCAGTCATGAACGTGGCTTCCTCGATCGTGCTGCCATTCAGCCGCAAGTAGATTTCCATCGTGTCGCCACACCAGCCGGTGATGATAGCGTGGGCATCCGGGGCTTCCATACAGCCCAGATTCCCCGGATTGCGCGCCTGCTCCAACACCCTGGCGGAGTAGAGCGCCTGTTCTTTGTCATCTATGTCCCGTTGCGTTTCCGCCACCAGATGGTCCAGTTTGTCTGTTTCTCCTTGCTCAGCCATCGTTACCTCTCATTAGGGGTGTTCAGCAATAACAGCGCGTCGCACCGATGCTACCCGCGCGTCATGGCGGTGCCGCACTTGGGGCACTTGACGTCGAAACAAGGCTGCGCGATCTGGTGCGGAACCCTATGCCCGCATTTGGGGCAGAGGCAATAGCCACCGGGCCCGGCGGCCTTCGCGCCACCCATGCGGCCCGGCCCCTGTCCCTGTCCGCGGCCGCCGCCTTGTCCTCGCCCCCCACCTGTTCCTCTGATCATGGCTGTTTCTCCTTCTATCTATGTGTTGGCTCTACTGCTGGCTGGATTTGCCCAGCCTGCCTTCCACTTCGTCCAATTGCCGGCGGAGCGCCTCCGCCTCTTCCCGCAGCCGCCCCAGCTCGTCCTTCTCGTATTTGCCCTCAGCAGGAAGGTCACCGTGCCCATGCTCCTGGCTCTCTTTACAGGGCGCGGCCCCTTTTAGCTGGCCGCCCAGGTAGCGCTCGAGCGATTGGCGGACCGTTCCGTAGGCTCCGGTCACGCCCTCGATCCCGTATTGCTCGAAGAACATGATTGCCCGGCCGCCCATGCCGCCGGTGAGCATGACGTTCGCGCCGAGGCTGCTGATCAAGGCGGGCACCTGGCCCGGCTGGTGGTCGCCGTAGTAGGGGTTGTCCACCTCGCGGACCTCGCCCACGTTGTCTCCCTCCAGGTCCACCAGGACAAAGTGGGGACATCGCCCAAAGTGCGGGCTGACAACGCTCTCGAGTCCGTTCTTGTTGTCCGTAGAAACCGCGATACGCATGCGCTATTCCTCCGCTTCCAGTCTCTCGATCCGTTCCATCGTCTCGGCCAACTGCTGGCGCAGGCTCTTGAGCGTCTCGCGGAGCTGCGCCAACTCTGCTTCAGCAGGAGCCTCGGGCGCCGGCTGAGCAGGGGCAGTCGGCTGGCCTCCGCCGCGCATACCCATGCCGCGCGCCATACCCCGTCCCCTGCCACGGCCCGCGCCAAAGCCGGCTCCGCCTGCCATTCCCGCGTGGGCGGAGACGTTGGCCCCATCCATGGGCTGAAGCCGGCCGGCCTCGAAGGCTTCCACTGCCTGGCGGACGGTGCCCTCAGGAACCAGGTAGCGGGGGATGCCCGCTGCCGCCAGAACGTCGTAGGCGTTGGGCCCCAGGTTGCCGGTGAGGACCACCTGAGCGCCGCGCTCCACCACAAACTGGGCCGCCTGGATGCCGGCGCCTCCTCCCTGGCTCATCGCCGGGTTGGGTGTCGCTTCAAAGCTCATCGTCTCGCTGTCCACAAACACGTAGGTCGGGCACCGGCCAAAGACCGGGCTGGTGGGTGATTCCAGGGTATCACCCTGCGCTGATACTACAATCCTCATTTGCACAGTCTCCTGTTCTTAGGTATTATGCCTTGGTAACATCCGGCTGGCCTTGCAGGTAACTGACATCTGCCAAAGGCCTTCCGGGCCTGGCCTGCCATCTACCCCGGTAGGTGGGGGGAGCGGGGGCGGACCACGAGCCGCGACGTTTGTGTGCCCGCCCCTGCTCAGTTTGCGATCAGTTCGCTGGCTCCTGGCTCAGCTCGTCCATCCGTGTGCCGATCTCCTCGAGGCGCTCCTTCAGCCACTGCGCCTCATCCTTCAGGATCTCGATCTCCTGCTCGCGGGATGGCCCCGTGTAGGGCGCGCCCTGCACTGCGGCTGGAGGAACACCCCAGCGGGCCCAGCGCGGCAGCCCCGTGGCGTAGTACCAGTGGCGCCATCCACGGCCACCACCGCCAAAGCCCAGTCCAACGGATCGCCCTGCGCGGGGGTAGGCTCCGCGGCCCCAGAAAGCGCGGCCTGACCCGGGCCTCACCCCACCGGGGGCGGGGTACCCAGCACAGTAGCCCCTGGCCCCGCCCGTCATCGGGCCCATACCCATCGGTCCAGTTCCATCACCTGCCGGCATCTTGTTCACCTCCTCTCTTCTTGGGATTGGATCCTTCCATCTTCCCCCGTCGTTGCCCGGCGAATCTTCACATGAAGGAAGGTCGCCGTGCCTCCGGGAGCCCCACAGCCAGATCCCGGGCTATGGGTGCAAAGACCTCGCCTGCGTACTCTTCGATCAGCCCCGCGTCGCATAGCCTGGCGATTTCGGGGTCGATCGGTAGGCGTCCCAGGAACGGCACTCCGAGGCGGCGTGCCGTCTCTTCGGCGTGGCTGGGACCAAACAGGTCGTAGCGCTTGCCGGTGTCGGGACACTCGAAGTAGCTCATGTTCTCGATCAAGCCGAGGATCGGCGTGTGCATCTGCTGGGCCATGTTGGCTGCCTTGCGCACCACCATGCCGGCCAGGTCCTGCGGCGAGCTGACCAGCACGATGCCCGACATTGGCAGCGACTGCATGACCGTCAGCGAAGCGTCCGAGGTCCCGGGAGGCAGGTCCACCACCATGTAATCGAGGGTCCCCCAGAAGATGTCGCCCCAGAACTGCTTGATGGCTCCGCTGACCAATGGCCCACGCCAGACGACGGCCTGGTCCTCCTGCTGGAGCAGCAGGTTGATGGACATGACCCGGATTCCCGTCTGAGTCTGCGGGGGCACGGGGCCCATGGGGCTATAGCCCAGGCGGGCTCCATCCGGGAAGAACATCTTGGGAATGCTCGGCCCGGTGATGTCGGCGTCCAGGATACCGACCTCATACCCCTGGCGGCGTAGGGCGATGGCCAGTAGCCCGCTCACCAGCGACTTGCCCACTCCGCCCTTGCCGCTCATCACGGCAATGACGTGGCGGATGACGTTCAAGTCCTCCGCCGAGCCTTTCTCGGGCAAGCCGATGCCGATGCGGCGCTTTTCCTCTTCGGTCATCTCGGCCAGAGCCACCTCAACGGCCTTGACACCCTCCAGTGCGCTGACAGCGCGTTTCACGTCCTCCACGATCTGGTCCCTGAGCGGGCAGCCCAGCGTGGTCAGGGCCAGCGTGATATCAACCCGATCCTTGTCGATCGCTACCTGGCGGACCATGCCCAGCTGGATCAGGCTCTTGTTCAATTCGGGGTCCATGACCCCTTCCAGCGCCTTGCGTATTTGAGCTTCGGTAGTCACTTTTCACACCCTTCTTCGCAGTTCGATATTCGGTGTCCCATTGTCTATGAACTCTTGGCCATGGTGACCAGACGCACACCACGCATCTGGCGGAAGATTGCTGCCTGGCTGGCTGTCGTGAGGGCCGCGACCGCGTCGGTCACCTGCGTCCCGGCAATCAGGTCGACGCCATCGTCCAGCAGTCAGGCTCATTTATGGACCTCCATGTGGGCTTCATAAGTGTCCAGAAAACTATGCAGGGCCCGGTCGGTCTCTCTCAAGTCCTGCACCCACCAGGCTAGGTAGCGATCGCCGTCATCGGTGATGGTGTACTGGCGCCGAGCTGGGCCGGCGTTACTGGTATCCCAATGGGAGATGACAAAGCCGCGGTCCTCCAGGTCGCGCAGGATGCGGTACACCGTACTCAGATCTGCCGGGTTCTGTCCGAATCCAAACGGTTCTAGACCCTCCACCAGCTCATACCCGTGCGCCTGCTGGCGGTGCAACAGCAGCAGCAGGCACGGCTCCAGGAAGCGTTGGATGCGACGTGGGCAGACCTGGTCCGGTCGCCCGCCCCGCCAGCGACGGAAGCCATGAGGCATGACTCGGTACTCCTTTCTGTATGCAGCTAAGTGCAGACTGCACATATATACTAACACGCTTTCGCAGAGCTGTCAAGTACCTAGGAGCATGATGCGCGGTGATTGCGACCTGCGTCCGGCAGCGGGCCTTGCCTGCCGGTGGAGGCGTATTCGGGCTGTATGTTTGGCCCACAAGCTGGCCTTGAGTTGCAAGTAGTTCTCAAGTACAATTGGCGCGTACGCAGCCAGCGGCCCAGTGAAGGGCCTCGGTGGGATTTGGAGCGTGTGACAGAGGACAGCGGATGTTGATCCTATACGCCGTTCTTCTGAGTGTGATTGCGGGCTTGTCCACGGGTCTGGGCGGACTACTGGTGGCGGCCTTTCCCAGACTGGATATGCGCCTTTACGACACCCTGTTGGGGTTTGCTGCCGGCGTGATGACTGCCATCGCCACCATTGGACTGATCCAAGAGGCGCTGACTCTGGGTGGCACGGCGGTCGCTCTGCTGGGCGTCGCTGCTGGCGCCGCAGTCCTCTTCGCCTTCGATCGCCTGCTGCCCCACGAGCACGAAGCTCTCTCCTTCGAGTGCGTCAGCCCGATGGCCTACCGCCGTGGGGTCCTTCTCTTCTCTGCCCTGACCTTGCACAACGTGCCCGAGGGCCTGGCGGTGGGCACGGGCTATGTGGCAGAGCCGCGCCTTGGCCTGCTCCTGGCTTTGGCCATCGCCTTGCACAACATCCCGGAGGGCATTGCCGTAGCCGGTCCGTTCCGAGCCTGCGGCATGCCGCGCCGCCAGTACCTGGCCTGGACCTTTGGCTCTGGCCTTGCCGAGCCCGTGGCCGCTCTTTTGGGGGCCGTTTTTGTCGCCTTCTTCGGGGCAATCTTGCCGCTCAGCCTGGCCTTCGCGGGCGGGGCCATGCTTTACGTGGTGTCCGACGAGCTGATCCCCGAGAGCCACAGCCATGGCTTCGAGCACGAGGCGACCTTCGGCTTCTTGTTGGGCTTCATGCTGCTCCTGGGGTTATCGCAGATGATGAAGTGATGTGCGGCAGGCGTTGAGGCAGCGACGTTTGTCCTTTAGGTCCTGTGCCCTCCGCGCCAACCAGTCCTCCGCTTGACAACTCGCATCCCGCGCAGTACAATGACCATAGCTTATTCACATGGTGAATACTCTCAACATGGATAGACCCGAGGAAGAATGACCAGGGAGTTGTCTCCTCAGTGGGTGCTGCTGGGCCTCTTGATGCGCAAACCCATGCACGGGTACGAACTCCACCAGTTCTTCACCCCGCCTTCACCCCTGGGGCACATCTGGTACCTGGGCCTCAGTCGCCTGTACAAGCTGCTTCAGAACCTGGAGGAGCAGGGCTACCTCGAGGTTGCGAGGGAGACCCAGGAGACCCGACCCGACAAGAAGGTGTATCACGTCACCGCCTCTGGACGGGGAGCTTTCCTGGACTGGCTCCAGACGCCAGTCAAGGGCATGCGCTCGATCCGGGTCGAGTTCCTGGGCAAGCTGTTCCTGGCTCAGACTCTCGGTCCAGAGATGGTAGAACGACTTATCGAGAGGCAGACCGAGTCCTGCGGAGAACTCCTGCGCACCCTCGAAGCCGCGATGCCCGGGGAGGGCTTCGAGGACCTGGTGCTGCGTTTCCGCGCCGGCCAGATAGAGGCAGCCCTCGACTGGCTGGGAGACTGCCGCCGCACCCTTCTGCCCGAGCACTCGGATGGCAACTGAGGACAGATGATCCAGATCAAAGACCTCACCGTCCGCTACCATGGAGATCACAAAGCGATAGACGGACTCTCGTTGAACGTGGAGCCAGGAGAGTTCGTCCTGCTGACCGGCCCTTCGGGCTGTGGCAAGAGCACCCTGGCCCACTGTCTCAATGGCCTCATCCCCCACGCCTCCCAGGCAGCCATGGCTGGGCATGTCGCAGTGGATGGGGTGTCCACGGCTGAGCAGACGGTGGCCCAAATGGCCACCCGTGTGGGTCTGGTCTTTCAGAACCCCTCCACCCAGCTCTTCGGCTCCACAGTGGACGAGGAGGTAGCCTTTGGCCCGCGTAACCTGGGCCTGCCCCCAGAGGAGGTGGCGGAGCGCACGTCTCTTGCCCTGGCAGCCACTCGTATCGAGCACTTGAGAGAACGTGACACCAAGACCCTGTCGACGGGGGAACAACAGCGCGTAGCTATTGCTGCCGTGCTCTCCATGCGACCCAAGGTCCTCGTCCTCGACGAACCAACCTCCAACCTGGATCTCAAGGGGACCAGGGCGGTCCTGGGGACCCTGGCGCACCTTCGTCGGGAATACGGGCTTACCATCCTGATCATCGAGCACAGGCTGAGCGAGGCGGGGGCACTGGCCGATCGTGTCGTGGTGATGGACGAGGGAAAGATACTGCTCGATGGGCCCACCCAGACCATCTTCAGGCAGAGAGAGGTGCTCTCTCAGCTAGGGATTCGCCATCCCGAGCCCACTCACGAGGCGCTGCCTCTCCAGGTCTGCCCGCAGCGAGTGCCGGTCGAGGGGAATGAACTGAAGCCCATCGTGGAAATGTCCGGGGTGCAGGCTGGATATGATTCCGGGCTCGTCCTGCGAGATCTCAACCTCGCTGTCTATCCGCAGGAGTTCGTGGCCCTGGTGGGAGACAATGGAACGGGAAAGACCACTGTGGCCAGGGTCCTGGCCGGGCTGCTCAAGCCTCGACAGGGAGATGTGGCCTGGAACGATGACCTGCGGCGGCTACCTCTGGGTCGCAGGGCAGGCCTCCTTTTCCAGAACCCTCTCCAGCAGCTCTTCTGCGACACCGTCGAGGAGGAAGTGGCCTTCGGCCCGGATAACTTCGGCCTCCGATCCGATGGGAGGCTGGAGACCATCCTTGGCGTCGCCGGTCTGGCCGAACTGCGTGCGCGAAACCCCTACGCCCTGAGCGTGGGGCAGCAGCAGCGGGTCGCTTTGGCCTCCATCCTGGCCCTGGAGCCTGCCCTCCTGATCCTCGACGAACCCACCATGGGCCAGGATTGGGGAAGCCTGAGCCGCGTGATGGACTTCCTTACCCGCTTGAACGGCCATGGCCAGGCTATCCTGCTCATCACCCACGACCACAAGCTGGTCTGCCGCTATGCGGACCGGATCCTGATGCTCGAGGATGGCAAGTTGTCCAACATCGTGTCTGGTGCCGGGCCGTCTCGTGAGATCACTGAACAGAAGGAGAGTCTTTATGAAGTTCTCGGTGCGTGAGCTAGTCTACGTCGCTATCTTCGGCGCCATCTGGGGGGCCCTGGAGTTGACCGTGGGGTCCTATCTGCACGTCATCTTCCCCCCACTGGCGGATACCTTCCTGGTGGGATTGCTCATGGCCTCACTAGGGGCCATCGTGGCCCTCATCGGTCGCCGCTTCGTGCCCAGGATCGGGTCGGTGTTGATGATCTCTATTGTGGCGGCCATTCTGAAGATGATCAGCATCGGCGGGGTCACAGTCGGCCCGCTGGTGGCTATCCTGGCTGAGGGCCTGCTCATGGAGTTGGGCCTGATCATAGCGCGGAGACCCACCCGCTGGGCGTTCGTCTTTGCGGGGGCGCTGGCTGTCGCGTGGAACTTCTTCCACAAGTTCATCATGATGTACATCCTCTTCGGCAAGGGCGTCTACGAGGTCTATGTCGGCATGGTGCAGCAAGGGGCAAGCCTGCTGCGCATCGACTTGAGCTACGCCTTGCTCATCATCGTCATCCTGTTCCTTTTCCGCATCGTGGCCGGAGCCGTGTCGGGATGGATCGCCTGGGACCTGGGGAGAGTCGTGCATGACCGTCTGGCAAGATAGCAGGGCCATGCCGGGCGTCAGGAGGGAGACCTTCTCTCCTTACGGCTATCTGTTCTTCTTCGTGGGGACAGCGGTCACGGCCATCCTGGCCCGCGAGGCGAGGGTGGCCCTCGTCCTTCTGGGAACGGTGGGCTTTGCCGCCCTGTTTCGCGCCCCGGCTTTGAGGCTCCTGGGCCGGCGCCAGTTGTGGCTGTTCATCATCCCCACCCTGCTCCTCAGCCCACTGGTTCTCGGGGAGCCGGACCTCTACCTCTGGCGGCTGCACCTATCGCAGGAGGGCTTCTGGGCTGGGCTGTGGATGGTATCCCGCGCCCTATCCATCGCCCTGGCCGCGATGCTCTTTGCGCAGGCCGTGTCGGTGTCGCAGATGGCGGGGCTGCTAGAGGGCATGAGGCTGAGGGGGTTGGGCTTCGCCCTGGGCGTGGCCACGAACATGCTGCCCACGATTCAGGAGACGATACAGACCTCTTACCAGGCGATGCGCCTGCGCGGGGGATTCCGGTCCCACAGATTGCGGACCGTCAAGCTGCTGCTGGTGACGGTCATCGCTGGCTCTCTCCGCCGGGGCGATGACATTGTGTCGGCCGCCGAAGCCCGGGCCTTCGACCCGGCCCGGCCGCACCAGTCGTCGATCTCCCTAGTCCCGGCCGACCTGGTCCTGGCAGCCTGGTTCGGAGTCCTGGCGGTGGCGTTGCTCCTGGTCTAGTGACAGCAACGCAGAGGTCACGGCGGGACCAGGTGTAGGCACGCCACTCGCTCAGTAGCCTCATCTCGTCCATCCCGTGTTTCGGCCGCGGGCGCACTCTGGCGGGGAGTGGTCACAAGGGTGGCACAACAAGTCGAACAAAGAAGAAGGCGAGGCATGTGGCCCCGCCTTCACCACTCAGTGTCGCGACCTCTCAAACCGTCGTCGGTTCAGTCTGCTGGGGCACAGGGAGCATCACCCCCAGCACCCTCTCCAGAGCCATAGTGTGGCTGCATACCCCTCGTCTACCGAAGAACCCACAGTCACAACTCCACTGCCCACCAACAAAAGAAACAAGGTGCTCGTCATGATCGCCCTTGACAGTAACCTGGAACTCTTGGAATGCTATCCTGTCCGGCTGCTCGGCATATCGCCTGGCCTTCTCGATCTTTCCGATCATGCCTGAGTCCATCTCTCCCCTCCGTTTCCTGGTCTCGGCTTCAAAACAACTTCCCCGGGACAAAAAAGCGCAGGGGCCAAGGGAGCCCCTGCGTCACCATATCACAACACCCCTGTGAAGATGTGGAATGGGTCAAGACGCGTCCTCTATCGCTTACTACAGAAGAGTATACTCCCTTGCCGGATCAATGTCAAGCTGGCATGGCCGACGCGTACGCGTTACCCAGGGCCCGCCCAGATTCTCGGAGGCAGGGCCGCTTGTCCGAGGCTCTTCTCCTTCTTCTCGCCAAACACGCCCCGGTGGCCTACTCGGCTCGCGGGGGTGCAAACGACTCGGACTGACGCCCCCTCGATGGGGGGGTCTGCTCCTCTCATTGGCCCTGGGCAGTATTCGACAAGCCTGAACTCCCTCCGCATCTTCTCCAGCGCGGACCCTGAGGAGAGCCCCTTGGCTGCGTCCGCACCTGGTTGTCGTTTCCAGGCCTTCTCGGCTATGATGTGATGGGCGATACTGACAGCGCGTGAAGGACTAAGCACACCGCTGGTTGCACAGCACAGCAGGCCCATGTCTGGACGAGGATTGGCGCGTGCCAGCCAGATGGCCCCGCGGGCGTGGTGGCTCTGCCAGGCCAACTGGCTCGCACAGAAGTCAGTCCGTTCATGCAAGGGCTTTACCTACTGTGCAGGAGAGAGAACCATGACTGAAGCAACTCCACCTACCATCCAAAATCAACAACAAGGCAAAGGGGGAACCGGTAGCAAGCTGCGAAGAGGGCTGGCTGGGCTGTTTGGGGAGAACAGTTCCTCTCCCTCCGGGTTCCGGCGCCTGGGCAGCGCGCTTCTCTGGGGAGTCGCGCCACTCCTGGTGGGCCTTTGGCTAGCGCAGACCATGGTGCCGCAGCCTGCGGTGGGCGTCATTCGGCTCTACGGAGATATCTACATGGACAGCGCGGACTGGGTTCTGGCTCAGATCGAGGCGGCGCGGAACGACCCCGACATAGCCGCCGTGGTGGTGCAGCTGGACTCCCCCGGAGGTGAGGTGGCGGCCAGCGAGCAACTCTACATGGAGCTACAGACCTTACGCCGTGAGATGCCGGTCGTAGGTTCCATCGACAGCATGGCCGCCAGCGGTGCCTTCTACATGGCCATGGGCACCGATCCCATTTACGCCAAGCCCTCGTCGACGGTGGGCAACGTGGGCGTGTGGGGCTACATCCCCCCCGACCTGGGCGTCAACGACGTGATCCTGGCCAGCGGCCCCTTCAAGCTGACCGCCAGCAACCGGGATGAGTTCCTGCGCTCCATCGAGGCCATCAAGCAAGAGTTCCTGGAGACGGTCTTCAGCCAGCGCGGGGAGCGCATCACCATCTCCCGCGTGGAACTCTCTCAAGGCCTGGCCTACACCGGTCGCCAGGCCATGGGCCTCGGTCTCATCGACCACCTGGGCACCGAGACCGACGCCATCCGCACTGCCGCCAGTCAGGCCGGCATCGCCCACTATCGGGTGGTGGACCTGCCGGCCCAGCTCTTCGCTGAACTCACCGAGGACACCTATGGCGAAATCAAGCCCTGGGTGGGCGCGGCAGATCCCCTGACGGGAGGGCGCATCCTGCCGCCTGGGGCCTACCTCCTCTATGACCTGCAACTGGGAGGCGCACCATGAGAGGGAGAACCAAGGTCACCATCGCCGTACTCCTTTTCCTTGTGCCCATCGCCTGGCGGTGGGTGTGGTTCCACCGGGGCGTGTACACCTCGCCCCTCATCCCAGAGATGGACGACCGCCAATTGGAGGTCTCTCTGCCTGAGTACAGCCCCGTGCTGGACGAGGCCGTCCATGGGGCGGGACGGGTGATTCTCGATCTGGCGCACAACAACAACCTGGAGGTGGACGATCTCACCCCTCTTCAGGATCGTTTGAGGGCCCGCGGAGCCTCTGTGGAGAACTACGACGGATTCTCCTCCTCCCTCGAGGCTCAGTTGCGGGGCGCCATCGCCTACCTGGTGGTGGCACCCACATACCTGTTCACAGAGGAAGAGGCCAGCGCAGTCGTGGATTTCGTGGAGGCCGGGGGGCGGGTACTGCTCATCGCTGACCCCACGCGCCCCGTCCCTGTGCCGGAGGAGGAGCAGGACACACTGGACCTGGCTCAGGTCTTCTTCCCCGACAGCGCCATCCCGGCCATCAACAGCCTGGCCGGCCCCTTGGGCGTGGTCTACTTCGACGACTATCTCTACAACCAGGTGGACAACGAGGGCAACTACCGCAACGTCAAACTGATGGTGGCGAACGCTGACCATCCCCTCACCGAGGGCCTGGAGACCCTGGTCTTCTTCGCCGCCCACTCGCTGCGCAGCGACGGTCTGACCCTGCTCCAGGGCGATGAGAACACCTTCTCTGCTAAGCGAACGGGAGAAGGTGATCTGGCGGCGGGTGTCCTCTCCGCCGACGAGGGCGTGCTGGCTCTGGGCGACCTCACGGCCCTCACCGCACCATACCACACCGTGGGGGACAACGACCGCTTCCTGAGCAACGTGGCCGACTGGCTGATGGCCGCCCCACGAGAGTGGAACCTGAGGGATTTCCCCTACCTCTTCCAGCGGCCGGTGGACCTGGTGCAGATATCCGGCGAATACCTGGATCCCCGCCTCATCGCCAAGAGCGGCCCCTTGCGGGAAGTGGTGGCCCTCGCCGGCCTCACCCTGGAACTCAGTGAGGAGGCCAGTTCGGATCACGATGCCATCCTGGTGGGGACCTTCGACGACGTCGAGCCGGTGCAGGAGTACCTGGATGATGCCGGCGTGACCATCACCATCCTGGAAGAGCAAGCGGGGACACCCACCCCCACTCCCACGACTGAGGAGGAAGAGCAGCCCCGAGACGCCATGGAGGTGGAGGGGCTGGGCAGCATCCCACTCCAAGACACCACCCTCTTCGTGGTCCATCGTGCCACCGACGGGGTGTCCCTCGTCGTCCTGGGGGAGGACGGCGATGCAGCCATGGAGGCGCTGGACCGGCTGACGTGGGCGGACTTCGCCTCCTGTGCGGACCGCGACGACGTGACCGTATGCTCCGCAGGCGAAGGGCAGGAAGGCCTGGGCCTGGACGAGGGGCCAGGGGAGGAACAAGAGGAAGCGACGCCCACGCCAGAAGAGGAGCTGCCGTCCCAACCCCGCATCGGCTCTGCTCTGGAGTCGGAGGCCGCCATGGCGGCAGGAGCACCATGGCTGGAGGAACTGGCCGAGGAATCGTACGACGAGACCTCCCAGGCGGGCGAGACCTACCTCTATACCATAGCCCTGGAGAGCTCTCGAGACCTGCTCTGGGTCTATGGCTGGTGCACCACCTCCCAGGAGATACTGGAGCAGAACTGGGAACACATCGCCCTGGCCTTCACTTTGAACGGTGAGGATGTGCCCCTCTCCCAATTCGCCATCCTGGAGACTGACATCCTGGGCCAGGTTTGCCGGCTGGATTACGCCCTGGTCACCGACTGGCCACGAGGCGAACATGAACTACTCACCGAGGTCACCTTCGACGCGGAGCTGAACGACGGCCAGGACACCTTCCCCGAGGGGACGCACTACTACCAGTATATGGTGACGGTGGGCGGCTAGGCCGCGCCCCACCGTCGCCCACCACGACAGTCTTGCTCGATTCCGGCATCGCCGAGTCTTTTCAAGGAGGACCGTGGAATGACAACAGAAGGAAAACCCTCAGCCAGCGACGTCGTCTACCTCTTCGGGGATCGCTTCGCCAAGAAGGCCCGCATCGGTGGGGCACAGCTCATCTACGGGGGAAACAAGGTCAAGCTCAGCGACCTGGGCGACAAGCTCCTCCTGGCCGCCTTCGCCGGCCTGGCCAGCAGAGGGTACCTGGGCCTGGAGGCAGTGGAGGATAAGAAGCTGGGGCTCTTCACCTCGCGCGACGTGTTGGTCACGCGCCTCAGCGCACCCGCGGAACCCCTCTACGGGCTGGAGGCGGCCATCTGGGACAACATCACCGGTGATCCCAAAGAGGATCGGGTACGACCCATCATCAGCAGGATCACCGGAGGGACGCGCCTCAACCCCTGGAACGACCTCGTCAATCTGGCCAAGAACGGCCTGGCAGAGCAGGGCTACCTGAACGTCGACAAGGAAGAGCTACGCTTCCGGCCGGACAAGGTCCACTGGTCGGCCAACGAAGGTCTCATCCTCCCCCTGGAGGGCAAGGTGGACGAGGTCAAAGCCATGCTCTCCTCCCTGGAGACCCGCGACCGCGCCCTGTACAAGCAGCTGGAGGAGTCGGTGAAGAAGGGCATCCAGGCCATGGTGGAGTCGCAGGACTACGACTTCGACTAGAGGCCCACCTCCCCGCCACCGGCTGTGGGCAGCAGCGCGGAACCTGGGACTGCTGACTCACCCCGAGGACCTGCCAGGGTCGTTGGCTGCGTGGAAGGCGCAGAATTCAACATGACTTGCAGATTTGCGCCCTCACCACTGGACTTGACAACTATGAAGATTTCTGCTACATTTGCCCGTGAAGGTACACAGCGACCCAACCTGTCGCAGGTGGAAGAAGCTCGCCCGTAGCTGTTTTCTCATCCTGGACTGCGCGGCGCGTAGTGTAAGTGCTGAACCGTTATGGAAGTGAGAGCTTCCAGAGGCACAGCCGCACCTTCAAACTCGAGGAAAGGAGGAAAAGCAGCTATGGCAGAGGATAGAACCACAGGAACCGTAAAGTGGTTCAGTGAGCGCAAGGGCTACGGCTTCATCACCCGCGATGAAGGTAAGGACGTCTTCGTCCACTTCTCCGGCATCCGACCTGGCGGACCCCGTTCTCTGAACGAGGGCGACAAGGTGGAATTCTCCATCGAGACCGACCAGCGGGGGCCCAGGGCGGTGGATCTGATCGTCACCGAAGCCGCTCCGCGCCAGAGCTACGGCGGCCGCTACTAGGCCGGGCCTGAGCGGCGCAAGCTAGCGCACACGAGAACGAGAGAGCCTCGGGGCAGTTGTCTCCGAGACTCTTTTCTTTCCTCTCTCCAGCGTTCCCCATTGACAGCGATTCCGGGCTACGCTATAATGGATCACCGAGGATATCAGGCAAGACTTCGCCTCGGCTCGATCTGCACAAGCCAAGGGGGCGTTCCTCTTCGGCGAGGTTGCCCGTGGCAAGCCGACCGCCTCCGCCCCGTCTGGGGTGGAAGTCGTACGCATTGACCGGCATCAGCTTGGCGCCCAGACCATCCAGTTGGTACGGTAGGAATGGCAGAGAACCCGGATCGAGGAGCAACCATGAAAAGGTCCTTTACTGTAGTGGTAGAGCGAGACCCCGAGAGTACGTGGCTGGTGGGTGAGGTTGTAGAGTTACCCGGCTGCTACACCCAGGCCCCCGACCTGCCCACCCTGGAAGCGAACATGCAGGAGGCGATTCGGGCGTATCTCAGGACCGCCCAACCGGAGGAACCACTGCCTGACTTCGTCGGCACCTGGCGAGTGGAGGTAACCGCTTGACCCGCCTGCGCCTCGCCCCCTACCGGCAATTGAGGAAGGTGGCTGAGGCAGCGGGGTTTGACTGGGTTCGCTGCGAGGGGAGCCACAATACCTTCCGCAATGCTGAAGGGCGCATTGTGGTGCTCCCCGATCACGGCTCCCAGGTCATCGTCCAGCCCCTGCTGCGCAAGATCCTGCGAGACATGGGGCTCAGCGTGGAAGAGTACCACGATATCGTGGAGAAGCTATGACGGACCGCCCTGCAAGGCCGAGGAGCGAAGGGGACTGACCGATTGGGGTCACCTCGAGGCACGCGCACCAAGACCGGAACGTGAACCCGGGCCAGATGCACACACATGCGGGAGAAGGCATGGCCACTCTATCAGCTGACACGCACTCCAGTGCAGAGCGTTTGCAGATCGAGTTGCTGCGTCAGATGCCACCCTGGCGGAGGCTGGACCTCGGTGTACAGATGTCGCAGGCTTGTTACACTCTCCTCCTTGCCGGGCTGAAGCAACGTCACCCCGGAGCAAGCCCCGCGGAGTTACGCCGGCGTCTGGCGGCCCTGGTGCTGGGCAGAGAGCTGGCCACCCGTGCCTACGGTCCCCCGCCAGAATAGGAGGCCCCGGTGCAGCCGGATCCCCTCGCCGTGACCCTCATGGTGGTCCAAGCTCTCGAGTCACTGGAGGTCCCATACCTCATCACAGGGTCCATGGCCGGCGCCCTGCACGGCGTGGCGCGGGCCACCATGGACGCCGACATCGTCGCTGACCTCCGTTTGGAGCACTCTGAGCCCCTGGTCCGCGAGCTGGGCGAAAGCTTCTACGTGGATCTCCAGGCAGTCCGGGAGGCCGTTCGGCGGCGCAGCAGCTTCAACGCCATCCATTCGGACTCGGCGTTCAAGGTGGACATCTTCGTATGCCGGGATCGCCCCTTCGACCGCGTCCAGTTGCAGCGGCGCACGCTGCATGAAATCTCACCGGAGCCGGCACGCTCCGCGTACTTTGTCACCGCCGAAGACCTGGTCCTGGCCAAGCTGGAATGGTACCGCCAGGGCGGGGAGTCTTCGGACCGGCAGTGGCGCGACGTCCTGGGCGTCCTGAAGGTGCAGGGTGACGCCCTGGACCAGCAGTATCTCCAGCGATGGGCGGATGAGCTGGGTGTGGCCGACCTATTGGAGCGAGCACACCAAGAGGCCGCAGGCTAGGGCGTCCTCTGAGCCTGGCAGAAGCATGCATCTTGAGGTGCACCCTGAGCCTCGTCGGAGCCAGCCCTGAGCAGAGTCGAAGGGGGTGCGTCCTGCCTGCGCCATGGGCAGAGCCACCCAATTCGCTTCCAGTCCCTGGTTCGAGCGCTGTCGCCTGGGGCTGTTGGGGGCTTTGCCCGAATCCAAGGTCTGGGTTACAGTTCATGCCATCGAGCGTGTAGCAGTCACCATGGCCATAGGCTGCGCTCACAACTGTTAGTCCTTTGTGCAATCACGAGCAGGGGTTTCAGGTTGTGAAAGGGGCAGAAGATGCGTAGTCTGCGAAAAGTGATCTTGCCTATCGTCCTGACCCTCGTGGTGATAGGCGTTCCGGCGTGCGATCTCTTGCGGGAAGCACAGGGCCCGACACTCCAGGTTTTGTCGCCGCAGAACTTCGCCCAAGTCCAGCTTGGTGAGAGCGTAGATATCGTTTCCACGGCCACCGACCCGAAGGGGGTAACCAGGGTGGAGTTGTATGTTGGTGAAGACCTCTATCTCACCTACGCCAGCCCCGGTCCCGAGGGTGAGAAGGTGTGGACATTCACACAGACCTGGACGCCGACCGCTCCCGGTTTCTACACACTGGCGGTCGTGGCCCACAACGTGGAGGACGTGGCCAGCACCCCTTGGGCGGTGGCCGTCGAGGTGGTGGAAGGGCGTACCACTGAGGGCACGCCCGCTTCCACGATACCGCCTGCCACAACCACCCCACCACCTGGCGCGACGGGCACACCACCGCCGTCTACCGGCACACCGTCGGCGTCTACAGGCACAGCGGCACCTCCACCGCCGCCCACGAACACGCCTCAAGCCTGGGCGGACCTCTACATCGCCGAGTTCTCGATAGACCCGGAGGAGCCCCGTGTTGGCGAGGAAGCACAATCACGCATCGTGGTCCGCAACGGAGGCAACGCCCCATCGGGGTCCTATGGCTTGTCAGGACCTCGTGAGCCGCCCGGGCCCGGTACCCAGCTTATGACGCCGCCTGAATGTCAGCCTTTGGCCCCGGGTGAGGAGAGAGTCTTCGCCAGACCTATCACCTTTTCCGAGCAAGGTCTGGCGACCATCTGGGTGGGGCTCTCTATCAGACCACAGGACCCAGACAGCAATGAGGACAACGATACCGCCGAGTTGCAGGTCAACGTCCGGCCCGCGGTTGAGCAGCCCATGGCTGATCTTGTCATCTCTAGCTTGACGCTGGACCCAGCGCAGCCCCGCGTCGGCGAGGAGGTACAGGTATCCATCGGGGTCCGCAACCAAGGCGATGCCCTATCGGCGTCCTATGGCTTCGTGATAAGCGTGACGCCGAGGCCGCCCTCGCTGCACCCCTTCGCGGGGCAGGAGGGTTCTTTGGCCCCGGGTGAGGAGCGTGACTACGGACCACTGTCTTTCACCTTTGCTGAGCCAGGCCCGGCGACCATCAGGGCGAACGTCGGCACAGGTCCAGGGGAAGACAGCAATGAGGAGAACAATACCGCCGAGTTGGTGGTCAACGTCCTGCCCGGGGATCTGCCGGACCTGTACATCGGCCAGGTCGCTTTGAACCCCAGTTCGCCTCGGGTGGGCCAGGAGGTCCAGGTCTCGGTCTCACTCGGCAACTCAGGAACCGGCGATGCCGGGCCCCACGTGGTGATCTGGAGGTCGGACCCCGACACGATCGGCTGCTCGTGGCCGGTGAATAGCCTGGCTGCCGGCCGGACCACGGGCCTGACATGTCCCTACACCTATACCTACCCGCACTCTGGACAGTCCACTTACACGACCGCCGACGCCAATGGCGACGTGCACGAATCCAATGAGGACAACAACGTCCGCTACTTGAGGGTCAACGTCCGGCCGGCATCGTAGTCGGCTCTGCGCGACCTCTGCCCAAAAGGAAACGTTCTGGCGCGAGTCGAAGGACCAGTCGAAGCGGGCTCACCCTTCGATACACCCTTCGGTCTATGCTTCGACTATGCTCAGCACGCAGCTCAGGATGCAGTCCTGCGCTACACCTCGGGAAACCGGCTAAAGCCGGTTCGTTGTCTTCAACCCTCCCGGAGGACATAGTTACTCGCCGCCTCTATTCCCGTTAGACCCCACCCCGGCCCCAGGGATGTCCCCAAGGGTGGTATTTGCGCTCTCCTCAGCCCATTTGACAAATGCCAGTTTTTCCCGTACACTTGGAAGAGGAAGGTACACACTGACCTTGCTTGTCACAGGTGGAAGAAGCTCAAAAGTAGCTGTTTTCTCATCCTGGACTGAGCGGCCTTGTGTAAGTGCTGATCTGGATGGGGGCCGAGGCCTCCTGACGCACAGCCGCACCTTCTAAATCTGGGAAAGGAGAACAGCTATGTCAGAGCAAAGAGGCGCAGGCACCGTGAAGTGGTTCAACGCGGGCAAGGGCTACGGCTTCATCACCCGTGATGAGGGCAAGGACCTGTTCGTGCACTTCTCGGGCATTCGCGCTGGTGGGCCCCGTTCGCTGAACGAAGGCGACAAGGTCGACTTCGCCATCGAGCAGGACCAGCGTGGGCCGAGAGCCACCGACGTGGTGGTGACCGAGTCCGCTCCGCGCCAGAGCTTCGGCGGCGGCGGCTACGATCGCTACTAGACCGAGCGAAGGCGTGAGCTAACGCGATCACGAGAGAGCCTCGGGGTTAGTTCCCCGAGGCTCTTTTCTTTGCCGCACTCCGACCCTCCCGGAGGTTGGGGAGCCTCCGGGAGGGTACACGCTGTCGACCATCTCGGCGCCTCCCTTGGCTCTCGACCCAACTCCGGCGCCACGGATGTCCCAAAGGTGTTATCCGCTCTCTCCTCAGCCCACTTGACATTTGGCGGAATGTAGCGTACACTTACACCAAGAAGGTACACACTGACCTTGCTTTCGCAGATGGAAGAGGCCTCTCACTAGCTGTTTTCTCATCCTCGACTGCGCGGCGATGTGTATGTGGGGAATCCAGAGGGAAGCCAAGGCTTCCGGAGGCACAGCCGCACCTTCAAGTCCAGGAAAGGAGAACAGCTATGTCAGAGCAAAGAGGTAGCGGCACCGTGAAGTGGTTCAACGGCGGCAAGGGCTTCGGCTTCATCACCCGTGATGAGGGCAAGGACTTGTTCGTCCACTTCTCGGGCATTCGCGCTGGTGGACCTAGTTCGTTAAACGAAGGCGACAAAGTCGACTTCGCCATCGAGCAGGACCAGAAGGGACCGAGAGCCACCGACGTGGTGGTGACCGAGGCCGCTCCGCGCCAGAGCTACGGCGGCGGCGGCGGCCGCGATCGCTACTAGGCCGAGCGAAGGCGTGAGCTAACGCGATCACGAAAGAGCCTCGGGGTTAGTTCCCCGAGGCTCTTTTCTTTGCCGCACCCTGGGGCTCACCCTTCGATACACCCTCCGGGCACTCAGGATGAGCCCCTTAGGAAGGATGCATCCCGAGTAGGGGGCAGCCCGTATCGAAGGACGCGCCGAAAAAGCCCATTTGACAATTGCGGGAATCTGGTGTACAGTTACAAGAAGAAGGAACACACTGACCTTGCTTTCGCAGATGGAAGAGGCTCACCAGTAGCTGTTTTCTCATCCTCGACTGCGCGGCGATGTGTAAGTGGGGAATCCAGAGGGGAGTCAAGGCTTCCGGAGGCACAGCCGCACCTTCAAGTCCAGGAAAGGAGAACAGCTATGTCAGAGCAAAGAGGCGTAGGCACCGTCAAGTGGTTCAATGGCGGCAAGGGCTTTGGTTTCATCACCCGTGATGAGGGCAAGGACTTGTTCGTCCACTTCTCGGGCATTCGCGCTGGTGGACCTCGTTCGTTGAACGAAGGCGACAAAGTCGACTTCGCCATCGAGCAGGATCAGCGCGGGCCGAGAGCCAGCGACGTGGTGGTGACCGAGTCCGCTCCGCGCCCGAGCTTCGGCTACGATCGCTACTAGGCCGAGCGCAGGCGTGAGCTAACACGATCACGAGAGAGCCTCGGGGTTAGTTCCCCGAGGCTCTTTTCTTTCCCCTGGGCAGCATTTCCTATTGACTTCGGTTCCAGATCGCGCTATAATGGATAGTAGGGCCAACAGCCATACTTCGTCCCCTCTTCGCTCTACCGGCCCGTTGAACCGAGCCCTCCCGTTGGGACTGTTGATGGCCAATCGACGAGGCAAGTCGAGTCGGTTCTCTCCGTGTCGTAAGACACCGTTCTCCGTGTCGTGCAGTCTCTGAATTGTCTCCAGGGGAGGAGGAATGGAACCCACTCTCGCGGAAACCGCGGAGAACATCGTCCGGCGGTGGCTGCCGGCCCTGATTGACGGTCTCGATGAGTGCACCTCGGAAGAGCAGCGGATCAAGATTCTGGAGGTATGCGGCCGCGCCTGCGGAGAGCCCGACCTCCAGGAGGTGCGCAGGATCCGGGACGAGGCCCGGGACCGGGAGCACCTGCTCCAGTTGATCAACGAACGTATCCCCTGGTGCGGCGAGTGGGTGTGGGAGGACGGGAAGATCCGCACCGTGTGCGCCGCCTGCGGCTGCCACCTGGTGGTGGAGGGCTACCTGGAGAACAGCCCCACCTTCTGTCTCTGCTCGAAAGGCTGGGTTAAGGCGGTGTTCACCGAGGCCCTGGGGGAGGAGGTGGAGGTAGAGTTGCTGAAGGCCATCGGCAGAGGGGACGAGTGTTGTGAGTTCCTCGTGCTTCCCAGACCTGCGAGGTCTCAACAGGCATCTTGACAGCAGGTCGGCGAGCGTATACAATTTGTATGCAATCGTATACGAAATGTATACAGGTGGGGGTCTCCTGTTGGAAGAGCTCTTCTCCTCGCAAGCTAGGGTCGCCATTCTGAAGCTGCTTCTGCTCAATGCCGGCAGCCGCTACTACCTGCGCGAGATCGCGTCGCTGACAGATCAGCCCGTGCGGGCCGTGCAGCGGGAACTGCCCAAGCTGGAGCGTATCGGACTACTTGGCCAAACGGTGGATGGGAACCGCAAGTACTATGAGGTGAACAGGGACTGTCCCATCTTTCCAGAGCTGAAGGCGATCTTCCTGAAGACAGTTGGCCTGGGCGACGCCTTGAGGAAGTATCTGGATAAGGCAAAGGGGAACATCCACGTAGCCTTCATCTATGGGTCGTACGCCAAGGGGGAGGAAAGCATCGCCAGCGACATCGACCTCTTCGTGGTGGGGAACATCGGCGCCATGGAACTCTCGATGGCCTTGGCCCCGGCCAGGTCGGAGCTGGCCCGTGAGATCAATCCGGTGGTGATGACGCCCGACGAGTTCGGCCAAAAGGTAGCCTCGGGCAATCATTTCGTCCTCTCCCTTCTGGAGCAGCCGAAGACCTTCGTGGTGGGAAATGCCCAAGATCTTGAGTCGCTTGCTGGCTGAAGGAAAGCTGAGAAGTCACAGGACCTCAGCCGAGGAGATCGCACACCTGCTGGGTGTGGTCGACCGCGATCTCGATGACGCAGCGGTCCGGGAGGTATCGGCGGACCGGCGCTTCGCCATCGCCTACGAAGCGGCGCTACATCTCGCCACCATTACCGTCTACGCCAGTGGCTACGAGACACAAGGTACGGGACACCATTTCAACACCTTCCAGGCCCTCAGGGAAACCATGGGCACGACAGGACAAGACTATGCGGACTACTTCGACATGTGTCGGAGCAAGCGCGCCACTGCTTCCTACGACAGAGCCGGTGAGATCTCCGATACGGAGGTGGAATCGCTCCTGGAAGAGGTGGAGGCCTTCAGAGAGAAAGTGCTCGCCTGGTTGAGGAAGCACCATCCTGACCTGGCAGAGGAGGTTCCAGGGTCCTGGCCATAGCACGACAGTCCACCTTCTGTCTCTGCTCCCGAGGCTGGGTGAAGGCGGTGTTCACCGAGGCGCTGGGGGAGCAGGTCGGGGTGGACCTAGTCTGGGGATCGCCTGCGGTGACGACCGCTGTCATTTCGTGCGGCTAAGGCGAGAGATGGACATGTCACGCGCCGACGGATGACTACCAGAGGAGACACGTGCGCATAGGCCTAGTAGCGTGCACAAAGAGCAAGCAGCCCTATCCTTGCGCCGCGCGACAGATGTACTCGCCTTCCGCTCTCTTCAGAAAGGCATCTGCGTACTGTGCTCGGGAGTACGATGCGTGGTACATCCTTAGCGCGGAGTATGGTCTGCTGGCGCCGGACGACGTTATCGAACCCTATGACAAGACCCTCAAGACGATGTCGGCCGCGCAACGAAGGGCATGGGGCCGCAAGGTGTCAGCCCAATTGAAGGAGCTGGGCAACCACCAGTACCTTGCCCACGCGGGGTCGGCGTACCTCCGGCCATTGTCCGGCGTGAACATCGTCAACGTCCTAGCCGGTCTGCGGATGGGCGAGCGTCTGCAGTGGTACGGTCAGAGGCATGCCGGCAGTGGGGAAAGGGCCTCCGCGATGCCGTCAATCGATGCGTCATCCCGGCCCGACGGCGAGTTGACGATCGCACACCTGGAGCATGCAGCACGCTGGTATAGGGACCACACACGATTCAACCATTCGTATATCAGTTTGCTGTGCAGGGAATCGTTCCTGTACAGACTGCGGGCCGCACCCGAGGAACTGGCAGCGCAGGATATACTGAGGATACTCATCTCAGGTTTTCTCAACAAGTGGGGATGCCGCCTGCCCGCCAACGTCGAGACAGCTCGAGCGATCAGAGAGAGCCTAGTGAGCGTTGCACATGCCGCCACGGGCCTAGCACAGCACAGCCTCCTGGAAAGCGATCTTTCCTACGAGGCAACGGGCGTGGCCGGCCACATAGGCCAGAGCTATGAAGCGATTCGGACGGTAAAGGGAGTTGGACCGACCACAGCGTCGAAGACTCTACACGCGCTGAACCCCGGTCTGTTTGTCATGTGGGATACAGGTATTCGCGGTCACTATTCAGGTGTGCTCGGCAGGAAGCTGGCCACCGGGGCGGACTATGTGGCTTTTCTCGCTCACATGCAGGACCTAGCCAACTCTGTCGTCAGAGACTTCTCCCTTCGGTATCCGCATGCCGTGAGCGTCGAGTTGTATCTTTCGGAGCTACTTGGGCTTGAGCGACCTGTCACCCTCGCGAAGTTCTTGGACGAGTACAATTGGGTGACGATCGTGAAAGAGGCTCCCATAGATTGAACCCCTGGTCAGCATAGTTCACCGAACGACAACGGCGCTGCGAGATCCGATCTGCGAGCGTCACCCTGTGGAGGAGCGCGGCCGTGTCCGATCCATGCAAATGGCTGCACGAGCAGCTGCAGGAACTGCCGATGATGACTCACCCATTCGACATGGAGTGCCTGCCACAGAACGGCATCTACTTCTTCTATGAACATGGTGAGACTTGGGGACATACTGGGAATGAGCCAAGAATAGTGAGGGTCGGTAGCCACACGGGGCAGGACAATCTCCGAACGCGCATCAGTGAGACCTATTTGCTCGATGAGAGCAGGCTCCTCTCTAACGCCGACAGGCCCAAGCCAGCGGACCGAAGCATCTTCAGAAAGAACTTGGGTAGGGCGCTCCTGAACAGGCGCCGGGACGAGTATTTGCAGGTGTGGCAGATTGACTTTACGCTACGGAGTAACAGAGAGCAACTCGGTCATTTGCGGGATATTGCCAAGGAGAGGTGGCTAGAGAGCGAGATCTCACGGCTACTGAGGGAGCGGTTCTCGTTCAGGGCCATTGCCGTGGATGATGGAACGGACAGAACTCACCTCGAGAAGCATCTGATTGGGACTGTTGCCAATTGCAGGTCCTGCAGTCCTTCCCGCAACTGGCTGGGAAGGCACTCCCCCGAGACGAAGATCGCAGGGGGCAATCTCTGGGAGGTGCAGCACCTCACAGCACGCCCGATAGGAGCACGGGACCAAGAAGCGATCCTGCGTGCGATTCAGATGACGAAGGAACAACTGGTCGCTTGCACAGCCCGGCAAGGGCACTAGGCTAGGGACATGGACAACATCAAACCAGGGAGCATTGTCAAGGGGCCCAACTGGTCGGAGCCGTTTCGAACGGCAGATCGAAGGCGCCGTAGCGCACATCATTGGCGACGAAGCATAGCTGGAGGGAAATAGCTATGGAAGCACGCGATCGACCCATAAAGGATTGGCTGACGAAGATCCGCACCAGGCAGATGGTGCTACCTCGCTTCCAGCGATACGAGGCGTGGGGTGCACGCGAGGTATCAGACGTGCTGAGCAGCATAATACGGGATCTGCCGATCGGTTCAGCATTGATACTGGCTGTGGGCGACGATATTCCCTTCAAACACCGCCAGCTCGTCGGCGCACCGTCGCACGGGGAGAGAATTACCGAGCTCCTTCTAGACGGTCAGCAACGGCTGACCGCGGTCTGGCGCGCGCTCAAGGACAACTACGACGACAAGTCATACCTAGTTGACTTGAAGCCAGAAGATGAAGATCGGGATGACGGAGACGTGCGCGTAGTGGCCCAGGGGCGCTGGAGCAGGAACGGGAAACGCTATCCAGTTTGGCTCGATAAGCCAAAGCAGTGCTGGCAGAGAAAGATGGTCCCCGTGCGACTGCTGGACCCGGACAACAGCGAAGGATACCAACGCTGGGCCGACGACGCTTCAGAAGGAGACGACGCCAAGGCCAGGAAGATCGAACGAATCATTTCACAGTTGAGAGAGAAGGTAGCGAACTTCAATTTCCCCTTCCTCTACCTACCCGTGGCAACGCCTTCAGATGTTGCCATTGAGGTGTTCATCAAGCTGAACACGAACGTTGTCCCCTTGAGACCATTTGATATCGTGGTAGCGCAGCTGGAGGAGGCCACCGGGGAGAATCTGCGCGAGCTGCTGGGATCGCTCACTCGCTCAGCGCCCGCCATATCTGACTACACCGATCCGTCCACCTCGTGCTCTCGGTATCAGCACTGCTGCAGGGCCGGCTGCCCAACCAGAGGGGATTCTTCGGCCTGAGGTTCGACACGGTACTTGAGGACTGGCCCAGGATTGAAATAGGAGTACGAGAACTCGTTCGATTCCTTGGGCAAGAAGGCGTTCTCGATGGAGATAGGCTGCCGACTGAGACGGTACTCGCCCCTCTGGCCGCGCTGTGGGCGCAAGCACCGGAGCATCCGGATGAGAGGGGAAATGCTAGGATTGTCTTCAGGAAGTACTTATGGCGGGTTTTCTTCACGGAGAGGTACGACAGAGCGGTGTCAACCGCGGTTCTTCAGGATTATCGTGCCATCAGAGACGGTCGACAGGCCGAGGCACTGTGCTTTGACGAAGACAAGTATCCTCTGCCTGAGCCGGACGTCCTGGTGCAGGCCCGATGGCCCAAGTACAGAGATCGTCTCGCTCGCGCAGTTCTCCTACTCTCTCTGAGAGGGGGCGCTGAGGACATCGCGGACGGTGCGCCTGCGTCGAGGACCAACCTTCGAGACAGAGAGTACCACCATCTCTATCCCGTGGACTGGCTGCGCAAGAAGGGCTATGACGAGCACGAGGCGCACCGGGCCTTGAACTGCGCTCTCGTTACTTGGAGTACCAATAGGACAATCGCGGCAAGGGGGCCGTTGCAGTATCTCGTTGAGCGGTGCGAGGCCAGCAACCTCGGCGAGGACGAAATCCGTCGCCGGCTCAAGACGCACTCCGTCGACTTCGATTCCTTGGCCGCCGGAGACTACAACAAATTCCTGCGCGAAAGAGCAGACGGCCTCATCCAGGCAATAACGACTCTGTGTAGCGGCGGCGTGTGGCCCCAGTAGACTTGCTGGGACAAGAGGGTCAGGTGGTCCCGAGGCTGGGTCAAGGCCGCCCCTGACGAGGGCCCGGGCAGGAGGTGGAGGTAGACCTAGTGCAGGCCATCGGCAGGGGGGACGAGGCGTGGCGTGGAGAGGTAGCCTTGTTGTCCCCACACGCAGCGGATGGTGGGGTGGCGAAAGTGGTGTCGAATCGTGAGTCGTCACTACAACTTGGGAGCACCAGATGCCCCGTCGGCTTGCCAGGGCGACGGTTGACCGGGTGGAGAGGAGGGATTTGAAGCCGATGGAGGTAACGTTTCTAGCTCAGCCATTCGACCACACGCGATGCCTTGTAAGGATAGGAGACCGCCTAGCCCAACTGTTGAGTTGCCGCACTCCGCTTTATGACCGTGTGTGGCTGGTCTCCGCGTTCGTTGATTGCCAGGTCATTGGGCGGTTTGCTGCGGCTATAGGGGCGTCCCGGCGAGCTGGTGCGGAGATCCATTTCGTGGTTGGGATAGATCTGCAAGGCACGACGGTGGAGGCCTTGAGAGAGATACTGTCTCTTGGCGTTGATGCCAAAGTCGTGAAGAATCGGAGACCAGGACACACGTTTCATCCGAAGTTGTACCTGTTCGAGGCGAGTGGGCAAGAGGCGGTGCTGTTGGTAGGGTCTAGCAATCTCACCGATGGTGGTATCTACAAGAACTACGAGGCGGCGCTGTCCGTGCGGTACGACCTCACGGGGCGGGATAATGTTGAGTACGACAGCCTTCGAGGGTCTTTGGACATATTCCTGGAACCTAGCGGTCCAACGGTTCAGGTGCTGAGTGAGAACCTGATCCAGTTGCTGCTCGAAAGGAAAGAGATAACCACTGAGTCGGAGAGGCTGGCGTCACGGAAGCGGTCTACCGCTGGACCCAGAAGGAGAAGACGCAGCGGAGTGGCTGCGGAATCCCCTTTTGCTGGCGAAGACGTGCCCGCGGCGCCGCCGATGCCCGTCGGTTTGACGCGGCGCGTAGTCAGGGCGGCAAAGAGCAGACGGGGGGATAGGAGGCCCGGTGGGACCTACGCGATCAGCGAGTTCTACATGGAGATCAACCCACTGCAGCGTGCGAAAATACCGGGTGAGGTGCGCATTCCGATACAGGGTCGTGACATAGATCCAGACTTCTGGGGCTGGCAAGGCCAATACAAGACTGAGTATGGGGAGCGTGGGAAGAAACGGCGGGCGTATCATAATTGGAGGACTGTGTGGAGGATAATAGACGCGGATAGTCCCGACCGGGTGTTCGTCGACGAGGTGCGAATCTACGGGTATGAGGACCGGAGCGAGTTCCGGTTCTACTCCAGTCGTCTGGTGAGCCTTGGGGCTGATGCGCCGGACATCGTGCGCATTACGAGGTGCGATCCCGGGGATGAAGCCGTCTTTCAGTGCGAACTGGCGAGGCGCGGATCGGCCACACACTCCGGATGGAAGCAATACTGCACGCAGACAATGGTCGGTGGAAAACGCAAATTCGGAATCCTGTGAGTAGCCTATCGTGTGGAAAGCGGTTTCAAGCGCAGAACCGTGTTTTCCCTGATGGCGTGCCGAATGTGCCGTAGGTTCTCTGTTGTGACGCTGATGGGTATCTTCTCCGTGCAGGCGAAGCCGCATCGCTCGGCAATGTCTGTCAAGAGGCTGGTCGTGGGGATGGGCACGGTGCGGCCGCCGGCTTTGGTGTGGTTGTCACCAATCACCACGAACGCCTCGCCATCAGGTGATAGCAGTTGAGAAAGGTTCGTGAGTACCTCGCGCATGTCACTGAAGTAGCGAAGCAGCAGTGCTGGTGTGTTTACTCGGCGAAACCCCGCGTCTGTGCCCTGGTTCAGCCTGTGGATGTTCGCGGCCACGTCCAGCACCGAGTGGGGTAACTGAGCAACCTCAGGATCCTGGACGAGCAGTTCCTCGAAGGTCTTCCTTTGTTGTGTTGTGATCTCCCTTGAGCCGGTCAGCTCTTGCTCCAGTATGCGTCTACCCTTGCTGGGTGTGCCAAAGAGGACCAGTAGCGACAGCCGATCGGTGTCGATGTAGGGCAGGGCGGTCGCGTAGGGAGGGCTCGTTACCACCAGATCGACATCACCGGGTCGAAGACCTAGCCTGCTGAACACAGCCATGCGTCTGGAATCCCCTGCAGCAACCCTGGGCTGCACCGGGACTGCTGGCTGGTACCATGATGCCCTCCAGAAATCCCGCAGACGTCCCAACTGGCCACTTAGGGAATCCACGAACAGCTCTATGGCCGGAGCGTCGTCGATAGGGGGCTGGCGCCTTCGGATGCGCAAGTCACGAGGATCTTGTTGCGAAATGTCCCTGATGATGCTGCTGAGAACGACTTCCAGGAATTCGCGCACAGGCGGCGACTCGACCGCACGGATGACCGAGAGGATCCAGTTGAGTTTGTAGACGACGGGTTCTGGGAACCAACTGAGTACCTCGCCCAGCAATTCGGGCTGGAACTGATTGGTATCACGTGCGAAGGTACGATTCGTGGATTGGACTCTCTGCAATACCCCGATGATGGCCTGCTCGCATTGTGCCGATTGCACGGCCAGGATTCCAACCTTGGCGCTTGCTATCTTGGCCGCTAGGGGATGCATGTCGCAGCCAACGCCTCTCATTCCGTTGAGGAACGCCTCAAGAATGGCAGTTCCACTTCCGCAGAATGGGTCCAGGACTGTCGAGCCGACGGGGACTGCTGATAGGCTGATTAGGGATTTGGCCAGCTGTGGATAGAACTTGCCCTTGTAGGGATGGATCCCGTGCGTTGCGTACTTGGGTTCCTTTCGCTTGCCGCTGGGCCGGTCGCCGTTTTCCAGAATCGCCTGCCAGGTGCGAATGGGATGACAACCTTCCCCCCACACGGAGTGTGAGAATGTCAGCGATCTGAGTTCCGGCACGATGCACGAGTCCACGTCGGCCGAAATCGGGTAATCAAGGCTCACAACCCTCAGGCTCTCTGTAGGCTTTGACTCGAGTTCCCGATGTAGCAGTTGGGCTTCATAGTCCCACATCCGGTAGCTGGGAGGTTCGACACGCAGGCGCAAGGTGCGTGGCGGCTTTCTCAGAATCACGATTTGTTCGCGCTGAGCTCGCCGACCTGGTTTGACAAATGAGCGCCGCGTGTCATGGATGGGCCGTTGAACGAGGCCGCACACTTCAAAACCTGCACTGCGGCTCGCTTGAGCGAGCGCCTGGTCCGTCTTGTATACTTTGCCTTTGTATATGCCGTCGCCTACGACGAACGCGGCGTATCGCCCTGGGCGCAGCGCCGCCATGAACCGGTGCAGGCATGTGCTCATGTCTGCCATGAACTCCGCGAAACCAGTGTTTTCGCGCTGGTGCCGAAGGTGCGAGCCAATCTCGTGCCGTCCAAAAACGCGCGGGTCATGACCCAACCAGAACAACCGGAAGCGGTGGTAGAGGTGGTAGTCATTGGCGTTGGGGTAAGGAGGGGAGGTGACCAGGAAATCGACCGAGTTGTCCGGCAGGATGCTCCTTGGTATCTCTCTTGAGTCCAATGTGTGGAACTGGGCATCCGCATACTGAAAGATGGAAGAGGTACTCCTTAACTTCCGACGCATCATCTCTAGCTCGCGGAGAAAGGATTCGAGGCACGCGCCGGCCCGTATGTCCTTGTCCCTCCGGGCGTAGCGGGTCTCGCCGTCCTGGTAGGACGCACTGAGGATGATCTTCGAGAAGGCCAGTCGAGCCACACTCTGGGCTGCACTGTCTTGCAGCTGGTCGATCAGCTTTCGTAGCAGCGCCAGCTCACCTATAGCGACTAGTGGGAACCAGTGCGGCAAGTTCGGGATACTAGGTACATACTCGGAGTATTGAATGGCGAGGGATTCGGAGTCTTGTTCGCGTTGGGTCTTGCCGAGGAACGACGTCACGTCTGTTTGCAGATTGCCTATTGCGCGGTCCGCAATGTCCGTGAAATGGGCGGTCTTGGCGCGACCGATGACCTCTGACAAGGGGTTCGCGTCTATGCCAAGAAACCGTCGGCGCAGTCTCAGCGCCTCTACGGCTGCAGTTGCGCTGCCATGGAAAGGATCAAGAACTAGTTCACCGGGTAGCGAGAGCCTGGCAATCAGATGTGCAGGTATTTGTGGAATGAACTTGGCGGGATAGGGGTGAAGGTCGTGAGTGAGATACCCCGTATCGTCATAAGTGAAGGACCAGTCAAGTGCAGCGAGATCCCTCATGACTTGTGCGCTGTCGGCCAAGTCCGCTGCGGAGCTGATCCCGGGCATTCGCAATGGCTCAATCAGCCGCGTTGGTTCAACCAGCGACTCCAATTGCTCGTCGAACCAGTCTGAGAGTGTCTGCTGGTAGTATTGAAGGATGCTCGACAGGGCTTCCTTCTTCCGCGTCGACGTTTCGATGACGATCTTTGCCCTCGACATGGCATCCCCTCCCTACATCGCCGAGGCCGAGCAGGGCGCAATCTGGGTCCCTGTACATTATACCCAGATTGGCGAACCAGGCAAGCGCAGGACGAACGCCTACCGCCACTTCGCGCTTTCGACCATATTGGTCTCACTCGTCTTGTCGGGTGGCGGCCGGCGAGTAGCGGCAGGTGCCTCCTTGTCGGTGGCCCATTCTGTGTTGACAGGGGATGACAGGCATGCTATAGTGTGGCGCGAGGACGAAGCCATATCGGTGCTGACCTATAGCAGGCCCACATGGCCATGACAGACAGAGAACGCGTTCTTGCCTATCTCCGTTCCCTCTCGCCCAAGGCCGCCACCAACAGCGAGATCCTGGAGGCCACGGGCATCGAACGCCACCACGAGGTCTACGAACTCACCCAGGAATTGATGGAAGAGGGCGAAATCCACGGCGTGAAGAGCGAGGGGGGATGGTTGTTCTGGATTGGTGAACCAGAAGCGCTCCCCTCGCCCGTGCGCACCCCGGGGCGTCCCCGCCGCATGACCTCGCGCCACTTTGAGGCGCTGGCCCGGCAGACAATGGAAGAGAATGGCCAACTCTGACGTTGATGACTTCATTGCCCGGCTGGACCACCTCTTCGAGATCGTCGCCCAGCATGACGCGCAGTCCTAGGAATAGGAGACAAGGATGGAAGAACGGCGCTATTGCGACCCCCTGGTGGTCACCGACGACGGTGCAACGCACAAGCTGACTCGAGTCCCTTTCGATGAAAGGACCGTTCAGGAAGGCTGGCTGCAGGACCTGCTCGAGCGGCATCCCGAGTTGCTCCCTGTCGAGGACATTGAGCCTGCCTTTGCCCCACTGATTCCCATAGGCCGGGAAGTGAGCACTCCTGCGGGCAGTATTGACAATCTGTTCATCAATCCGGATGGCTACGTCACGCTCGTCGAGACCAAGCTGTGGCGCAATCCTGAGGCTCGACGGCAGGTAGTCGCCCAGATCCTCGACTACGCCAAAGAGGTGAGCCTGTGGGATTATGACCAACTCGATGGGCACATTCGGGCCGCTGCCCGGCAGCGGCGCAGACAAGACGCTGGGCCATACGAGATGGCAAAGGCAAGTGGCGCTGCCGGTGACCTGGATGAGGCCCAATTCGTCGACAGGGTTACCAGGAACCTCCGCCGGGGACGGCTGTTGCTCATCATCGCAGGGGACGGCATCCGGGAGAGCGTCGAGGCAATGGCGGAATATCTTCAGCAGACCCCTCAGCTCCAATTCACCCTGGCCCTGGTGGAGTTGCTCACCTACCAGTTGAGTCCGGGTTCAGCGGCACTGCTCGTGGTACCTCAAGTTGTGGCCCGAACCAAGGAGATATTCCGGGCCGTGGTCAGAGTAGAGGGAACCGACATCGAATCCGTCAAAGTGGATGTCGACGCCAGTACCCTGACGCCCGGTGCGGGATACGAGGGCCTCGGGCCGCCGGAAGACGACTTCTTCAAGACTTTGGGTGAGAACGAGAACGTCTCGCGCGACGAGGTCGACCTTGCCCGCAGGCTGGTGAATGACCTGCGCAGCGCGCGACTAGAGATCGACTGGAAGAAAGCCAGCTTCTCCGCCAAGCTTGCCGACCCAAGTGCCAGCGGTAACCGAATGACCATGGTCTTATTAAGCAAGGAAGGCCAACTCACCGTCGGCTGGCTGCCGGGCCAGCTATTAGAGCTGGGTCTCCCGGAGGGTATTGGGCTGGACTACTACGAGCGTGCTGCTGAGCTCTTCGGCAATTGCCAGGTCAAGAAGAGTCCGGCTGGTGGTTACTCCTGGTCGCGAGGTATTCTCCTTTCGGAGTTAGCCGACACCTACGACCAGTTCATCGAAATCCTGGCCGACACCATCGAGCGCATCAGGGCCGCAGCAGGCGCCCAAGAGTAGCAGGCGCGCTGACCGCTAGGAGGCCCACATCGCCATGACAGCTACACAAAGCATCGCACGCCGCTCCGCGCAGCGCCTCGCGGAGAGATCGCACTAGCAATGGGAGGAGATTCGATCATGGACCCGTTCATCAACCTGCCACACGGTGGACCAGGGGCTGGTTTTCGTGTGTCTGAGCTCGTTACCCACATTCGGAGCACAGCACGAGATTACATCATCCAGGCCCAGCAGAACGTCACACTTGCCAAGCACACCAAACCGCAGTCTCTGGATGTATGGCTGAGAACCAACTTCGCCAGCAATCCGGACACCAAGCAGGCTGTCAACAAGGTTGTGGAGGCATTAGTCGCGACCGGACAGTTTGAAGTGGTATGGGGCTTGCCGTGCCCTGACAGTGGCAGATCGGTCAAGGGCCTGAGGCTCCTGGATATACCTAGCTGACCGAGACCCATCGCCAGCCAACACGACGCCAACTTGGAGGAACAGCAGGCAGCCTGAGTGCATAGGAGGCCCACATGGCCATGACAGACAGAGAACGCGTTCTGGCCTATCTCCGTTCCCTCTCGCCCAAGGCCGCCACCAACAGCGAGATCCTGGAGGGTACGGGCATCGAAAGCCACCACCAGGTCTACCATCTCACCCAGGAGCTGATGTTGGAGGGCGAAATCCACGGCGTGAAGGGCGAGGGGGGATGGCTGTTGTGGGTTGGTGAACCAGAAGCGCTCCCCGCGCCCGTGCGCACCCCCAGGCGCCCCCGCCGCATGAGCTTCCGCCAGTTCGAGGCGCTGGCCCGGCAGAGGATGACCGAGCGCTATGACGAGCCGCTAGAGCCCGGTTGGGTGGGCCAGGTTCATAAACGCTTCGACTTCGTGGCCCCGTATGCGCGCATCGTGGGCGACGCCATCTACTACACGCCGGTGCGCAGGACTCGCTGGCCCCCCGCCAAGGCTGCCACCATCACGGAGCACGTCTGGCTACTGGAGAAGACCGGTGCTCCCGAGACCTTCCTGGTCTTCGGCAACGACCGGCAGGTGCCCATTCTCTGGCTGAAGCGGTACGGCAACCTGGTCTCTGGCGTGACGTTCTACTTCTTGAGCGACGACGGCGAACTGGAAGAGCTGCCCAACCCAGGGGCAGTTGGGGGACGGAGTTCCTAAGGAGGAAGATCTATGGCCGTTCTTGCTGAACTCAAGGGCAAGCTGGAGGGTTTCCAAACGGCGGCTGGCGCCCGCTACGTCGACGCCGAGGACCCCTTGACCGCCAGCATCTTCGAATCCATCGAAGTCATGGACCGCGAGCTTGGCCTGGGCAGGGTGCTTCGCGAGGCTACAGGTGACGTCTTCTCACCCAAGGAGCTGGCAGGCGCGGAGTTCCACTATTGGCTGCGAGACGTCGCAGCCTTCGGCGACTTGACCGAGCCCGACTTGGTGATCACCGTAGGGAATACGCTCTTTCTTCTCGAGGCAAAGTATCGCTCGGGTTTGGGTCGAGCCGACAAGGAGAAAAAAGGTCAACTGAAGCGGGAATACGAGGGCGGGACAGCTCTCATGAAGAAAGAGGGTCTATCGCAGTATCGATTGGTATGCGTGGTCGGTGATGCCTCGGTCTTGGACGAGATCCTCCGCTTTCAACGAGAGATACGCGACCGAGTTGAGTGTCTCCAGTGGCAGCAGATCCACCGTATCATGTCCGAGATCGAGGAACTGCCCAATATCGAGCGGAGGGACCTCATCTTGGCCACGAGGTGCAAGGAGCTCCTGGAGAGGAGGAAAATGGCAAGCTTCCGTGGGTTTCGACATCTGCAGGTCTACAGAGACGCGCAAGGATTCCACGACGAGGTCTACAACTTCGCAACCTCACTGCTGCACCGGTTGGACAGCGAGCGCATTGTTGGTGCTGTGCATGAGTTCAGAATCGAGCGCGACGGTGGCCAGCGATCGCTGCGGTCCGGGATGGTGGACTCATGGGGACCTAGCTATTTCGCGCTGCCAGTCCAGCGCCAGGCTGAGCGGGACTCCGAGATACGGCAGCCAGGAGGCCGCCGCGCCACGTTCTGCCGCGTAGACCGATTCGCGTTCTTCATGGTTGACGTAGACAGCGGCAGGTTGATCGTGGGGAAGGCTACGGCGCGGCCTGACACCTGGAAGATATCCACATTCTGGCACGACTTCTTCCAGCGTCTGAAGCGCCAGTTGGCGGAGCCAGACCTCGCGACCTTGACGGTTGGCGAAACGCAGTTCCAGCTGGCACTAAATGACAAGGATCCGGAGGCGCCAGATCTGCTTGAGATCGTCACGAGAACTATCGTGGAGTATCTCAGCTAGCCAAGCCCGACCCCTCGCACGCCCACCATGTGGCAGAAGCGGTACGGCAACCTGGTTTCTGGCGTCACCTTCTTCTTCTTGAGCGACGACGGCCAACTGGAGGAGCTGCCCAACCCGGGGGCAGTTGGCGGCCCGAGACCCAGGGCGGTGAAGGATCTACCCCCGTCGACTGAGACATCGTAGCCCAGGTACTTTCGTCGGACCGGCTGAAGCCGGTTGCCCCTTTGTAGCGCGGGCCTGCAGTCCGGCGCTCCTTCGATACGGGCTGCGCCCTACTCAGGATGCGCCTTCTTGGCTGGGCTCAGGGCAGGCTTCGACTGCGCTCAGGACGCGACCTCTTCGACCAGGCTCAGGACGCGGCTCAGCATGAGCTCTTATCCCCCGTCGGTTGCACCCGCAAGCACCGGGGGCTAGAATCCCTCCGAGCTCGTTGGCCTCACGCCGAAGCGAGAAGGGGGAAGGAAGAATGAGATCCTCGCCACTGCGTCATCTGGGCTTGTTGTCCGTCGTGCTCCTCCTGGCGGCCGGTATACTTGCCTGCGACATCGGCGGAGGGCCGTCCAAACCCACGATCGCCATCACCGCCCCCACCAACGACGCCCAGTTCGAAGAAGGACAAAAGGTCAACGTCCTCTCCTCGGCCAACGACGCCAAGGGCGTGGTGAGGGTAGAGTTGTCCGTGGACGGCGATCTCTACCGCACCGATTCCAGCCTCGGCCTCGGGGGGGAGAAGTCTCTCGCCATGGCCCAGACCTGGACGGCTACCGACCCGGGGATGCACACCCTCTCCGTCATCGCCTACAACGCGGACGACGTGGCCAGCGATCCCTGGGCGGTGGCCATCGAGGTCGTGGGGGCCGGTGCAGCGGTCACGCCACCCACGCCTACCTCGCCGGGCGCTCCCGATCTGTACATCAGCGACATCAGGCTGGAGCCAGAGTCGCCACAGATGGGATCGCCCGTCCACGCGGGCGTCCGCATCCACAATGGAGGCGCTGTGGATAGCGGTCCTTTCAGGGTGATCTGGAGAGCGGCGGGGGCGACGATCGGCTGCGAGTGGGAGGTAACTAACCTCGCCCCCGGCGCCGCCCAATGGCAGGAGTGTGAATACACCTACCATGGGTGGAACCACAACTACACGACCACCGGGATGGTGGACGTCGACCGCGACGTGGACGAGCTGGACGAGGACAACAACGAATACTCCGAGATGGTCGACGTCCGGCCCCCGTACGTCTGATGGTGGGCACATCCTATCCACGTGTACCCTTGAGTATCCAGTGTCTTCGGCGGTAGCACGCGCCCTGAATGCGCGGCTGCTCACCGCCTAAGGGATGCTGTCACGATGAGCGCTTGAAGCGCTTTCGACGAGGGGGTCTGCCCACTCCACACATTGCCAACCCGCTTCAGCCGGTTTCTCCCTTTGTAGTGCGGTGCGCATCCTGAGCCGCGTGCTGAGCATAGTCGAAGCATAGACCGAAGGTCGTATCGAAGGGTCACTCCGGCGCGTCCACGTTTCACCCCCTCCTTTGTCCTCCCCCCCTTCGACAAGGCTCAGGGCAGGCCTCTAGGGGCAGGAGGTGGCCCCGCCCTCGGTTGCGCCTGCAAGCACCGTGGGCTAGAATCCCTCCAAGCTCGTTGGCTTAGCGCCGAAGCGAGAAGGGGGAAGGAAGAATGAGATCCTCGCCACTGCGTTATGTAGGCCTGTTGTTCGTTGTGCTCCTCCTGGCGGGCGGTGTGCTTGCCTGCGAGATCCCTGGCATCCCCGGCGGTCCCTCCCAGCCCTCCACGCCCACCGTCACCATCACCGCCCCCACCAGCGGCGCGGAGTTCCAGGTGGGGGAGGTGGTCAACGTCCTCTCCTCGTCCAGCGACGCCAGGGGTATAACCAGGGTGGAGCTCTACGTGGACGGCGTGCTATATCGCACCGACCCCAGCCCCAACCCCAGTGGTAACGCTTTGGTCTCCCTTTCCCACGTCTGGATAGCCGAGGGCCCCGGCACGCACACCCTGTCCGTCATCGCGGTGAACCTGGACGGCCAGGAGAGCGCTCCCTGGGCGGTGACCATAAGAGTGGTGGGAGAAGCTGCCAGCCCTTCGTTCTCTCCTACCGCGGAAGGAGCTCCGTCCCCCGTGGTGACCGCGACCTACACGGTGACAGCGACCCAGACGGTCCCGCCTCCTCCGCCGCCTCCACCGCCCCCTACGGCCACTCTGCCGCCTCCCACAGCCACGGTCAATCCTAACGCTCCCCTCATCAAGTACTTCCGGGCCAATGGCCAGGACGATAGTTACACTGCCATTCCCGGCGAGAGTGTGATCCTCAGCTGGGAGTGGGAACGCGTGGACGCGGGGTACCTGGACCCAGGCAACGAGGGCCTGGTCTGCCCTGCCATGCCCTGCACCAAGGTCGTAAAACCGCCGGCCACCACCACCTACACCCTCAAGGCCATCAACTCCACGGCCACGACGACGAAGTCGGTCACGGTCAAGATTTCCTAGGGGGCAGGCTTCGACTGGGCTCAGGACGCAGCTCAGGGTGCTAGCCTCTCCACCGGGCTCACCCTTCGATACACCCTTCGGGCACTCAGGATGAGCCCTCCGGTAGCCCGTCAAGGCGAGCCGCCCGTGCAGGCAAGCTTGTATGTGCCTCCCGTGATTTGACCCTCCGGGAGGCTTTTACAACATGAGCCCCGGCAGGTGAGGTTTGCGACCTTCGGCGGCGTGCGATACAATGTGCCAGGTTACCTTGTCCGCACACTCCAAGAAGGAGGAAAGAAAGAATGAACACCGCGCGACTTCGTTATCTGGCCCTGGTACTGGTCGTGGCCCTTCTCGCGGCCAGCGCCCTGGCTTGTGACCTCGGGGGAGGGCCCACCAAGCCCACGATCAGCATCACCGCCCCCACCAGTGACGCCCAGTTCGAGGAAGGCGAGGAGGTCAATGTCCTCTCCTCGGCCAACGACGCCAAGGGCATCACCAGGGTGGAGCTACTCGTGGACGGCGACCTCTACCGCACGGATTCCAGCCCCAGCGCCGAGGGCGAGAAGTCGCTGGCTATGGCCCAGACCTGGACGGCGACCGACCCGGGGATGCACACCATCTCCGTCATCGCCTACAACGTGGACGGCGCGGCCAGCGAGCCCTGGGCGGTGACCATCGAGGTCGTGGGAGCCGGGGGAGTGGTCACGCCACCCACGCCTACCTCGCCGGGCGCGCCGCCGGCCCCGACGAACACACCGCCACCACCGGGGGCTACAGCGACCACGCCCCCGCCACCGACACAGACCGTACCTCCACCGCCGCCTACCGACACGCCCGGGACCGAGCTGCCGGACCTGGTACTGGACAGGCTGTCCATCAACCCCAGCGACCCGGATTGGGGCGATTCCATCCAGGTGGCCGTGGACGTGTTGAACGACGGCACAGCGCCCTCGGAACCCTACAGCGTACTCTTCAGATACGGCAGCGGCGACTTCGACGTCTGCGAGTGGAACCAGCCTGCCCTGCCCCCGAGGAACGGCGGGACCCTTCGCTGCACCGTCGAGCACGTCTACGTCACCTTCAACACCGAGGCCACCGTGGACTGGCGAGACCAGGTAGTGGAGAGCAACGAGGACAACAACAGCAGGCAGTTGGCGATGGAGGTCGGAGCGGCGCCTCCAGATCTGCACGTCACCGACATCAGAATCGAGCCGACTTCGCCCGTGATGGGTTCGCCGGCGCATGTCGGGGTCAAAATCCACAACCAGGGAGGCACCGAGGCCCGCAACTTCAAGGTCGTCTGGCTATCGGGCGAGCCGATCAACGGCATGGAATGGACGGTGACCGCTCTGGCCCCGGGCGCCTACAGCAACTGGCTCGAGTCTCCGTACACCTACACTGGACACGGGCACTTCACCACCCGCGCCATCGTGGACTCCGACCGCGACGTGGACGAGACCAACGAGGATAACAACGAGTCCACTCGGGCGATCGACGTAACACCCTAGCTCTGCGAAGCGCACGAAGGTGATGATGACCGGGATGTGCCCTCTGTCCCTCTGATGGTGGGCACATCCTCTAACCAGTGCCTCTTCTTATAGACAACCGAACGCGTGGTGATGCACACGACCCGCACAGCAGAGGCGCGGATGGCCCTTCGCTGAGGGTGGTGCATGAAAACCAGGAGGGAGCAATGTGCGAGTTCTGTACCGAGCACGGCGAAGGCCAGAAGTGGTACCTCCAGATGAAGAACTATGCGGAGGAACTGCTCCACGAGGACCTTTCTTTCGCCCAGAAGGAGGCCGCCAATGCGGAGACGCGCCTGGAGTGGAACCTGCGCTTCTTCGAGAACTTCGTGATCCCTGCGATTGGCGGCGTACCTGCCACGCGCGGCTACATGACGGGCGCCCCAGCGGACACCCCGCCTCAAGCGCCACAGATGACCGAAGAGCAGATCGTGGCCGAGCGGAAGGTGGTCCACTTCGGCCAGGTGCTGCCCATCGAGGACGCCGAACAGGTGCTGGATATGGCGGACTCTATCACCAGGATGCCTTGCGGATGCCGCTTCATCTCCATAGGCAAGACCGACAAGCGGTACTGCATCGGACTGGGCATTGACAACTGGGGAGTGCTGGGCAAGTACCCGGACGCAGCGTCATCGCTGGAGGTGCTGGACAAGGAACAGGCGAGAAGCATCCTTGAGGAGTACGACAAGGAAGGGCTCGTTCATACTGTCTGGACGGGCGTAGCTCCCTACACCATGGGCCTCTGCAACTGCGACCGCGATTGTATGGCCTACAAGAGGTACATCGAGGAGGGAGGACCGGCCAGCTTCTTCCGGGGGGAGTACGTCTGCCAGGTGGATTGGGACCTGTGCACAGGGTGCAAGTCCTGCATGGCTCAGTGCCAGTTCGGGGCTCAGTTCTACTCCTCTGCCCTGGAGAAGGTATACGTCGATCCCCAAAGGTGCTTTGGCTGCGGCCTGTGCAGGGCCGCCTGTCCTCAGGAGGCCATCGAACTCATCACCAGAGAAGAGCACCCCGAGGCCGCCGGACTCTGGCTGTAGCGACGCGACTGGATGAGATCGGAGGAGAAGATGATGAACGCAGAGGAAATCATCCAGTTGCTGGGCTTGTTGCCTCATCCTGAGGAGGGAGGGTACTTCGCCGAGACCTACAAGTGCGAGGAGGGGATACACAGAAAGGCTCTGCCCGAGAGGTATCACTCCAGAAGGTCCTTCGGCACGGCCATCTTCTATCTGCTCACCCCAGACACCTTCTCCCAGCTGCACAGGTTGGAGTCCGACGAGATCTTCCATTTCTATCTGGGGGATCCGGTGACCATGCTCCAGTTGCGCCCCGACGGAGACTCCCAACTGCTCACCCTGGGGCAGGATATCGCCGCGGGCCAGAGGCTTCAGGTGGCGGTGCCCAGAGGGACGTGGCAAGGCTCCTTCCTCAACCAGGGCGGCGAATATGCCCTGCTGGGGTGCACGGTGGCGCCGGGGTTCGAGTACGCGGACTATGAGACCGCCTCCAGGGCCGACCTGCTCAAGGAGTATCCCGAACAGAGCGATCTCATCGTGCGCCTGACCACCTACTAGATCGGGCATCTACACCGCCGCAAAGGGAGTCCACGCACTCTCATCCACGGCGAAGGGCCCCACGGGGTCGCGTCCACGGCTGCCGGGCTTCAAACGCCGGTGGACATAAGGACAACATCCCAAAGAGGGAGAGATGGAAGACAGCATCGTGATTTATCGCTCGGTGGAAGAGGTCTTCGCCTACCTGACGGACGTCACCAACTGGTCCCGGTGGAACGATGCGGTGGGGGATGTGGTGCAGACGCCGCCAGGCCCCTTGGGGTTGGGAACCACTCTCCGGGGAGCCAGTGAGGTTATGGGCAGGATCATGGGGTGGAGCGGCGAGATTGTCGAGTACGAGCTCAACAAGAAGGTGAGCCAGAAGATGCGCGTGGGACCCGCGGAGATCAGCGCCGGTTGGGTCTTTGAGCCGGTGGAGGGAGGAACCAGGCTAACCATGCGTGCGGAGGCCGACTCCAGCGGCCCGATGAGAATCGCTGGGGGGTTGATGGATCGGCTGGTGAAGAAGCAGGTGGAGGAAAACCTGGCCCGCCTCAAGGCCGTACTGGAAGGATAGACGTCCGCTCACTCCCACCTTTGTGCTCCCCCGTCTGGCAAAGGATGGTATCCTCCGGTCGTGGCCCACAATGCAGAATCGAGAGGGGGTTTCCTGCCCGCAACTACTCCTGACCTCTCTGATCATCATTTCGCATCCCGAGGGGTATCCTCAGCCTGTTCAAGCAAGCACCTCTGTATGATTTAGACACCCGCCATGAGATGCGCTATACTTAAGCATCGATCGGTTCCCCTTCCCAGAGAGGGCAGGTAATTCGTGGACGGCAAGGCCATCAAGAGATTCACCTATACCCAGTATGAAGGGGACGAGAGCAGGCAGATAGAGCGGCCCGTGGTCCGGGAAGCCCCCTGGACCATCCACGTCAATGGCCAGGAACTCGTCACCCTCCTCTGCACTCCCGACAAGCTGAATTTTCTGGTACTGGGCTTCCTCGCCTCTGAGGGATTGATCGAGGGTCTGGACGACGTGCTGCTGTTGCAGGTGTGCGAGGACCAGGAGGGAGTCATCGACGTCAAGCTGAACGGACCGGAGCCCTCTCCGCGCGGGCGTCCCTTGCTCCTCTCAGGGTGTGGCCGTGGTATCACCTTCGACGACCTCTCAGGAAGCCAGCCGAACATCGAATCCTCACTCCAGGTATCGGCACCACAGATAGCCCGGCTGATGCGAGAGCTTCGCAGCCAGTCCCCCATCCATCAAGCAGCCGGGGGGACGCACGCGTCGGCCCTCTCCGACGGCGAGCGACTGCTGGTGGTGGCTGAGGACGTAGGAAGGCACAACACCCTGGACAAGATCAGAGGTGAGTGTCTGTTCCACGGCATCCCCACCAAAGACCGGCTTCTGCTGACCACGGGGCGTCTCTCCTCAGAGATGGTGAGCAAGGCCGCGAAGATGGAAGTGCCCATCGTCGCTTCTCGGAGCACTCCGACAGACCTGGCGGTGAATCTCGCCCGCGAGTGGCAGATGACCATCGTCGGCTACGTCCGGAGCGGCAAGATGAACCTCTACAGCAGGGCGGACCGCGTAGTCACCAGCTAGTCCCCGCTCCATTTTCGCCGAGGAGAGCCCATCCGTGAACTCTCTCACTTGACAAATACCAGGACACAGCGTACAATGACTACAAATTGATAACTGGTGTTATCCGAGAGTTAATGGCAATGAGACCCGTAGAGCAGCTTTGTGAGGTCCTGCGGGAACGCGGGCTGAAGGTCACGCCCCAGCGGCGTCTGATCTTCGAAGCACTGTACGATAGCCCAAAGCATCCTTCAGCAGACGACATCTATAGCGCTGTGAAAGACGCCATGCCTGACATGTCGTTGGCCACAGTCTATCACACCATCAACGACCTGGTGACCATGGGTGAGTTGGTGGAACTGGATCTGGGAGACGGCAAGAGTCGCTACGATCCCCTCACCAGCGAGCACCCTCACCTCGTTTGTCTGGGCTGCCGAAAGGTGGAGGACATTGCGCGGGATCTCGACTGTGTTCGGCTCCTGCCCGAAGAGATGAACGGATACCAAATCGAGCGCTGTCACGTGGTGTTTTACGGACGCTGCCCTGACTGCCAGTCGTAGGGCCCGTGGCAAGAACGTCGCTTCAACGCTCGACAAGAAAGGAGATCATAATGGAGAAGTGGGAATGTCTGGCCTGCGGATACGTCTACGATCCGGCAGTGGGAGACCCCGATAACGGTGTTCCCGCTGGCACGCGCTTCGAGGACCTCCCCGACGACTGGGTGTGCCCCGAGTGCGGTGCCGAGAAGGACATGTTCGAGAAACTGGAAGAGTAGGTATGAGGCCCATAGAGATCAAGGAGGGCATCTACTGGATCGGAGCGCTGGATCCTGGCCTGCGGCTCTTCGACGTCCTCTTCCCCACCGAGGGCGGCACGACCTACAACTCCTACCTGGTCATGGGGGAGAAGGTCGCCGTCGTGGACACGGCCAAGGGACGCTGCTACGACCAGTTCAACGCCAACCTCACCTCCCTGGTCGCGCCTCAGGACGTTGACTACATCGTCTGCAACCACATGGAGCCGGATCATTCCGGATCGCTGGCTGCGTTCCTCCGCGAGGCGACGAACGCTCAGGTGATAGTCTCCCGAACCGGCGAGCACTTCGTGCGCAATCTCCTCAACGCCGACGTGGGGCCTCTCAAGATGGGCGATGGCGACGCCCTGGATCTGGGGGGCAAGACCCTGCACTTTTCCTCCGCCCCCTTCCTCCACTGGCCAGACACCATGTTCACCTACGCCGTGGAGGACAAGGTGCTCTTCCCTTGCGACGTCCTTGGCAGCCATATCTGTGACGAGCGCATGTTCGATGACCTGGTGGGCGATTTCAGCGCGCAGTTCGAGTACTACTACCGGGGCATCATGGGGCCGTTCAAAGACAAGATGTTGGAGGCCCTGGACAAGATTCAGGATCTGGAGATCAGCGTCGTCGGACCGTCGCACGGACCCATTCTGCGCAGCGACCCGTGGAAGTACGTGAAGCTGTACAGAGAATGGAGCACCCTACCGGCGACCACCTCCAAGAGCGCGCTGATCTTCTACGCCAGTGCCCACGGCAACACCAAGTTGATGGCCGAGGAGGTGGCCAAGGGGGTCGCCAGCAAGGGGGTCGAGGTTGAGTTGTTCGATCTGACTGAGACAGCTCCCGGCGATGTCCTCAACCGTATCGAGGCGGCGCAGGCGCTGATTTTCGGCTCGCCGACTATCAACGGCGACGCCGTGAAACCCGTCTGGGATCTGCTGTCCAGTCTGGCCACCATCAAGTTGCGAGGCAAGGTCGGCGGTGCCTTTGGCTCCTATGGCTGGAGCGGGGAGGCAGTGGGCATGATCGAGGACAGGCTCAAGGGCCTCAAGTTCAAGGTCCCTGAGCCTGGCTTGCGGTTTGTGCTGGTGCCCACAACTGAGGACCTGGAATCCTGTCGAGAGTTCGGCGCCAGGATAGCTGAGAGATTGTAGCAGGTGAAGTTCGTCTTCGCCGGCAATGGTATCGCAGCGACCACGGCGGCCCAGGCAATCGTCGCCGCGAATCCGACTCAGAACATAGAGATCTACACGGATGAGCCATACCCTTCTTACATGCGTCCCAGGCTCATCCAGTTCCTGGCGGGGGGCCTGGACATCGCAGATCTCTATCTTCACCCGACTGAGTGGTACTCCCGGAGAGGCATAACCGTCCATTTGGGGACAGTGGTGACGGAGCTCGACACCGCAGCCCGGCGAATTGTGCTCGACAGCGGCGAGGAAGTATCGTACGACCGTCTCCTTCTGGCGGTGGGCAGCAATCCCTTCCAGCCACCGCTGGAGGGCATCGGCCAGAAAGGTGTCTTCACGCTGCGGACCATCGACGATGCGCTGGCCATCCGGAGCCACGCAGAAAAGTGCCTTGCCCGGGGGCGACGAGAAGCAGTGGTCATCGGTGGCGGTCTGATGGGCCTGGAATGCGCCAACGCCCTGACGACGCTGGGCCTGGAGTTGACCGTTCTGGAGCATGGTCCTTGGCTGTTGCACAAGCAGATTGACGAACAGGGTGCTGCGGTGCTCGACAGACAACTGGGGCAACTGGGTATCCGTTGTTTGTCCAACGTGGCGGCAGAAGCCATCCTGGCCGACGATGACGGCCTGTCCGCGGTACTTCTAGAGGACGGGCGCAGGGTGAGCGGCCACCTGGTCCTGTGCAGCTCCGGCGTGAGGCCCGACACGGAACTGGCCCGGGCCGCAGGGCTGGCCGTCGGGCGGGGGGTCCTGGTGGACAGCGAGATGCGGACCAGCGCAGAAGGTGTGTACGCCGCCGGCGACGTGACCGAGTATGAAGGCGAAGCGTGGTGCATCATACCGGCCGCGCTGGAACAGGCCAGGGTCGCCGGAGCCAACATGGTGAATCCAGGATCCATGACCTACCAGGGGACGGTGCCTTCGACGACCCTAAAGGTGGTTGGCGCAGAGCTGACTTCCATAGGTATCATCAGCCCGCCAGACCATGGTTTTGAGGAACTGAGGAAGTCCGACCCTGCCGCGGGAGTCTATCAGAAGTTGGTTCTGGAGGACGGCCACGTCGTGGGCGCCATTCTCTTGGGGGCCAGGGAGCGGGTGGCAGCGGTGTCCAGACTGATCAGGGAAGGAACCGATGTCTCAGCCTGCGCTGATCGCCTGCTGGATGACGATTTCGACTTGGGGGAGGCGTTGGCGTAGGAAGGAGGTCTAGATCACCAGATGAGGAAGATGACTGAAAGCAACCAGCAGGCAGCCTTTGCTGGCGAGAGCCAGGCGCACATGAGGTATCTCATCTTCTCCGACCAGGCGCAGAAGGATGGGCACGCCAACGTAGCCAGGCTCTTCAAGGCCATCGCCTTCGCCGAGCAGGTTCATGCCACCAACCACTTGAAGACCCTGGATGGTATAGACACCACGGCCGGAAATCTGCAGACCGCCATCAACGGTGAGACCTACGAAGTGGAGGAGATGTATCCCGCCTTCAGAGCCGTGGCCGAACTCCAGGGCGAGAAGGGGGCCGTGCGCTCCACCGGCTGGGCCTTGGAAGCGGAGAAGGTGCACGCCGAACTGTACAGCCAGGCCGGGACCGCGGTCAAGGGTGGCGACGATCTGGACATCGGAGAGGTGCACGTCTGCCGGCTCTGCGGCTGGACAGGGACCGGCGAGAAGCCAGACAGATGCCCTCTGTGTGGAGCAAAGGCTGATAGGATTCGAACCTTCTAGCCACCGGGGGACAGGTGGCACGTCCACATGCCGTCCCAAGAACGTGCAGGAGGATGATAAGCATGAGCCTCGAGGGAAAGCGTATAGCGGTCTTGGCGGAGGACCTCTACCAGGAGTTGGAACTCTGGTATCCGGTGCTGCGCCTGCGAGAGGCCGGAGCCGAAGTCGTCATTGTGGGCACCGGTAGCTCCGAGACCTACACCGGCAAGCACGGATACCCGGTGACCGTAGACACTTCGGCCGACAAGGTAAAGCCCTCCGACTTCCAGGGCCTCGTCGTCCCGGGAGGGTATGCACCTGATCTGCTGCGTCGCTACCCGGCGGTGAATGCCCTGGCCAGGGAGTTCTTCCTCGAGGGCAAAGTAGTGGCCTCCATTTGCCACGGAGCCTGGGTCCTTGTCTCCGCCAATGTCCTGCGTGGCCGCACTATCACGTGCTTCAGCGGTATCAAAGACGACGTCATCAATGCCGGAGCCAACTACGTGGATCGGGAGGTGGTGCGGGACGGCAATCTGATCACCTCTCGCGAACCAGATGACTTGCCTGCCTTCTGCCGGGAGATCATCGCCACGCTGGAGGCACAAGCCTGAGGCAAGACCATGGAAGACGAATCCACAGACGTCAAGCAGCGACTCCTGCACATCCTGGAGGAGGCCATAGAACAGGAGCATCTCTCCCAGCGAAGGTACGCCCTGGGAGCCAGCCTGGCGACAGACCCGGCGGTGAAGGAGATGTTCGTGCGACTCGTGGAGGACGAGATGGGTCACGAAAGGACACTGCGCGAAAGGCGCCTGGCTTTGTTGGAACAGAAAGAACGTTGATAGGCTGCCAGATTCCACGCGGCAGCCTTCACCGTGAGAACAGTCGAACCGTGAGGAATAGGGAGGGATAGAACATGGCAGAGGAATTCTCACTGACGGAAATGAACCGCGCTGATCCCGCCAACATGACGGACATGATGCGCAAGCACACGCCCGTCATCGATGCGCCGGGCAAGGTCAAGGCCAATCAGTCGTTCGCGGTCACAGTCAAGGTAGGCGGCATTGACGGGGTCGAGCATCCCAATGTCCTGGGCCACTGGATCAACTGGCTGGCCGTCTATGCGGGAGATCGACCACTGGCCCGAGTCGAGTTTGCCCCGGCGGTGTCACAACCTCAGACCACCTTGAGCATCGCTCTGGAGCAATCCGCGACTTTGCGCGTGGTGGCCTCGTGCAACATGCACGGACTGTGGGAGTCCACCAAGTCCGTTGCTGTCTCCTAGAACCATCAAGACAATGATCGGGATCGCGGTTGCCAACCCGAAGAAAGCAGCCTGCTGAAACCGGTCACATGGGAGGTGCAAGCGCAGCTGAGCCAGGGCCAGAAGCGGTGCGCCAACTGAACGCCGCGCCGAAGAGAGGAACTCTTCGTTCGGTCCCGGAGCCCTGCCTGCGCTGGCGAGGGTCAGCCTGAACATCAGGAAGAGGAGGTAGAATGAGCGGACAAGACCCTAAGCAAATCGTGGCTATGCTCAACGAGGACATCAAGGGGGAGCATGCCGCCATCGTACAGTATCTTCGACACGCCTACGCCATGGGCGAAGGGGAGATGGCCTGTGAGATCGAGGCCATCGCCCGGGACGAGATGCGTCACCTGGAGTGGCTGTCGGAGACCATTGCGGAGCTGGGCGGCGAGCCCACTCTCGACCGGGGCGAGATGACCATAGGAGCCCGCAGCATCGCCGAGTGGATGCAGCGTGACGTGGGGCTGGAGCGGGATGCCATCGCCATGTATGACGAGCACATCGCGGCCATAGACGATCCGAAGATCAAGAGGCTGCTGCGTCGCATCGTCTCCGACGAGACCTCCCACCGCCACGCCTTTGAACACTTGGTGGAGAAGTCGAAGAAGAAGGGCATGGAGCCCATCGCTCCTCTGGAGGCCCCTGCTGGCAAGCCCGCCGGGCTTGCAGACATGCTCAACTGGGGCGTGCGCCACGAGTACACGGTCATCCTGCAATATCTGTATCACTCCTTCATGACTCCCGACGAGGAGGTCAGCGAGCAGATGCAGGATCAGGCCATCAATGAGATGCAGCACCTGGGCTGGCTTGCTGAGGAACTGACCGACGCTGGCAACGTGCCCGACATCGAGGAGACGGGTGTGGATCGCTCCAAGGACACGGCGGACATGCTGCGCGCTGACATCGCGGTGGAGCGCGAGGTGACCAAGGAGTACACTCGACAGATAGATGAGGTAGATGATCCCAATCTCAAGCGCCTCATCACCCGCATCCGCGACAACGAGATCTACCACGACGAGCTGTTCAGCGATCTGCTGGACGAAGTCAGCGGCTAGAGGGCAACGATGCGGCTTAAGGTCCTCGGACTGGCCGGCAGCCCGCGACGTCAGGGTAATACCGAGCTGCTCCTGGATCAGGTTCTGGCAGGCGCGGCAAGCAAGGGGGCACAGACGGAGAAGGTCGTCCTCGGCGCCATGAAAATCGGCCCTTGCGATGCGTGTGAGGCCTGTTACGAGACTGGTAGATGCATCGTGCAAGATGACTACCAACTGCTCTATCCCAAGTTGATCAAGGCCGAGAGGATCGTACTTGCGGCGCCGATCTTCTTCCTGGGCCTGCCGGCCCAGGCCAAGTCCTTCATCGACCGCTCCCAGTGCTTCTGGGCCCGCAAGTACGTGCTGGAGGATCCCCTCCCGCCCACCGACACCGGCGTGCAGCGTCAGGGCTTTCTGATCTCCACGGCAGGTGGCCCCCACACCAGCTTTCGGTGCGCAGCCAGGAGCCTGAAGGCCTTTCTTGATGCCCTGGACTCGGAATACGCAGGCGAATTGACCTTCCGTGGAGTGGACCAAATGGGAGCTATTCTCAAGCACCCCACCGCCCTTGAGGAGGCTCTAGCATTGGGCAAGGCTATCGCCAGCGCGGGAGGGAAGTGATTCTGGCTCGCTTGATCGTCGTCTACGAATCGCACACGGGAAACACGCGGAGGATGGCGGAGGCGGTGGCCCAGGGCGCGCGCGAGGTCCCTGAGGTAGAGGTCTTCCTGACCAACGTCGGACAGGCCAGCGAGGCGCAACTCACTGAAGCGGATGGCATCATCCTTGGCGCGCCTACCAGAAACACCAAGGTCCCGCCCGCGATGAGTCAGTTCTTAAACCGCATGAAGCAGGTACCACTTCGCGGCAAGCTGGGGGCGGTATTTGGCTCCTACGGATGGAGCGGAGAGGCGGTGGGCCTCCTGCGGTCAGCCCTGGTTGCCCAAGGCGTCCGAGTGCCGGGCGCGGGGATCCGGGCCAAGAGAACGCCAGACGCCGAGGCCCTGGAGCAATGCCGCCAACTGGGCAGATCCGTAGCCCAGCACCTGGTCGAAGAAGCGCGCTGAAAGCCATACCGCTTCTCTTCGGGCATGCATTGCGGTATTTGGCAGCATCCGGCGATCGCCGAGCCGGTATGCCGACGGGGAATGCGGGATGTCCAGCCGAGCCAGCGAGCGTGGTGCTACACCACCTCTAGCAACAGGTCCGGAGACAAAAGTCACAGAGGAGGCCGAGGCCCAAGAAGAGTTCGGCGAACTGGCCAAGTTCACCTTTGCCGGGTTCGCGGGGGGGCTGACCCTAGGGATCCTGTTGGATTCCTTCGGCTTTCAGCTCAGTCCTATCGGCCAGTGGTTGGTGCGCACCCTCTCGGGCGAGGGAGAGAGTATCTTCGAGGGCGTCTATGCCTTGCGTCAGCGGTTTCGTCGCGCCGAGAGGACGATGGCGGAGGCCTATGGCTGGGGCAAACTCCTGGGGATGATGGCACCATGGATCGTAGATTGGAGCAGCCGCGCGGTGGGTATAGACGTTTATGGTGTGCAGGGGTTCTACATCCCCTATCTCTACTCCATGAGCGATCAGATTGGCGCGAACGTCTCGGGGCTCCTCTTCTTGCGGAGAGAGACGGGGTCATGGTTGACCGCGTCTGCCCGCTACGTGCGCCACCCTGTCCTGCTGGCAAGCCTGACGGTGGTTCTGATTGTTCCCCTGGGACTGTTGCTGGCGCGCACGGGGGGATTCAGCCCCACCACACAAACCTACACCGCTCTGGAGGCGATCGCTGCAAACTTGTGCTGGGTTCCGCCCCTGGTGGGGGCGCTGGCTGAGCGGCTCCAGAGAGTCCAGAGAACTGTGCAGTGAGGTGAAAAGATGCTCCATCGGCGCCCAACGCAAGAGGAGAAATCGAAGTCGGATCGTGTGCCGCCGGGCCAGCGCTTGACGGAGAAGTTCCCTGTTCTCCACTACGGCAGCATACCCAAGTTCGACCGCGAGACGTGGGATCTGAGAGTCTTCGGCCTGGTTGAAGATCCTATTACCATGTCTTACGATCAGCTCCTGGAGTTACCGGCGACGAGGATCGTGGCCGACATACACTGCGTAACAAGTTGGAGTAAGCTCGACACCATCTGGGAAGGCGTCCTCTTCGCAGACCTGATGAAGACGGTGGAAGTCAAACTCAACGCTATGTTCGTGATGGTGCATTGCGAACAGGGCTTCACGACCAATGTGCCCCTGGACGTCCTGATGGATGACGACGTGCTCCTCGCCTACCGGTACGACGATTTGCCCCTCCCTCCCGAGCACGGGTATCCCTTGCGGTTGGTGGTACCCAAGAAGTACTTCTGGAAGAGCGCCAAGTGGGTGCGGGGCCTGGAAATGATGGCCCAGGACCGCCTGGGCTTCTGGGAGGTGCGAGGCTACCACAACGACGCCGACCCATGGAAGGAGGAACGGTACGCATAGTGGCCGCAGGAAACCCGGAACTGGGAGAGAAGACGCGCGGCAACCTGCACCTTGCTTTCACAGGCGAAGCCAAGGCCCACATCAGGCTTCTGGCCTTCGCCAGGAAGGCGGAAGAGGAGGGATACGCCCAGATGGCCAAGCTCTTTCGAGCCATCGCCGCGGCGGAGGAGGTCCATGCCGCCAACCACCTCAGGGTGCTGGGCGAGGACATCGTCAGCAGCACGGAGGGCAATCTGGCCTTCTCCTTCGAGAGGGAGACCACCATCAACGAGGTGACCTACCCTCAACTGATTCTGGAGGCCGAGCAGGAAGGAGCGCGAGCGGCGGCCTTGTCTTTTGGCTATGCCAGAGACGTGGAGGAGGGTCACGCCCGCCTGTACAAGAAGGCCATGGAGCACCTTCTGCAAGATCAAAGCAGTGACTACTACGTGTGTGGTGTATGCGGCTATACTTCCGACGGCGTCCTGCCCCATGAATGCCCGGTCTGTGGGGCGACAAGCGAGGCCTTTAGGAAGGTAGAGTAGGTGACCATGACACCCCAACCAGACCATGGTAGCCCTGACAAGGAAGACGGTGCCAGAATGGCACATCTACCTCTACCGCACGACCGAGGTAAGTGAGCATGGCCAGAAAGGAAATGACCTTCAAGATAGGGGGCGAGGCAGGACAAGGGGTAGAGTCCAGCGGGGCCGGCTTCGCCAAGGCCCTTGCTCGTGCCGGGTGGCACGTCTTCGGCGTGCAAGACTACTACTCCCGCATCCGCGGAGGACACAATTTCTATCAGATCCGAGCCAGTGAACAGCCCATCTATTCCCATGTCGAGTCTGTGGACGTGCTGCTGGCCTTGACACAGGAGGCAGTTGACCGGCACTGTGGAGAGATCGTGGAAGGCGGAGCGGTCATCTGCGAAGAGTGCTTGGCGGTGGATTGCGCCGCTCTGGACAAGCGCGACGTGAGCTACCTTCCTGTTCCCTTGACAGAAATCGCCAAGGAGCAAGGTGGCTCCGAGGTGATGCGGAATACCGCAGCCCTGGGGGCGGCGGCTGGGCTCGTGAGCTTTCCCTTCGAGGCCATGGCCAGTGTGATCGAGGACAACTTCCGAAGGAAGGGCAGCGACGCCGTCAGCATCAACCTTCGAGTCGCCGAGGCAGCGCACCACTTTGCCCAGGACAACTACGCAGCCCGCTCCAACTACACCCTGGGCCGCGTCGAGGACGCACCCCGTAGAATGGTTATCGACGGTAACCAGGCTCTGTCCCTGGGCGCGCTCTTGGCTGGATGCAAGTTTGTGGCGGGGTATCCCATGACCCCGGCGACACCCATTCTGCAATGGATGGCGGCACACGGAGAACGATACGGCGTGGTGGTCAAGCACACCGAGGACGAGATAGCGGCGATGATGATGGTGATCGGGGCCGCACACGCAGGAGTTCGGGCCATGGCTCCTACCTCCGGTGGGGGTTTCTCCCTCATGGTGGAAGCGTTAGGCTTTGCCGGCATGGCCGAGATCCCCGTTGTCATCGTCGAAGGTCAACGACCAGGGCCTTCCACCGGCCTAGCTACGCGCACCGAACAAGGCGACCTGCTGTTCGTCCTGTTTGCCTCGCAAGGCGAGTTCCCGCGCATCGTTCTCGCGCCTGGCACCGTAGAAGAGTGCTTCCAGGCAGGCTGGCGAGCCTTCAATCTGGCAGAGAAGTACCAGTGTCCGGTCATCATTCTCAGCGACACCTTCCTGGCCAACTCCGTGCGGACATTGGAGACAGACACCTTGGATTTCGCTGGAGTCCAGATAGATCGAGGGGCGTTGCTCACAGATGAGGATCTGGACCGTCTAGAGGGCGAGTACCTGCGCTACGCCTATACCGAATCAGGCGTCTCTCCCCGTGCCCTGCCGGGGCATCCCAAGGCGATCTACCAAGCCACCAGCGACGAGCATACGCCCGACGGACACATAACGGAGGAGCCGGAGCCGCGCCGTCGGCAGGTGGAGAAACGGCTGCGGAAACTCGACGTGGCTCTGGAGGACATGGATGGCCCGGTGCGATATGGACCGCCCAGGGCTGAACTCACCTTGATCGGTTGGGGCTCGACCTACGGCCCGCTGCGAGAGGCCGTGGACCGCCTGAATGCCCAGGGCAGCACGGCGAATATGCTGCACATCAAGGACATCTGGCCTTTCCCGACGGAGAAGGTGAAGGCAGCGCTGGCTGGGGCAAGGCGCACCGTGATGGTTGAGAGCAACGCCACCGGACAGATGGCTTTTCTGCTCCAGGCCCATACCAGAGTGAATATCGACCACCATGTGCGCAAATACGACGGGAGGCCCTTCTCGCCCGAATACATCCTGGCCAAGATCGAGGAGGCGAAGAATGGTTGAGTTCCAGGAGTACCAGAGCCCGGTACGCCCCACCTGGTGCAAAGGCTGCGGCGACTATGGGATCTGGAACGCTCTCAAGTTCGCCCTATCCGAACTGGACCTGGCTCCTCATCAGGTGCTGATGGTGAGCGGGATCGGCTGTGGCAGCAAGACGCCCGACTATACCCGCGTCAATGGTCTCAACACCCTCCATGGCCGTCCTCTTCCTGCGGCTACCGCAGCCAAGCTGGCCAATCATGGCCTGAAGGTGATTTGCGTGCATGGCGATGGCGACGGCTATGCTGAGGGTTTGGGACATATGATGCACGCCGCTCGGCGCAACATAGATCTCACAGATGTGGTGCAGAACAACCACGTCTACGGCCTCACTAAAGGACAGTACTCTCCTACCAGCCCTGAGGGTTTCCGCAGCAAGACCTCCCCCGAGGGTGCCATCGAGAGGCCGGTCAATCCTTTGGCGGTGGCCCTCACCGCCGGTGCCACCTTCGTCGGCCGTGGGTTTCCAGCCCACCTGCGGCACCTCGTCGAGCTTCTGAAGAAAGCCGTTGCCCACCACGGCTACGCCCTGGTCGATGTCCTGCAGCCCTGCGTGAGCTTCAATCGGGCCTACGCCTACGACTACTACCAACCGCGCGTCTACAAGTTAGAAGAGGAACCAGGCTACGATCCCGCCGACCGGACGGCCGCCTGGGAGAGGGCCCAGGAGTGGGGCGATCGGATTCCGATTGGAGTCCTGTACCAGGTTCAGGGTCAGCCAACCCACGAGGACCATGTTTCCGTGCTCAGCGCTGGCCCACTGGTCAGACAGGGGTTCCGCGAGTGGACAGAAGACGATTTTGAGGCTCTCCGATCAGAGTTCATCTAGTAGGCTGTGGCGACACCTGCCTTGGTCTCGCCATGCCACGTCATGAAAGGGAAATGCCATGCGATATGGAACTGAGACCAAGCTGAGTACCTCTGAGGTTCTGAGGAAGGCAGAGGCTTACTTCGGCGAAGGTGGCTTGGGACTGGCAGTGACCTCCCATAATGCGTGCTGCATCTCCCTGGCGGGAGGCGGAGGTCATGTCACAGTCACCGTGACGGAAGGGGACAAGACTTCCGTCGATGTGGAAACCCAGGAGTGGGACTACCAAGTGAAGAGATTCGTAGCTGACGGTCTCAACTAGGTTCTTCACCGACTTCGCCTAGTCGGGATGCGGGCTGGTGAGACGGAAACGTGCAGTGGCGGCAGTTTCGCTGCCCCGGGCCTGGAGTAGACAAAGGAAAACTATTGACAAGCAATCGCACAAGGAGGCATGATGGAAAAGGATGTATTGGAGGTCCTCAAGAAGCGCCGCACTGTTCGCTCCTTCACTGACGAGGAGGTGAGCGACGAGCAGGTTGGCACCATCCTAGAAATGGCCATGTACGCCCCCACGTACATGAATCGGAAACCTTGGCACTTCGTGGTCATCCGCGACAAGGATCTGCAGACCAAGCTGGGGGAGACCTTGGGGGTGCGACCTTATATCCAACAGGCAGCCGTGGTCATCGCGGTCTATGGCGACCCCGCCGTCTCCAACACCTGGGACCTGGATGGCTGTGCCGCCATTGAGAACATGCTCATTGCGGCGACAGCCATGGGCCTGGGGAGTGCCTGGGCCGGCAGCCCTGGTAATCTGGCCTGGGCGGACGCGGAGGGCCTGATGCGAGATGCGCTGAAGGTGCCCAAGGGCTTCCGCGCCCTCTCCCTGGTATGCCTGGGTCACCCCACGAAGATGACCGTGCCCCACACCAAGGACGAGAGGCACGACAAGACTAGAGTTCACTATGGGACCTGGAGGGAACTGAAGTCTTGAGCGAAGTTGTTGTCTACACGACGCCAACCTGCGGATACTGCCACCAAGTGAAGCAGTACCTTGCGCAACGTGAAATACCGTACAGCGAAATCGACGTGGCGGCCGACGCGCAGGCCGCTGCCGAGATGGTGAGCCTCTCCGGCCAGCGCGGGGTCCCGGTGGTGGTCATCGACGGCCAGGTCGTGGTGGGCTTCAACCGGACACGCCTGGACGAGCTACTGGACGCCAGGTCCACCAGACGTCCCCGTCTGGGCCTCTCGGTGGCAGACGCAGCGACCATGGCCCAGAAACGCGGTAGTGGGCCCACCGAGGGCGCCTACGTAGGCAGGGTGAGTCACCTGTCCTCAGGAGACAGAGCAGGCGTGGCCGAGGGCGACGTCATAGTGGCCCTGGCTGGGCAGCCCATACGCAACGCGGCTGATCTGGAGTCCGTTCTCTCGGGGCTGGTCCCGGGCGAGACGGTCTCCCTGGTCTTCCTGCGCAGTGGCGAGAGGATCACCGCTAGGGTGACGCCGTAACTCCACTCCACGGCTTAGAGGAGGTCGGACATGGGCGATGCCGGTTTGCATAGCGCCCTCGTGGCGCTGGATCTCGCCATCCAGACCGAGAGGGATGGCCGTGAATTCTACCTGCGGGCAGCCGAGCGGGCAGCCGATCCGGGAGGCAAGGTGCTCTTCATCTCTCTGGCAGACGATGAGTTGCAGCATCTGCGACTGTTGGAGTCGCAGCGAGAGGTCCTTGCCACCGAGGGGCAGTGGCTGCCTCCGTCGAAGCTGGACCAACAGACACCGCCAGAGGAGGCCGAAGGGGTTCCCCTCTTCACTCGGGAAAGGCTGGCCGAGAATGTCAGCGCCTACACCTCCGACCTGTCGGCGTTGCGCATGGCATTCCTGATCGAGAAGGACGCGGTGGCCTTCTACACCAAGGCGGCCGCCCAGACGGAGGATCCTGACGGAAAAGCGATGTACGTGCGTCTGGTCGAGATGGAGAAGGAGCATGAGCGGATATTGGAGGAAGAGTACAACGCTCTGGCCAAGGAGTTCTGGAGTAATATGGGCTTCGAGCCCTTCTGAGTCCCCGAACCCAGTTAAGTAACGGAGGCGTCGATGAAAGAAGATACGACTGCTGCCCTCTCGGCATTGCGAGAGGCGGTTCATAATGAACTGGACGGCAAGGCCATGTACCTGCAAGCTGCTGAGCGAACGAGGGACGAACTGGGCAAATCCATGTTCCGTTCCTTCGCCAGGGAGGAGGATGAGCACATACACATCCTCCAGGTACAGTATTCCGAGGTGAACGAGTCGGGGGATTGGGTTGACCTGGAAGCAGCCCGGAAGGCTCCAAGGGATCCAGGACTGATCCTTTTCCCGCAAGAGGAGCGAGAGGTCAAGGTGATCGTTCCGGAGGGCACCAGCGACCTGGAGGCCCTGAAGATCGCCATGGACTTCGAGCAGCGAGCGGTGCGTTTGTACGAGAAGGCAGCTGCTGACAGCGGCAACCCCACGTCACAGTCCTTCTATCGGGAGTTGGCTGAGTGGGAGGGCACACATTACCGGATCCTGGACAACAGCTACGACTATCTCGCCAACAAGGGCGAATGGTACTTCCAGGAACTGGAGATGCCTATGTACGAAGGCTGAGTCCTTGTCAAGCTTGATACGGCCGGGCGAGAACCCGTCAGCGATGACGGACCGTACCCAAGACGGCTACAGGCAGAAGCCGCGTGGCGATCCGGCTCATGGTGGGGGTTGGGTACGCTCCCTCGCTTCAGAGACACCCGTTGCCCCCATGTGGCAGAGCTCTGAAGACCTGTCAGGCACAGATGACATGAGAAAGGATACCTCGACGTGGCTCAGGAAACTGTAACCCTGGCCCTAAAGGAGTACCTGCCCCCGGACTGCACCTGCGCTGTCGAGGACAGGGTACGCGGTGCTGAGGGCGTCGTAGATGTAGCGATCAACCCTGTCGGTGATGTCGTCCGCATAACCTACGATCTCGACAGGACAGACCTTGAACGTGTCAAGGGCATTCTGGAACAGTGCGGCTATCACTGTGACGGCGAGAGGGAGACCCCCCGCCACGCCCATATGGAGCACGAGCGACAGAAGGCCGAGGGGCACGATCACCACGCCATGATGGAGGCCGACTTCCGCCGCCGTTTCTGGGTGGTTCTGGCCCTAACCGTGCCTGTGTTGCTCCTTTCACCGACAATCCAGAGGTGGTTTGCCTTCAGCCTCACGTTTCCCGGTGCCCGCTACCTGCTCTTTGTGCTAGCAACAATCATCACCTTCTATGGCACCTGGCCCTTCTACAAGAACGCCCGCAAGGCACTGAGTAGTGGACTCCTGGACATGAGCGTGCTGGTCA
>Ga0307380_10000373_pt1 | contig 72671 bp, 55 predicted proteins | sample UN3MG_FD_202239 | JGI IMG/M metagenome (GOLD analysis project Ga0307380, IMG submission 202239) | Soil microbial communities from Risofladan, Vaasa, Finland - UN-3 | ecosystem: Environmental > Terrestrial > Soil > Coastal area > Acid sulfate soil | place: Finland: Risofladan, Vaasa | collected...
GTCATCGCTGAGGTTAACGTCGTCTTCCCATGATCCACGTGACCTATCGTCCCCACATTCACGTGTGGCTTGTCCCTTACAAATTTCTCCTTCGCCATGCTATCAGTCCTCCTTAAGTGACGAAATGCTTATCCGCTTTCCACAGCCCAGCCATGTCTTCGTGACAGGTAGAGGCCCGTGCAGTTGCCCGTGCCCCGCTCCGGGCCACGCAGCCTAGCTGAACTCCTTCTGTGCCTCCGCGTAGTAGTCGAATTCCATGGTGAAGGTTCCTCGGCCCTGCGTCAGCGAGCGCAGAGCTGTGGCGTAGCCGAACATCTCAGCGAGCGGCGCATGAGCGTGTATAGCGTGGACGGCGCCGCGCGCCTCCATGCCCTCTATCTGTGCCCGGCGCGAGTTGAGATCGCCCATCACGTCACCGACGAAATTCTCCGGAACGACCACCTCTATTCTCATGATCGGTTCCAGCAACACGGGCTTCGCTCTCTGAACCCCGCTCTTCAGGGCCATGGAACCTGCGATCTTGAAGGCCAGCGCCGAAGAGTCCTCCTCATGGTAGGAACCATCCACCAACCTGACTCTGACGTCCACGACTGGGTATCCGGCCAAGACTCCGTTCTCCATGGCTTCTTGAACGCCTGCATCAATGGCCGGTACGAACTCCCTGGGAATCACACCATTATGGGTGTCGTCTTCAAAGACGTAGCCCTCTCCCTTTGCCAGAGGTTCCAGCTCCAGCCAAACGTGACCGTACTGGCCGTGCCCTCCCGACTGGCGGATGAAACGGCCCTCCGATCGGACAGGCACAGTGATCGTCTCTCGGTATGACACCTGTGGCTGTCCAACGTTGGCCGAGACGTGGAACTCCCGCAGCATGCGATCCACCAGCACCTCCAGGTGTAGTTCTCCCATGCCTGAGATCAACGTTTGACCCGTGTCTTTGTCAACACGCACTCGGAACGTCGGGTCTTCCTCTGCCAGTCGGTCCAGCGTCTCTTTCATCCTCTCCTGGTCCACCTGGGTCCTGGGCTCGATAGCAACGGAAATCACCGGCTCTGGGAATCCGATGGACTCCAGAATGATCAGAGCGTTGGGGTCACACAGTGTATCCCCGGTGAACGTCTGCTTCAGCCCGATGACCGCCGCGATGTCTCCGGCGTAGATCGCATCGATGTCTTGCTGATGATTAGCATGCATGCGCAGCAGCCGTCCTGCTCGCTCCTTGCGCTCCTTGGTCGAGTTCATCATGCGCGACCCGGTTTTCAGGGTGCCGGAGTACACTCTGACGTACGCCAATCGGCCGACGTAAGGATCGGATGCGATCTTGAAAGCCAGGGCGGAAAAGGGACCATCCTCCTCCACCAGGCGCTTCTCCTTCTCGCCAGTCTGGGGGTTGATCCCTTCGATGGGCGGTACGTCCAGAGGCGAAGGAAGGTAGTAGATCACCGCGTCCAGAAGAGGCTGGATGCCCTTATTGCGCAGCGCTGAGCCGCACAGCACCGGCACCAGCCTGGAATGCAGAGTCGCTTCACGAAGGGCCCGTCGTAACTCCTCAATGGGGATATTTCTTCCTTCCAGGTAGCCCGTCGCCACTGCATCGTCGGCCTCAGCCAGCTTCTCCAGGAGGAGCTCTCGATAGTGAACGCTGGCCTCCTGAAGGTGAACCGGTATCTCCACCTCCTCCAGACGAGTTCCCATTTCATCAGCGTAGACCAGGGCCTTGCCGCTTATCAGGTCAACCATTCCCTGGAACTCGGCCTCGCTGCCCATGGGAATCTGTACTGCTACAGGCTTGGCTCCCAGCCGTTTCTCGATCATCTCTACTGCGTGCCAGAAATCAGCTCCCGGCCGATCCATTTTGTTGATGAAACAGACGCGCGGCACACCGTACCGGTCGGCTTGGTGCCAGACGGTCTCCGACTGCGGCTCCACGCCCGCTACTGCATCCAGCACGACAATCCCTCCGTCCAAGACCCGGAGGGAGCGCTGTACTTCCACTGTGAAGTCTATGTGACCTGGCGTGTCGATGATGTTGATCTGGTGGTCCATCCAGTAGCAGCTGGTGGCAGCGGCGGTAATGGTGATCCCTCGCTCCCGCTCCTGGGCCATCCAGTCCATGGTGGTCGTGCCGTTGTGCACTTCCCCCATGCGGTGAATCTTTTCGGTGTAGAAGAGTACGCGCTCGGTGATGGTGGTCTTCCCGGCGTCAATATGGGCGATTATGCCGATGTTTCGTGTTTGCGCCAGGGGATAATCCCGAGGCATACTCCGCTCCGATTACCAGCGATAATGGGCGAAAGCCCTGTTGGCATCCGCCATCTTGTGCGTGTCTTCCTTCTTCTTGACCGTGGCTCCCGTATTGCGAGCAGCGTCCATCAGTTCGTCCGCCAAACTCTCGGCCATAGGCCTTCCGCTACGTGCCTGTGCGGATCGAATGAGCCATCGTATGGCCAGCGAGGTACGCCGTTCCGGCCTGACCTCGACAGGTATCTGATACGTCGCTCCACCGACACGCCGAGGTCTTACCTCCAACACAGGGGTGGCATTCTCAACCGCCTGATGAAAGACCTCCAGCGGATTCCTGTGAGTCCGCTCCCCGATGATGTCGAAGGCGTCATACATGATGCTGGTGGCCACGCTCTTCTTGCCTCCGAGCATCAAGCGGTTGATGAACCTAGCCACCAATTCGCTGTTGTACTTGTGGTCTGGTGCCACTTCTCTACGTGGCGGTCTGTAACGCCTCGGCATTTGCTCCTCCGATTCCCCGACAAAAACATAGGGCCGGGGGCCACTGCACCAACACAACCGCAAAGCCCCCGCCCCCTGCAAACAAGCCCTCGGGCAACCCCGAGCTATCCAGGGGGACTCCTTCCTATGGCTATCTGACCCTTCTGCTCAGATGATAATCTGATAATGGGCACCTAGTTGTGACATTCAAAAAGACTAGCCGCTTCCTCGCTTCAGTCTTCTTGAAATCCTCCTCAGCAGGTACGATCCTCGTCCCGCGTCGTACCTTAACTCCCTGTCAAATGATACACGTCAGGTGCATCTCACCGGGAAGGTTCAGATCCTCTTCTTGGGACGCCTGGTGCCGTACTTGGACCGTCCACGCATGCGCCCCTCAACGCCAGAGGCATCCAGAGCACCGCGAACGATGTGGTAGCGCACTCCTGGAAGGTCCTTTACACGACCACCGCGAACTAAGACCACTGAGTGCTCTTGGAGGCCGTGACCCTCGCCGGGAATATACGCAGTCACCTCGATACCGTTGGTCAGTCTAACCCTCGCGATCTTCCGCAGTGCCGAATTGGGTTTCTTGGGCGTCATCGTCCTTACCAGAGTACAGACGCCCCTCTTCTGAGGAGACCCTTTGTCATCCTTCACCGTCCTTTGGCGAAGGGCGTTATGTCGATAGCGCAGCGCTGGGGCTGAACTTCTCTTGGCCTTCTTCTTTCGACCTCTCTTGACCAGTTGATTTACGGTCGGCAATTTCCCTCTCCCGTTGGCTGTCGCCTTGCCCTCTGTCTGGAGCACCCTTTCCAGTCGCGGATTCGGATGCGCAAACACCTATTATACCACATTGCCCGCCGCGCGTCAAATGCGAAGTTCCCTGGGAAAACCAGGCTCCAGCCGCAAGCGCGAGTCTCGCTCCAACCCGTCCTCTTTGCCAAACTCATGCCGCTTGCCAGCCTGGTCGATGACCTCGACAGCGAGGCCCAGAGCCTGGAACTCCTTAACCAGCACCCGGAAGGACTCAGGTACGCCAGGCGGGCCGTGCTTCTGTCCCTTGACAATGGCCTGGTAGGTCTGCACTCGCCCGGTCACGTCGTCCGACTTGACGGTCAGCATTTCTTGAAGCGTGTGAGCAGCACCGTAAGCCTCGAGCGCCCACACCTCCATCTCGCCAAAACGCTGTCCGCCGAACTGCGCCTTGCCTCCCAAAGGTTGCTGAGTGACGAGGGAGTAGGGCCCCGTGGATCGCGCGTGGACCTTGTCCTCCACCAAGTGGGCAAGCTTCATAATGCTGATGACTCCCACCGTCACTGGCTGATCGAAGGGCTCGCCAGTCTTTCCATCGTAGAGGATCATCTTGCCCCAAGTTGGGACCGGCTGCCCGGTCTCCAAGCTGACCTTCTTCGCCTGTACTTCCAACTCTCTGCCCTGGAGTTCATCTGCCGCATAGCCGAGTTCCTGTATCCACAGTCGCAGACACACATCGTGGGCAAGTTCGTCCGCCTTTTCTCTATCAGTGGGGACAAGCCCATTGCCCTCAAAGACCAGGATGGCATCGGCATCGTAACCCAGCTCTTTCAGTGTCTGCTCGAGAACGCTGCGACGCGCATATCTCTCCTCCGACAGGAGCCGTTCCAGGTTATATCCATTCTCTCCTAGCCAATGAGTGAGATAGAGCGTGCAGGCTTCCCGATCATCGATCAACTGTTCGAAGTCATACTCCTGATCCTTCAACCACTGCCAGGCTTGTTCAACGGCCCGGTTCCAGGCCCAATCGATCAGCCAGGCACGGGCCAGCTCAGCTGTGATGTCTTTCTCATCTGCACCATCAAAGACGGGCGATATGGCCTTAAAACCCAGGCGGTCTGCCGCCCAGCCAAGGTGCGTCTCCAAGATCTGCCCTATGTTCATACGGCTGGGTACTCCCAGCGGGTTGAGAATGATCTCGATGGCGGTGCCATCGGCGAGGAACGGCATGTCTTCGACGGGAACTACCTTGGAGATGACACCCTTGTTGCCGTGACGTCCAGCCATCTTGTCGCCCTCGGTGACCTTGGACAGGTGGGCCGTGCTCACTCGCACGAGCTTCTCCACACCCGCTGGCAGATCGTGGCTGTCCTCGCGAGTGAAAGTCCTGACGTCCACCACTTTGCCACGCTCACCGTGAGGCAGGCGCAATGAGGAGTCCTTGACCTCCCGCGCTTTCTCACCGAAGATGGCCCTAAGCAGCTTCTCTTCAGGAGTGAGGTCCGTCTCTCCCTTTGGGGTGATCTTGCCCACCAGGACATCCCCGGCATTGACCTTGGCGCCGATACAGACAACCCCCTCTTCATCGATATTCGTGAGGGCTTCCTCTCCGACGTTGGGGATATCGCGCGTGATCTCCTCCGGACCAAGCTTGGTACTTCGCGCCTGTGTTTCGTGCTTCTCGATATGTACGGAAGAGAACTTGTCTTCGCGCACCAGGTTCTCACTGATGACGACTGCATCCTCGAAGTTGTGCCCCTCCCAGGAAAGGAAGGCCACAAGCACGTTCTGGCCCAGTGCGAGTTCGCCCTTCTCCGTGGAGGAGCTATCGGCGAGGACATCTCCCTTTTGCACCTGCTCGCCCTTTTGCACAATGGGCCGTTGATCTATGCAAGTGCCCTGATTGGAGCGGTTGTAGCGACGCAATTGATACACTCTGTCGCCGTCATCGCCTCTGACCACGATCTCGGACGATGTGACAGAGACTACCTTGCCGGCTTTCTGCGCCACCACCACCTGGCCTGAGTCCAGCGCGGCTTGGTGTTCTATACCAGTTCCGACCGTGGGAGACTCCGGCATGATCAGGGGCACCGCCTGACGCTGCATATTCGAGCCCATCAACGCCCGGTTCGCATCATCGTGCTCTAGAAAGGGGATGAGGGCAGCAGAAACGCTCACGATCTGCATGGGCGAGACATCCATGTAGTCTACTTGGTCGGCGGGTTCAAGCAGGTACTCGCCCCTACTTCGGGTCGAGATTCGGTCCTCCAGAAACTGGCCATTCTGGTCTAGCTTGGCGTTGGCCTGAGCTATGACGTGCCGCTCTTCCTCATCGGCTGGCATGTACACGATCTCGCGAGTCGCGACCGGTCGAATGGCCACTTCATCCAGCGGAAGCTCGACTATCAACTCCGCCACTGTAGGGCTGATGACCGTGCCGCCCTCGGCTACCAGTTCACCCGACTCAGGATCTCTCACGTCCTCCCGCAGGGTCTTGCCCACGATGGTATGAAACTCATTAGGTACGGTGTTCATCACCTTCCGATATGGGGTTTCGATGAAACCATACTCATTGATTTCTGCGTATGTGGCCAGAGACCCAATGAGCCCAATGTTGGGGCCTTCAGGGGTCTCGATGGGACAGATGCGCCCGTAGTGGGAGTCGTGCACGTCGCGCACGTCGAAGCCTGCTCTCTCTCGCCTCAGGCCCCCCGGCCCCAGCGCCGAAAGACGTCGCTTGTGGGTAAGCTCAGCCAAGGGATTGGTCTGATCCATGAACTGCGAAAGCTGGCTGCCCCCAAAGAACTCCCTGACGGCAGCTACAACAGGCCTGATATTGATTAGGGTCAGAGGGGTGCTCTGCGATGGGTCTTTGGTGCTCATGCGTTCTTTGACCACACGTTCCATGCGCAGGAACCCAATACGCAACTGGTTCTGGATCAGTTCTCCGACGGTCTTCACCCTTCTGTTGCCCAGATCGTCTATGTCATCAGGCCCGTCAACCCCGTTGTTGATGAGGATCATGCGTTCCACTACTTTCGCCAGATCCATCTTGGTCAGCGTGAGTTGGTCGAGTGGGAAGGACAGTTCCAGTCGCTTGTTGAGCTTGTATCGACCAACCTTGGCCAGATCGTACCGCCGAGCGTTGAATAGGAGCGATTCCAGGTACCTCTTGGCATTGTCCAAGTTGGGAGGATCCCCTGGGCGCATTCTGCGGAAGAACTCAACCACGGCCTCCTCGGCATTCTTGGTGGGGTCCTTGTCGATGGTGGCCTCTATGTAGCTCCGCTCGGGCATGTTGTCGCAATGCTCGAACACGGCATAGAGCTCTTCGTCGGTGCCCTCCCGAAGCATCTCATCCAAGGGATCACCTTTCACGGAGGAGACTGCCGCCAGCGCGCGCAAGAGGACACTGACCGGAATCTTGCGCTTCCGGTCCACCTTCACGGAGAGGACATTCTTTTTAGTGGTCTCAAACTCTAGCCAAGCTCCCCTGGACGGAATGAGTTTGGCCATACATAGCTGTCTGCCGCTCTTGCGATCCTCTTCTACCATAAAGAAGATACCGGAGGAGCGTATGAGTTGGCTGACAACCACCCGCTCGGCTCCGTTGATGATGAACGTAGCGTTCTCCGTCATCAAGGGGAAGTTCCCCATGTAGACGTCTTGCTCGAGTCGTTCATCTTGGTCGTTGACCAGCGCGGCCCTTATATGCAGGGGAGCCGAGTAGGTCATGTCCATGACACGACATTCCTGCTCGCCGTACGTAGGCTCCTCAAACCTATACTCAAGGAGTTCGAGCCGCATCTTCCGGTTGTAGCTCTCGATGGGGAAGGTTTCTTCGAAGAGCTCCCGCAGCCCGTCCTCCTTGAACCAATCGAAGGACCGCACTTGGACGTCGGTGAGCCTGGGAAGGGGATGGATATCGGTTATGCGCGCGTAGGTCTTGCGTGCGTCGCCAGCCGGTCGGTGGCTGCTGAGAGCCGGAGTCTCGAGATCAAACAGTGTTCTCTGCATTTTCGGACCCGCTGCTTTCGGGTCACGAGGGTTGTGGCCATCAGAAGAAAACCCTCTATCTTCGGCCATAGTGCAATGTACCCCCCTCACGTGCCATTCGTGGAAGATCGTCTGACGCTAAAAACATAGTATACCACATCTTTTATTCTATGTCAACCTCAGCCCTCCGCCTTTGCTAAGCCACACCGGTTTTCCATACGCGCACCCTGACCATCATACGCGCACCTCCACAACGATCTGTAGTGTGCTCACCATGGCCGCCGGCACTATATGTCGTACCCCTGGGCGCAACTAGCTCCTCCGGAACATCGGCCGTGCCAATCCAAGCGGTTGAAACGTGTCGCCCCGCGCCCCAAAGTTTAAGGTTGCGCAAGCAAGCAACTCCCTTGCCGTCCCGCTGACCTGCTCCGTGATACTGGCAGAGGCACGTCCCCACTATTACTACCGTGCTTCCTACTGGCTCAACCGCGTGTGCTGCGGTCCCTTTTGTCCCACAGTACCCTCCGGCCAACATTGGCCAAACACCCGCGTGTCTGATGTTTGCGACCTCCAGACGCCGAAGGGTATAATGAACCCATCCTCGCCGCAGGACGTTTGTCCATGTTTAGGAAGACCAGCATCCTAGCCATCCTTATAGCCTCAGCCGTCCTGGTGATCTTGGCCGTTGGTCGTCTACCAGGAGCAATGGCGGCTGCCCTGAGCGACTGGACGGGCGAGAAGAAGCTAGTGGAGCAGATCAAGGGTCTGGGGGCTCTGGTCCTCATCAGACTGGAGCGGCCTGCGCCCGACGTTGAGCCCTACGTGCCCGTGGCCCATGTTGGCCTGAACCCCTACGGCATCAACACCTTCCTGGAGCAGGAGGTGGATGACTGGAAGATCCACCGTTCCTTGCGCTTGATCAGCGATGCCGGGTTCAAATGGATCAGGCAGGAGTTCCCCTGGGAGGACATCGAGATCGAAGGCAAGGGCATCTTCGTGGATCGCCGAGAGGGACGTGAGGTCTCCTCCTGGAAGAAGTACGATCACATCGTCGAGTTGGCCGAGGAGTACGGCATAGAGCTGATCGTCCGCCTGGACAATCCGCCAGCCTGGAGCCGGGCGGCGGGAAATGAGGGGGGAACTCTGGCACCGCCCGATGACTTTGCCGACTACGGCGACTTCGTCTACGCTGTGGTCAGCAGATACAAGGGGCGAATCAAATACTACCAAATTTGGAACGAGCCCAACATCTATCCCGAATGGGGTGAGGCGCCCGTCGACCCAGAAGCCTACACGGAACTCCTGAAGGCGGGATACACCAGGGCCAAAGAGGCCGACCCTGATGTGGTCATTCTGTCCGCCGGGCTGGCGCCCACCACGGAGATGAGCGAGCGCAACTTGATGGATCTGGTCTTCCTGCAGAGGATGTACGATGCCGGAGCCCAGGGCTATTTCGACGTGCTGTCAGTCCAGGGCTATGGGCTGTGGAACGGCCCCACCGATCGCCGCGTGCACCCGGACCGCGCCAACTTCTCCCGCGTGATGCTGATCCGGGAATTGATGGTCCAGAATGGAGATGCCCACAAACCCATTTGGGCCTCGGAGGTGGGATGGAACGCCTTGCCTCGTGGGTTCGATGGCTTCCCCTATTATGGAAGAGTGAGCGAGGAACTTCAGGCCGAGTACTCGGCTGCCGCCTATCGGATGGCCCAAGAGGAGTGGCCGTGGATGGGTGTGATGAGCTACTGGTTCTTCAAGAGACCTAGCGATCACGAGAAGAACCAGGCCTTCTACTACTTCCGCATGATGGAGCCAGATTTCTACGCCTACCCGGTGTACTACGCTCTCCAAGAGCAAGCCAGCTCTCCGCCGATACTGGGACTGGGGTACCATCAAGAGGACCACTGGGCATTGACCTACGAGGGGTCCTGGGAGAATGTGGAGAACGATCAGGCCGTGTTGGGCAGGTACCGCATCAGCGACCGTCCAGGGGATAGCCTGAGTTTCACCTTTTGGGGCACCGATCTCAGCCTGGTGCCGGTGTGCGATGGGAACCCGGTCAGTCTGGAGGTCACCATAGACGGCCGGAGCACGCGGCCGGAGCTCCGCACTTGCGGTGCCACGTATGGGGAGGAGGTGCCTCTGGTCGCTGGCCTGGCCGAGGGCCAACACCAGGTACGGCTGAGGGTCGCGGATACAGCTGATGGCGCTGGTCGGGTCGCCATCGATGGACTGATCGTTCGCCGCACGCCTCTCTTCCTGGTCCTGCGCGGCCTTTGGCTTCTGGTTCTCACCAGTTCGTCTGTCCTCGTCCTGTTTGTAGCGTGGCGGCACTGGATGCCCCGGGGCTCTCCATGCTGAGTCTCAAGCGGGTTTGGTTCCGGTGGTTGATTCTTGGACTGATCCTGCTCCTCGCCCTATGTTTACGCTGGCATCGCCTCGACGGACAGAGCCTGTGGGCCGACGAGGGCAATAGCGCGGCCTTGGCCCTGCGCAGTCTTTCTGGCATCACCCGCGACGCCGCTCACGACATCCATCCGCCCCTCTACTACTATCTCCTGCATTTCTGGGTGCGCCTCTGGGGGGATAGCGAGATCGCTCTCCGCTCTCTTTCCGCCTTGGCCGGCACCATGCTGGTCTGTGCCACCTTTGTGCTGGGACGGGAGTTGTTCAACCTACGCGTGGCTTACGTCGCGGCCTTCCTGGCCGCCATCTCACCTTTCCAGGTCTACTACTCCCAAGAGGCCAGGATGTACATCCTGGTGGCCCTGTGGTCGGCCTTGGCCGTGCTCTACTCCGTCAGGTGGATGACATCGTGGACGGCTGTGGGCGATGGCCCGCGGGGACACACTACCCTCTGCGCGTTGCTCTACGTCTGCTTCACGACGGCGGCGCTGTACACTCACTATTTCGCCTTCACTATCCCCCTGGTGATGAACATAGCATACGGACTGGGTATGATCGCCTACTCATCCCTGCGTCGGCTCCACAGGCTAGCAGCCTGGGCCGGTGCACAACTGGTCATTGCGGCCCTGTACCTTCCCTGGCTGAGACTCGCTGGGGGGCAACTGACCACCTGGCCCGCCGTTAGCCCATCCTTCAGCCTGCGGTTCCTCGTGGAGGAGCTTCTCCGGGTGTTCAGTCTGGGTCTGTCGGTGGAGCCCCGCACCACCCCTGTGGTGGGCTTCGGAGTGCTGCTCCTGCTGGGGGCTCTCCCCTTTGTGTTCTGGCCTCGCGGCCGAAGGAGTCCAGGCCTGCCGGAGATCTTGCCACGACCCGAGCTCGACGGCCTCCTCTGCTGCGTGCTCTACCTCTGTCTGCCCGTTCTGGTCATGTACGTCCTCTCCTTGAGCCGCCCGGCCTATGACCCTAAGTTCCTTCTCCTCGTCGCGCCCGCCTTCTGTCTCCTTGTAGCGAGGGGGGCAGGCGGGGAGTGGCTCACAACGGACGGCGAGGGTCGGGCCCGCGCCGCCACCCGCTGGTGCGTCGCTGGCCTTCTTCTGGTTTCTCTCGTCAGCGCCAGCGCCCTGTCTTTGAGGAACTACTACTACGATGAACGGTACGCTCGCGACGACTACAGAGGGATCGCCAGCTACATCGGCGGGGCCGGACAGGAGGGCGATGCCATCATTCTGGATGCGCCGGGGCAGATAGAGATCTTCTCTTACTACTACCGTGGAGACCTGCCCATCTATCCTCTGCCCGGCCAGCGTCCCCTCGACGAGGGCAAGACGCGCGAGGCGTTGGAGCAGATGGTGGCCCAGCATCGGCAGCTCTACGCTTTGTTCTGGGGCACGGATGAGAGCGACCCAAGCCGCTTCATCGAGGGCTGGCTAGATCAGCGGACCTTCAAGGCCGTGGATTCGTGGTTTGGCAACGTGCGTCTCGCCATCTACGCCGTGCCTCGAGCGGAGATCAGTGCGGAGATACAACATCCCCTCGAGCTCATGCTTGGCGACGAGATAGGCCTGCTGGGCTACAGCATCTCCAGTTCGGAGGTTGCATCGGGCGACATCCTCCAGCTCACGCTCTTCTGGCAGGCGTCAAAGCCCATCGACCAGCGGTACAAGGTCTTCACCCACATCCTGGATGCCCGGTCGCACATCGTGGGGCAGAGAGACGCCGAGCCGGTGGGCGGGACCAGGCCGACCACCACGTGGCAGGAAGGAGAGGTAATCGCCGACAACTACGGGGTGCTGGTCCTGCCGGGGACGCCGCCGGGAGAACACCAGTTGGAGATCGGCATGTACAACCTGGAGACGGGCGAGAGGCTGACCGTGTGGAGGGACGGTGAACTCCTCGGCGACCGCATCCTGCTGGAGCCGATTCAGGTCCTCCAGCCGGAAGCGCCGCCGCCCGTCGAGGCCCTGGGTATCCAGTACAGGCGCCAGGTGGACTTCGGGTCCGTGCGCCTGCTGGGCTACAACCTCTCCAAGCTGGGGTACGAGCACCTGCCCGACGAGCCAGTCGGCCCTGGGGACACCCTGCATTTGACCCTCTTCTGGCAAGTGGTGGCCGAGATCGACTCGGATTTCACCCTCGCCCTCCAGTTACAGGACCAGGCTGGCAACGTGGTTGTCTCACGGGAGGCCAAGCCGATCGGAGGGGCGTATCCCCCCGTTGACTGGGAGGCAGGGGAGATCATCCGCGATCAGCAGAACCTGTCGTTCCCTAGCGAATTGTCATCTGGTGGGTATGATCTGCTCCTGGGAATCCACGGGCTACAAATCGAGATCGAACCTTTCCTGTTGACAAGCGTTCGCCTCTAAGCGACGAGGGACTAACTGAGAGACGGGGGATAGTTCTCCACGCAAGCATAGTTGGTGAGAGCTGGCTCTTCTCAGTCACGCCTCCGAATCTGTCCCGCGCATCTGCGCCTGTTGTTTGGACAGCGCCGCCGCGCGGTGACTATCCAAAGGGAAATCGAGACTGAGTAGTGCCTTCACTATGCTGGGAAGCTCATCTGGTTCGAAGCAACTTGGGATCCCATGAACAAGTCTTCCATCAGACCGCCTGACGACGATCGTTGACTCGGGCGCCGCAATCGTTGCCGACGGTTCCACTTCCAGCAAGTCCTGCGCCAGGGCCTGGGCCCGTGGGTCGATAAGCGCAACCTTCAGCTTGTCATTCCGATTCAATGCCTTCACAAAGTACCCTTTGATGACCGCATCTCGGAACGAGAAGCCGATGACTACGCAGGCCTCGGCCTGCATGAGGCACTGCTGCAGGTAGTCGTAGTTGGTTTCGTAAGGGCCCTTCTTGATTGATTTGGTCTGTGCCGGCCATATCAATGCGTTTTCGAAGGTCGAGTCCGGACTGACCAGCTCTGCCGTGCTCTCTTTCGTCACCTCTTTGGTCTCTGTGTTCTCGCGCCAATTACATGACCCATGCAGTTTGAAGAGCAGGATGGTCGGTTCGTCACTGGAGGTGGCCCTATACCGGTGGAATATCGAAGGGTCCCAGCGGCGCACGTTGTCGCTTGTGAAACCATCAACCAAACCATAGTTGTGGTCGCTCACGTCGGCGAGGGTCTCGATGGCCAAGTCATAGTTGGTCGTGAATACCGGCACATGGCGCTGTGTGTTTGACTCTGCAAACAGCAAGACGAAGTCCTGATAGAGACGTCGGAGTTCGTCCACCCTCACGTTCGAGTATTCCTGGAGCACTACCTTCTCAGCCAGACGCCTGATCTCCCCGGCCTTGGCGATGAGGTTCACGATGGCATCTGAGGGACGTACTCTCTCGGACCAATTGCGATCACTCCTGATATAGTCATATACCATGTCATAGTGCACCAGGGTGTCAAAGAGGACCTCCAAGTCTCTCGACTTGCCGCGCATCTCATACATCCCTTGCAGAATCGCCCGGGACTTGCGATCCATCCCATCCTCGAGGACATCCATGAACGAGTCCATAAGGGGGAGGCCCAAGGGCTGCGATGCGCCTGCCCCAAGGAACAGAATACTCTTGGATCCGCAGATGTCTGGGGAAACTGCGTGCTTCATGACTGGCGGCATTGTTCATCCTCCTCGGAGTGCCGTGCTCAGCGGTGCAGCTCCACAACTATTGTACCAGGTCGTTGTATGTTTTGCAACAGGCCTTTCCAGGCTCCGACTCACCAGCGTGTTCTTTCACTCAGAAAGGGATTTTCACCGTACGGTGAAACTACTGCCCGCCCGTGAAATGCGCCCAAGCCTCTGGAGAGCACCGGTGACCTCGGTGCGAGGGAGGCTTGGGAAGCTGTGGACAACAAAAAGGGCAGCACCACCTTCCAGCGATGCTGCCCCTGTAGGTTGCTTCAAGAACGGGCGGCTACTCTTCCTCGCCACACCTCTGGAGCAGTTGCTTCCACTTACGATCCACTTCCGCCTGCAAGTCGCTGATGATGTGCTTGTTCTCCTCGCTGAACAGGTGCCGGAAGCGCCCTTGGGGCTTGAGGAACTCCTCGATAGGCAACTTCTCCTTGGGCCGGTAGGTCAGCTTCCACTCCCCGTCCTCCACCTCGTAGAGGGGCCAGTAGCAGGTCTCCACCGCCAGCCGGGTGACCTCGATGGCCTGGTCCGTCTCGTGACGCCAGCCACGGTTGCAGGAGGACAACACATTGATGAAAGAGGCGCCGTTCGCGGCCACGGCCTTGCGGACCTTCCTCATCAGGTCTCGCCAGTTGTGAGGCGAGGCCTGAGCGGCGTAGGGTATGTCATGAGCAGCGGCGATAGCCGTCAGGTCCTTCCTATTGCGTGGCTTGCCGGGGATAACGCTGCCCACAGGTGTGGTGGTCGTCCACGCACCGAGGGGCGTAGCCCCGGAGCGCTGGATTCCCGTGTTCATGTAGGCCTCGTTGTTGTAGCAGACGTAGAGGGCCTTGTGACCCCGTTCCATCATCCCCGACAGGGCCTGGATCCCAATGTCGTAGGTGCCACCATCGCCCCCAAAGGCCACGAACTTGAGCCCTCGTTCCTCCATCTTGCCCTGCTTGACCAGCGAGCGATACATGGCCTCCACGCCGCTGATGGTGGAAGCCGCGGTCTCGAAAGCGGTGTGGATCCAGGGCACGTTCCAGGCGGTGTAGGGGTAAATGGTGGTCGAGACCTCCAGACAGCCGGTGGCGTTGGCGACCACGACCGGCTCATCAATGGCGGCCAGGATCTGGCGCACGATGATCGGCGCCGCGCAGCCAGCACAGAGCCGGTGCCCGGACGTCAGGCGGTCTTCCTTCTTAGATAGTTCCTTCAGTTTCAGCGCTGTGGCCATATTCATTTCCCTCTGAGAAGCGCAGCATGGTCAACCTTCCCCAGGGCACACTGTCCTTGCGCCTGGCTACTCCCGCACACCAAGGTAGGTGACCGGCTGCTTGATCTTCCCCGTCTCGGCGATCTCTGCCAAGTCGCGGAACACACTCTCGATCTGGTCAGGGGTGGTATCGCGTCCCCCTAGGCCAAAGACGTAGTCCACTATCTTGCCCCGTACGTCGTGTATCTTGCAGGCCGCCGATAGCTCCAGGAACAGCGGTCCCCCGGGGGCGCCGAAAGAGTCCGATCGGTCCATCACGCCTATCGCTGCCTTGTCTCGCAGGGCGTCTGCAAGCTCCTCGTCCGGGAACGGGCGGAAGACGCGAGGTTTGAGCAATCCTACCTTCAATCCCTGGGCGCGCAGATCGTCCACGACACTCTTCGCGGTACCCGCAGTTGAGGACAGGACCACTAGCGCCAGTTCAGCGCCATCCAACCGGTACTCCTCAAAGAAGCCATACCGCCGCCCGAACCGTTTCTCAAAGTCCGCCGCCACTTCGGAAATGACCCTGTGGGCGTGCTTCATCCCCTCCACTTGCTGTCGCTTGTGTTCCATGTAGAAATCGTAGAAATCCAGAGGACCGTAGGTCACCGGATGGTCCACGTCCAGCAAAGCCTCGTGGGCCTTGAACGGGCCGACGAAGTCCCGAACAGCCTCATCATCCTCTATCTGTACGCGCTCCAGGCCATGGCTGGTGATGAAACCGTCGTACATGCTCATCACGGGCAAGAGCACGTCCTCATGCTCAGCGATGCGCACCGCCTGGATGAAGTTGTCGTATGCCTCCTGAGGGTTCTCGCCATAGAGCTGGATCCAGCCGGAATCACGGGTACCCATGGAGTCGCTGTGGTCGCAGTGGATGTTGATCGGCCCCGAAAGTGCCCGATTGACCACCGCCATCACCAGAGGCGCTCTGTTGGAAGCGGCGATGTACACCATCTCCCACATGAAGGCCAACCCGTTGGCGGAAGTGGCGGTCATCACCCGTCCTCCCGCTGCCGAGGCGCCGATGCAGGCAGCCATGGCGCTGTGCTCGCTCTCTACCCTGATGAATTCCGTGTCCACCTCCCCGTCCGCCACAAACTGGGAGAAGGTCTGCACCGTGCTGGTCTGTGGTGTGATCGGGTAGGCGGCTACCACGTCGGGGTTGATCTGGCGCATGGCTTCCGCCGTGGCGGCGTTGCCATCCATCGCTTCGAATCTACTCATTATTACAAGGCCTCCTGTCCAAGGCAACTAAGGAAGTGAACTGCTAGCCCTCAGCCTCCGCCTCCCCCACCATGGTGATGGCTTCGACAGGGCAGATCGAAGCGCAGATGCCGCAACCCTTGCAGTACTTCAAGTGGAACCCGACCACCTCCCCGTCCTGGACATCGATGGCAGCATCGGGGCAGAAGACCCAGCATTGCAGGCAGTTGATGCACTTCTCTTTATCCAGTACGGGTCTCATCGCCCGCCAGCTACCAGTCTCGTATTCGCGCGCGTTGCCAGCCTCGACTATCTTGCCGCCAATGGGGATTGTCTTCCAACCGGCGTTCAAATCCGCCATCTAACCCTCCCGAACCTCGTCTGCCGCCCGCTGGACAGCTTCCACGTTTCGCTTCACCACCTCTGTGCCGAACTTGTCCCCGAATTGCTTGCGAGTCTGAGCGATCAGGTCCTCAAGGCTCAGGATACCTGTGGCTTTGACCAGTGCGCCCAGCATTGGTGTGTTGGTGATCTCGCGTCCGAGGGTCTCGAGTGCGATCTTCGTGGCGTTCACCGTGAAGACCTTGCCCGTGCGGAAACCCACTATGTCGCGAACTTCAGCTGGCGATTGGTCGGTGTTGACCAACAGAACCCCGTCCTTCTTCAGGCCTTCAGCCACGTTGACGGCCTCCAGCAACGTCGGGTCCAGCACGAGAACGATGTCTGGTTCCTGTATCTGACAGTGCCTGTGGATCGGTTTTGGGCTGGTGCGAGTGAAGGCCCTGATAGGCGCGCCGGCGCGCTCTGGGCCGTAGTCGGGAAAGGCCTGGAAGTACAGTCCGCTGTCCAGGGCAACTTGTGCCAGCATCTTGCCGGCGGTAACCACGCCCTGACCTCCACGCCCGTGCCAGCGAATCTCCGTTAGTTCGGCCACACTGTCCTCCTAGCAACTAAAAGAGCCATTGTGTTCGCTCACCATGCACCAAAACCATATTATACAACGGAAGCTTCTACAAGGTCAAATCGGGACTTGTCCACAGAGACTAGCTGTGCTACGATGATTGAGTAGTCAACTGCGGCTCCGGTGCCCGATCAGGCTTGCGAAACGCAGCCAACAATGTGGCGCCACCTGACCAATTGCCCTGAGGGTAACTCGCGATGCGCCAGGCGTCCAGGAAAGCTTGGGTACTGGTTCCGGTCTTGTGCTTTGTGGCCGGAGTGGTTACTGCCTTGTTTCTCAGGGACATGCTGCCCATGCCCCACCCTGCGCTAGAATCAGAGGCGGAGGCGGCAGCAGAGCGGTCGACTCCGTCGCCTCAGCGCATCTCGACACCCACTGCCACAGCCACTCCCACACCCACGCCGTTGCCTCCCACCGCCACGCTGGTGCCGCCCACTCCCACTTGCACTGCTACCCCCACACCAACGGCCACGCCCACGCCCATCTCTCTGCCTCCTCAGGAGGCACAGGGGCCACCCCAGAAGCCGCCTGTGATCTCGCGCGCCGAGTGGGGTTCGATGGAGATAACGGAGGGATACGTGCCTCACACTCCGGAACGGATCACCATCCATCACGATGGCGAGGAGTTCCACGGAGGAGCGATGGCCCGCATGAGATCGCTTCAGAGTTGGTCTCGCAGCGCGCGGGGCTGGGTCGACATCCCTTACCATTTCCTCATCGACCAGGAAGGAAAGATCTACGAGGGCCGTCCCCTCCAGTTTGTGGGCGACACCGCGACCAAGTACGATCCCACGGGCCACGCCCTGATCACGGTGATGGGCAACTACAACGTCCAGGAGATCAACCAAGCTCAGTTGAATGCTGTCGTCAACCTGGCCAGTTGGCTGTGCTATGAGTACTCCATCCCTCCCCAGATGATCAGGGGACACAAGGACTACGCCGCCACTTCATGTCCAGGGACCAACCTCTATCTCTACTTGACCAACGGATACGTAGTGAGCGCTGTTGAGGAGAGACTCAGATTTGAAGAGCAATAGGCTGCTGCCCCTCGTTCTGGTTGTCTTGCTGTTGTTGGTCACCGCCTGCAGCGTGCCATCGGCCAGAGACCTGCCAATGATCTCTCAGTGGCTTGCGCCGAGCCCGACGCCCTCATCCCTGCCCTCGGCCACTCCCACTCGGGTGCCCGGTGCTACCGTCAATCCGTTACCTACCCAGACCCCCATACTGGGGCCGACTGCCACGGGGACCCCGTTTTCCAGCCCCGAGCCGACCAGCACCGGAACGCTTTCCGCCACCATCATGGACACCCCCACACCGACTTCAACCCTCGCACCAGCCCCTCCCCCGTCGGTTACCGCGCTGGAGATTGCCCGCGGCGACCCGGCACGACCCTGGATCGCCCTCACCTTCGACGCCGGGTCGGATATTGGGCCGCTGCCCTCCATCCTAGAGACGCTACGCGAGAAGGATATGCGCTGCACCTTCTTCGTTACGGGAATCATGCTGCGCCAGGCAGGAGGGCCTGAACTCCTGCAGCAGCTCGTTGCCGATGGCCACGAGTTGGGCAACCACTCAGATACGCACCCCAATTTCACTGAGTTGACCGACGAGCAAATGGGGGTAGAGCTAGCAGAGGTCGAGGATGCCGCACTGGAGTTGACGGGCCGCAGTACGAAGCCCTACTTCCGGCCACCTTTTGGAAGCCGCAATGACCGGGTTTGGCGGGTGGTGCAGGAAAACGGCTACATCACCATCTACTGGACGTACCACGTCTGGGACTGGACTGAGGACAGGACAGCAGAGAAGGTCTACTCTTCTGCCATCGAAGGCGCCTGCAATGGGGCCATCGTGGTGATGCACGTCGGAGCCTGGGAGACGGCGGACACTCTGCCAGACATCATCGACGAGCTGAGGGCGCGGGGGTATCGCCTGGTCACGCTGAGCGAGTTGCTGTCGTCCTAGGGTGCAGGCAACAACAACTCACGGTTACGCTTCCTCTGGGTCCGCTTCAGCCTGGGGCAGAGTGAAATAGAAGGCACTGCCTTTGCCCTCCTTACTCTCTACCCAGACCTGCCCCCCATGCTTCTCTACGATGGATTTCACAGTCGCCAAGCCCAGTCCTATGCCCTGCGGCTCGTCTGTCGGAGGGGCCTCACCACGATAGAACTTTTCGAAGATGCGGGCCTTGGCGTGGGCCGGTATTCCGATACCTGTGTCAGTGACGCACACCGTCACGTGCTCTCCATCCGCCTCCGCACGCACCGTGACGCTGCCCCCACTCGGAGTGTAGCGGATGGCGTTGTCCAGCAGGTTGGTCATCACCTGTATGAGTCGTGTGTGATTGCCGTTCACCAGAGGTAGGTCCTCGGGCAGGGCAGCCTCCAGGGACAGCTCCTTACTCTTGGCACTTCCCTCCAGATTCGCTACTGCTTCCTCGATCACCCTATCCAGACGGATGGGGCTCGTCTCCATCTCCAACCCGGCCTCGATTCGCCCGATGTCCAGTAGGCTGCTGATCAACTTGTCCATGTGCTCGACGTTACTCATGGCCCGCTCTGCGAAATCCTGCTGTTCGTCGCTGAGTTGGCCAAGTTGCGGAAGGAGCCTGAGGCAGCCTTGGATGGCTGTGAGGGGGGATCGCAGGTCGTGGGTGATGGTCGCGACAAAATCGGACTTCATCCTGTCCAGATCCTTGAGATGAGTGATGTCCCGCATGATAAGGGCCCAACCCACGTCAGCCACCGGATTCAAACTCGCGTAGAAGGTGCGGCCATCGGCCAGTGGGATCTCCAGGTTCCGAACCCCGTTATCGGTCATGGGAAGACTGAAGAGTTGGTCCAGGGCTTCGCTGCCGGCCACCTCCAGCAGGTGTTTCCCTACCGTGTCGGGCATCTCGAGACAGAACGTGTCCGCCGCAGCTGGGTTCATGAGGAGAACCAGTCCCTGATCGTCGGTGACGATGATCAGGTCCTCTGAACCGGTGAGGATAGTCTGCAACTTGCATCTTTGCTCCTCCACCTCCTGGAAGAGCCTGGCATTCTCGATGGCGATGGCAGCGTAGTCGGCAAGCACAGAAAGCAAGTATGTATCGTTGTCGGAGAAGGGTTCCATGGCCACGTTGTTGGTCGCGTGAAGCACGCCAATCGTGCCACTTCTAGCCTTCAAAGGCACGGCAAGTGTCGCTTGCAGGGGGTCCGTCTTTCTCTTGCGAGGGGTTTGGATCATGGCCACCTGCCCGGTGCTCATCACCTGGCGCACCACGGCGTCGTCCACGCTCCTTCGTACTGGTCGAGCCTCACTCTCTCCAAGACCCTGAACGGCTCTCAGCTGCAACTCTTCCGTCTCGTCGTCCAGGAGGAAGAGGGATATCTCCTCCGCCCCCGTGACGTACATGGTGGCCTCCACTATTCGGGTGAGCAGCTTGTCCAGGTCGAGGAGTGAGGTCACCGACTTGCTGATGCCGTAGAGAATAGTCAGCTCTTTGAGCCTTTGTTCGAGTTGACGATTGACCTCCTCTACTTGCTGAGTAAGCTCTTGCTTCTCTTTCCTGAGGCGCGCCTCGGCCAGCGAACGCTCGACGGCCTCCATCATCTCAGTCGCCTTGAAGGGCTTGGGGAAGTAGTCTCTCACTCCCAGGCGAAAAGCCTGCGTGGCCACGCCTTCAGAGCCGTGGGCGGTGATAATGATGGTGGGGATTTCTCTGCCCTTCCTCCGAAGTGCTTCCAGGACATCAAAGCCGTCCATCGTGGGCATCTGGAGATCCAGGATGATCAGATCTGGCTGCCGCGTCAGAGCCAGATCGAGGGCTTCCTCTCCGTCCATTGCACACAGGGCAGTGTAGCCACCGGGGACTAGAAGGGAATCCCTGAGGAACTCGACGTTCCTGAGATCATCATCCACGATGAGTATCGTTTCGTCTGCCATGCAAGCTCCAACCTTGTCCGTGACTCACGGAAGTTCGATAGGGATTATACCACAGCTGCGCGACACTGGCAACGGGGGCCAAGGCAGTTGATATCCGGCGCCAAAGATGATATAGTCCGTCTTGTCGGGCGGCTCGTCCGCCCGATTTCAGACTTGCCTGAGTGCAGCGGAACCGGATACTGCGCACGTTGTCCCGGACCTTCTTCCTCGCGAGGCACAAGGAGGCTCTATTGACCAAGACGGCTGTGGTAGCTATTGGAGGAAACTCCCTCATCAAGGACAAGGAGCATCAGACCGTCCCGGATCAGTTCGCCACCACCGATGAGACTTGCGTTCATATCGCAGAGATGATCAAGCAGGGCTGGAAAGTGGTGATCACTCATGGCAACGGGCCGCAGGTCGGCTTCATCTTGCTTCGCTCTGAGCTCGCCAGTAACGTTCTGCACACAGTACCGCTGGACTCTTGCGGGGCGGACACCCAGGGCGCTCTGGGGTACATGATCCAGCAGCTCCTCGGCAACCGGCTGAAGCGAATGGGTGGGGACACTTCTGTGGTCACCGTGGTCACTCAGGTCGTCGTGGATCTGAATGACCTGGCTTTCCGAAACCCCACCAAGCCCATCGGTCCCTTCTATGACGAACAAAGGGCGCGTCTCTACGAGCAGGAGCAAGGCTGGGTGATCGTTGAGGACGCGGGCCGTGGTTGGCGTCGGGTCGTGCCCTCCCCCATCCCCAGGGAGATAGTTGAGCAAGATGCCATCAGAGACTTGCTGGAATCGGGATTCGTGGTCGTGGGCGTAGGAGGTGGAGGTATTCCCGTGGTCCGAGACGAGCGGGGCGATCTGCGCGGCGTCGAAGCTGTGATCGACAAGGATTATGCCTCCAGCCTCTTGGCCGCCGGCCTCGAGGCTGATCTGTTCCTGATCTCCACCTCGGTGGAGCGGGTGTGCCTGAACTATGGGGAGCCAGGTGAGACCCCTCTTGACCATATGACGGTGGCGCAAGCCAAAGAGTACTTGGAGCAGGGCCACTTTCCTCCAGGCAGCATGGGCCCCAAGATCCAGGCGGTCATCGAGTTCCTGGAGAAGGGAGGAAAGGAGGCCCTGATCACCTCACCGGAGAACCTGGCGAAAGCTCTGCGAGGGGAGACCGGTACCAGGATCACCTTGGCGTGACGTGGGAACGCACGGACTCAAAGTAGCAATCGTTCACGACTGGCTAAATCAGCTGGGTGGTGCAGAGGGCGTCCTGGAGGCCCTGAAGGAGCTCTACCCGGAGGCCCCTGTCTATACCTCCATCTACTGGCCCAAGGCGATGCCCCAAGAGTACGAGGGCTGGGACATACGCACTTCGTGGCTGAACAGGCTTCCATTGATCAAGACGCATCACCAGCCCTTTCTGCCCCTCTATCCCCTTGCCTTTGAGGGATTCGATCTTCGGGGATACGACCTGGTGATCAGCAACAAGAGTGCTTTCTGCCATGGGGTGATAACGCCGTCGGAGACGGTACACATTTGCTACTGCCTTACTCCCACGCGCTTTCTGTGGGACTATCACAACTACGTCCAGCACGAGCGGGTAAATCCCCTGGCTGGCGCTCTACTATCTCCCATACTCCGCAACCTTCGACTGTGGGACAAGGCAGCGGCGGACAGGGTGGAGCATTTCGTGGCCATCTCCGAGAGCGTACGCCAACGCATCCACAAGTTCTATCGGCGCGATGCTGTGGTCATTCATCCCCCGGTGGATGTTGAGCGCTTCACAGTCCATAGGGACCATGAGGACTACTTCCTCGTTGTTTCCCGCTTGATCCCTTACAAGCGCATCGATCTGGCGATCGAAGCTTTCAGTCAGCTGGGGTTGCCCCTGAAAGTGGTGGGCGACGGCCGCGACCGGCAGCGACTGCAAGCGATGGCAAGCCCCAACGTTGAATTCCTGGGCCGATTGCCCGACTATCAGGTGGAGCAGCTCCTTTCCGCCTGCAGGGCGTTTGTCTTTCCCGGCGTGGAGGACTTTGGCATCGCTCCTCTGGAAGCCCAGGCCGCCGGTCGACCAGTCATCGCCTATGCAGCGGGGGGAGCGCTAGAAACAGTGGTCGAAGGGGTGACCGGCTTGTTTTTCCGGGAGCAGACCGCAGACTCTCTGACAGAGGCGGTGGCCCGCTTCGACGACGGCGATTTTGACTGCGCCGCCATCAGGCGCCATGCCCAGGGTTTCGACAAGGAGACCTTCAAGAACAGGCTGCAAGCGTTCATAGGTGGGAAGCTCGGAGGCTGAGCGCGAAAGCCTAGCCCGGAGAAGGAGACTGGCGACATGGAACTGCGAGAATACTGGAGAATCCTTTGGCGCCGATGGTGGGTAATCGCAGGCTTGGTCCTGCTCGTCCTGGCGGGAAGCATCGTCTTTCGCCCACATCCGACTCCCATGTACCAGGCCACGATGAGATTCACCATAGGGGTGAGTCCGGAGACCGACGCCGAGAGGTTGACTATGGACCCCCTCTACTCGGCCTACCTGGCCTCGGAATACATAGCCGATGACTTCACGGAGATAGTGAGGAGTGAGTCATTTGCCGGTGACGTGACCGCAAGGCTGGCAGGCCAAGGGATTGCGGTCCCGCCGGGGGTCATCCAGGGTTTCACCGTTGCCGAGAAGCAGCACCGCATTCTCACCGTGCAGATCACCTGGCCCGACGAGGCACAGCTTCGGGCCATCGCCGAGGCAGCCGGCGAGACCTTGCAAGAGGAGAACGCCAAGTACTTCAGGCAGCTAGGTTCCGAAGGAGCAGAGGTTTTCGTGATCGACTCACCCACCATCGTCCCCCTCGGTGTCAGTCTGAAAGATCGCCTGGACATACCCATCCGGTTGGCGCTGGCCCTCATGGCTGGCGTCGGGCTCGCTTTCCTACTGCACTACCTGGACGACACGGTTCACGAGCCCGAAGAGGTGGAATCCCTGGGGATTAGTGTCGTGGGGCGGATTCCTCCCTCCGGGTGGCGGGAGCGTTTGCCGTGGCACCGTCGCCCCTAGGGCCCTCTTGACCCCGTCTAAGAGAGCTCAGCCACGTTGAGCCCTGCGTCCTCTACGCGCACGCAGCGACCAGACAATCCCCACGCAAAGGGCTCCCAGCAGGAACCCGGTGAGCAGAGGAACCAGAATAGACACCAGCGTCAGCACCAGGGCCACCAGATCCTCTGCGGTACTCACCACTGGATTCAGAAGCCCACCACTGGCGCCGGTGACCACCGGCCGGATGGTCGCCTTGGTGGCATGGACCCCGCCGGCAACGATCAGGCCGCAGATCAGGGCCAGCACGGGGTGGATGTCGCTGATCACGCTGCTGCTGGCCGCAAAGAGAATGGCTCCCGCCGCTGGACGGATAAAGGTCTGCAAGACGTCGTTGGCCGTGTCCACCCCAGCGATTCGGTCGGCGAAGAGCTCGATCACCAGCAGGATAGAGATCACCACGATCACCCATCCGTTGGTCAGGTGGTTATAGGGTGAGCTCAGCGTGATGAGATTGGTGAAGCGGGCCACCAGGGCCACGATCAGCAAGGGCAGGTACGCGTTCAACCCAGCCGATACAGAGAGCCCAAAAGCGGTGAATATGCCCGCGAACGCCTCTATCACAGGATGACCCCCGCGCTCCCAGGGAAATAGTTACTGGGCCGGATTCTCCAACTCTTGCCCGTCATCGATCACGATAAGGGACACTGGCCGCCGCGGCACGGAGTTCCCGAGGCATCAAGCCAAACTCGCCACACCGGGGCAAGAAATGACAGGGGAGAACTGGCTCCAGGCCCGAACATGGCCTGTACTCAGACGCCAGTTCCGGCGAAGTCAAAGGCTGGCGCCAGTGAATGGCCTTTCCACATCGGCAGGGAGCGAAGGAGGGATATCCTTCGCTCCCTGTTGAACGCCAGCAGGGTCAGGCCGTGGCCAGCGACTCGCGCTGTACCTGGCCCAGCAGGTGCGCCATCACCAGGTAGGCCCAGAACATGGTGAAGAGCACACCTACGACGCAGGCTATCGTGCCGAAGCCGGCGACGAACCCGGCCACTCCAGCCAAGATGATGGCCACGATATAGTTGGCCACGTTGCTCTTGATGAAGCTGAACAGCTCGCCAAACTGGAAGGCCGACATGAACTCCCCGGTGACCGCGTATCTGATCCAGGCTGCGGGCATGACCAGCCACACGACGATGATCCAGATCAGATACAGGCAGCTCGCGCAGGTACTCAGCAACCCGACGAGACTCGCCAGAGTGTCACTGTTCGCCGCGCCTGCGACGAACAGCATGCCCCAGATCAGGCAAGCGACGAGCCAGATGGGGATGGTGTAGACCAGCCCGATGACGAAGAGCATGAGGCCCTTCATGAACTTGCCCCCGAAGTCGTCCCATTCGGGAAGAGGGATATCCATGCCGTCAGCGGTTCTCTTCAGCGCCTCCAGCATATACCCCAGGGCCATAAAGTTGACGATGGGGATGACAAGCAGGATGCCGCCGATGACGATCTTCATAATCCAGCTTTCATCCTGGAACATGTACGTAAAAGACTTACCAATATCGAGATTCATTTCGACCCACCTCCCTTGCGTTGGATCTTGGAGTTCGTTGGTGCTGTGCACCTCGCTGCGACACTGTGGCTCAATCACCTCCCTTCCACAGCGTGTGCCGTCTTGCTCTGGATTGTGCGCCCCCAAGCTGTGACTCTACAGGGGTTAAATGATTATACCTTCAATCTGATCCCTTGGCAATAGTACGCCGGTTCGCTCCCCACAGCCTCCAGAAGAGTTCCGGTCACTACCCTGGCGAGCCCTGGGAACGGTGTCCGCGAAGGGTCGCCGGGGCTCACGCGGGGTGGACAAGCCCCGCCAGACTTTCCCTCGGAGCTCGAGTGCTGCGGTCAGAAGGGGATTCCCAGAGCGGTGCTGAACTGCCATCGTAGCAGCGCGATGATCGCCAGCTCCAGGAGCGTGGCGCCGAAGCCCAGCGCTACTGGCAGGGCAGCATCCCACCAGGCGACTGCCCGAGCCTCGCGCCGGGTCGCGATGACTATGATCATGGAGTTGACGACAGTGAGTATGGCCAGGACCCCAGCGACACCGAGGATAGCCGCGGGATATAGAAGGATGCCCAGCTCGGTCTGTATCAGCATCACGGTAGGCAGCACGAGCACCAAGAGGATGAGACCCAGCTCCCTGAACCCTGACAGCGCCGGCCAGTTGTCGGGCACCTTCCACAGTGTGAAGTTGAAGATGGGGAAGACGATGATGCTCAGAGCAAGACCGTGCAGGGCGCCGGTGGCCAACCGAAGAAGGTTGTGGGGCTGATAGAGTAGCGGTCTGTTCAGAAGGAGAGAGACGTAGGAGTTCACTCCATCCAGGGCCATGAGAAAGATGAAGCCCACCAGGAGACCCACGACCGCGGCGGGCGGCATCTGGGCCGCCTTCCTCTTCCGGAGCGCCAGCAGGCCGCCGAACCCCAGCAGGGCGCCGATAAAGGTGCCCGTGCACCTAGCGCAGAGGGGCAACTGGCGCCCGGCCATGTGGAAAGAATGACTTGGAATGCGCCCGCACACGGCGGACCCTGCCACGTCCAGCTTGTCCAGGAAGGGTAGTGGCCACAGCGGAGAGATCAGCAGCAGTAGGATGAAGGCCACGGCCCCCAATACCGCCCAGGTGATAGTGCGCCCACGGTAAGACTTCTTCACCTCACAATCCCGTGCCGTTTCGTCCAACAATGCGCTCCTCCAGGGATACTCCCTACTGCCCCCTTCTCGTCGGTGTTTCAAGCGCTAACCAGCGCACTCTGCACAAAGTCCAGACATCTTAGCAGGTTATCCCTGACGCGACCAGGACGCCAGGCCTCCAGCGCGAAAGGGCTGACCTCGACGGTGATGAGGCCCCGATAGGAATCAGTTGTCAGGCGCTCCAGCAGTGGGATGAGGGGCAGGTCTGCATCCCCGGGTACCTGGTGGTGCTTGAAGTAGCTGTGCAGGTTGAACCAGGGAGGGATGGACAGGCCTTGGCGAAAGTCGCTGAGATGAACATTGACCAGCCTGCTTCCGAGGGCCTCGTAGGCTTCGAGCAGGTCATACGGAAAGGATGCGGCATGGGCGGTGTCCAGGATCACGGCGAGATCGTGTTCCTCTGCGAATTGGCGCAGATTGCCGGGTGTGCTGAGCGCGTACCGTCTGTCGCTGGGCCGGAACACGGCCTGGTTCTCCACGCACAGCCTGGTGGATGACCCCTTCAATTCCTCAACACATGCCACGACGGCGTCCACGTACTCAGGACCAAGGCCTTCGTTCAGAGCCAGTGCCTTCGGCGCATGGATAACAATGTACTGGCAACCCATGTCCTGTGCTACATGCATCATCTGTGGCAGCAACTTGTGATGCTCTCTCCTCTTCGGCGTGGGGATCATAGGAGGATGGAGAGTGAAGATAGGCAGACCGTACTCCTCCGATAGCCTTCGCACATACTTGCTGCCCCTGGCGCGCGCCTCCAGACTGAGAGCGACTTCCAACCCTTCGAAACCCGTGTTCTTGGCGAGAGCGAAGATGCGACGAAGGGGGTAGAGGTACAGCGAGGCGGTGGAGAGGGCGATTCTCAATGCCCGGACCCTGCCGACTGTTCGTAGAGGCGATGCTCGATGATGTATCTCTCCACCTCTTCCGGGACCTGATACTTGATGGGCAGGCCCTCCTTGACTCGCCGCTGAAGATCGGAAGAGGAGATATCCACCTCCGGCATGCCTATGATCTCAACGCTGGAGGATATGCCAGGCACGGAGGCTTCAAGCCGGCGCATGTCCACCTCAAAGCGGGGCCGTGAGACCGCTACGAGATGACACAGCCGAATGAGCCGTTCCGGTTGGTGCCAGGTGGGCACCTCAACCAGCGAGTCGAGCCCCATAACGAAGAACAGTTCGGTGTCCGGCCCCCACTGTTCCTGGAGAATGGAGATGGTGTCCACGGTATAGGACGGGCCAGGGCGATCCACATCCACGCGGGAGATCTCGAAATGGGGGTTGGAGGCTATGCCCAGCCTCACCATGGCCAGGCGGTGCTCGACGGGAGTGACGTCCTCGTCCAGCTTGTGGGGAGGTAGAAGGGCTACCACGAACAGCACCTTCTCCAGGTTCACTCTGACCCGTGCCTCCTCCGCTGCTGCCAAGTGACCGTAGTGTATGGGATCGAAGGTTCCACCTATGACGCCTATCCTCTGCAATGTGCTCTCCTATGACCACTCTAGCTCTGTTTCGCCTACGTATACAGTGTCTCCCTCTTGCACCCCAGCCTCCTCCAGGGCCTTGGTGACACCCAGCCCTTCCAGGGCGCGATGCAACCGGCGCACGCTCTCGTCGTAACGCCAATCCGTTCTGGCTACCAGCCGCTCCAATTGCCTGCCCTCTACTCGGAATACACCATTCTCCACGGAGATGGTGAAGCCATCGTCTTCCTCCTGGGGGCGAAAGACAGCTGTCTCCTGCGGAGTCACCTCTGGTTCTTCGGGCAGGCCCTCTAACAGTTGCAGCACCTGGTACAGCATCTGCCGGACACCTGAGCCAGTGGCGGCTGAGATGCAACAAGCTGGCACTCCTCGCCGGGCCATGTCCTCCTCGATCAAGGGCCACAGCGCCTGAGCCTGAGGCAGGTCCATCTTGTTGAGCACCACCAACTGAGGCCGATCTTCCAGCCTGGGGTTGAAGAGAGCCAGTTCCTCGTTGACGCTGTCAAGATCCTGCAACGGATCCTCAGAGGCCCCGTCCAGCAGGTGCACCAGTATCCTGGTGCGCTCGATGTGGCGCAGGAAGTCATGACCGAGGCCAGCACCCTGGTGAGCGCCTTCGATCAAGCCTGGGATATCCACCATCACGAAATCCCTGTCGTCTACGCTGACCATCCCCAGGTTGGGCACCAGGGTGGTGAAGGGATAGTCGGCGATCTTGGGGCGCGCCGCACTGACAGCAGCCAGGAGGGTGGACTTCCCAGCATTGGGACACCCCACGATGCCCACGTCAGCCAGGAGCTTGAGCTCGAGGATCAACCATCGCGAATCTCCGCTTTCCCCTCGCTCCGCGATGCGAGGGGCCTGATTGGTGGGGGACGCAAAAGCGGCGTTCCCCAAACCTCCGCGGCCAGCTCGTGCCACGAGCACTTTGTCTCCGGCGGTCTTGAGGTCGGCGAGAAGCTCGTCCGTCTCAGCGTCACGGATGATGGTGCCCGGCGGCACAGGGAGGGAGATGTCCTCGCCCTTGTGACCTTGCTTGTTCTTGCCCTGCCCATGGCCGCCGCGACCCGCCTTGAAATGGCGCCGTCCCTTGAAGTTGATGAGAGTGTTCAGGTGGCGGTCGGCTTCCAGGTAGACGTTGCCACCGGGACCTCCATTGCCACCGTTCGGGCCGCCCAGAGGCACGTACTTCTCGCGGCGGAAGCTGACGCACCCGTCACCTCCGGCGCCTGCTTCCACATGGATCTTGACTTGGTCGAAGAACGGCTTGCTCATGTCTAGCGTCCTAGGATACATGAGGAGAGTGGCAAGGTCAAGGACTCGCCCCATGAGCCGGACAGATTCCTCTAACCGAAAGCTGGCCATAGCGCCAACGGGAGTAAGGCATTTCCAAAAGACGGGGAGGTATGGTCTCTGTCTGGCCTGGCCCGGTTGGAGGCCATGGCGTCGAAGCTCGCTTCCGCCAACGTGACTCTTTTGGTATACTTGGTAGTGGAGAAAGTTAGGCGTCTGGTGGAATGTCGCCTTCTAGGTCTCTGTAGCTGGCTAGTGAGAGCTAATCGGGACGTGACATTGAAGAAAGCGGGTGAAACAAGCTGAACACGAATCCCTTTGTGGAGGATCTGAGGGCCCAGGTGACTGATCTGTTCGCCACCGAGGCCGTCTCTGTGCACGGTGACGGGCGCGTGGTCTCCTTCGCGGGAAGACTGCTGGCGGATGCAGAGGCCGTCTTCTCGACTCTGGAGCGGAGGTTGGAGAAGTTTGGCTATCTGCCGATGCTCAGTAGAGTGAGAGGACGAGACAGGATTCTGATGGTGCCAGCGCCGGCTCAGAAGAGTAAGTCACGTGTGTGGATAAATGTGGGGCTATTTCTGGCCACGGTGTGCACGGTGACATTGGGTGGGGCTTTGATGGAGGGGTACAGCCCCCTGGCCGACCCGCCAACCGCTCTGTTGAGGGGCCTCCCCTTCGCCTGTGCCCTCCTCGGTATCCTTGTCACCCACGAAGCCGCCCATTTCCTTGTAGCCAGGGCTCACGGCATGAGGGCGTCGCTGCCGTACTTCATCCCCATGCCCCTGAGCACTATCGGTACCTTCGGCGCCGTGATCAGGATGGAATCGCCCATCAAGGATCGCAAGACACTCCTGGATGTAGGCCTTTCTGGACCTCTGGCGGGGCTGGTGGTTTCGCTGGTCGTCCTGGTGCTGGGGCTGCGCTACTCCGAGGTGAAGGCATCCGTCCCCGATGCCCAGTTCATGACCTTGGGTACTGGCCTCCTCGTGGACTGGCTCACCGAAGTGGTCCTGCACCCGTTGTCCGACGCTCAAGCGGTGATCCTGCACCCTATCGCCCTGGCAGGTTGGTTCGGCATCTTCATTACCTTCATCAATCTCATTCCGGTCAGCCAGTTGGACGGAGGTCACGTAGGGTATGCCTTCTTCGGCGCTGCCCACCGCTTCGTCGCCACCCTGATCTTCATGGGCATGCTGGTCTTGGGGCTGTTCTCACCGTGGTGGTTCCTGTGGGCGGTGCTTGTCTTCGCTCTGGGCGGGTTGAGACACCAGCCTCCGCTGAACGACATCACGCCCTTGGACACCAGGCGGAAGGTCCTGGCGATCTTTTCCTTCGTGCTGCTTTTCCTGCTGGGGACGCCGCGGCCTTTTGGCTAGGGTGACCGTTCATCTCTGGAGGTTGTAGAAGGCGTCCATACCCGCGTACCGGGCGACTTCCTCGAGCTCTTCCTCTATCCGTAGAAGTTGGTTGTACTTGGCCACACGTTCGCTGCGGCAAGGCGCACCGGTCTTGATCTGGCCTGCGTTCAGCGCCACGGCCAGGTCCGCGATGGTGGTATCCTCGCTGTCACCACTGCGATGGGAGATCACCGTCGTCCATCCCGCCTTCTTGGCCATCTCCACAGCGGCCATCGCTTCGCTCAGAGTACCGATCTGATTGAGTTTGATGAGGATGGAGTTCGCCGCCTGTTCTTCGATGCCCCTCTGGAGTCGCTCTACGCTGGTCACGAACAGGTCGTCGCCCACTAGCTGAACGCGATCCCCAGCCTCCTCCTCGAACAGCTTCCACCCCTCCCAATCATCCTCGGCCAGGCCATCCTCGATGGAGATGATGGGGTACTTCTCTATCCAGGTCAGATAGAAGTCCACCATCTCCTCGCCCTTCAGTCTCTTGCCTTCTTTTCGCAGATCATAGTACCCGTCCTCGTAGAACTCCGAGGCGGCAGGATCCAGGGCGAGGAACAGGTCCACGCCGGGCTCGTAGCCCGCGCCCTCGATGGCTTCCAGGATGACCTCTATCGCCTCCTCATTGGACCCCAAAGAGGGAGCAAAACCGCCTTCGTCACCCAGACCCGTGCTGTAACCCCTGGCCTTCAGCACCTTCTTCAGGCTGTGGTACGTCTCGGTGCCCCAGCGCAGCGCTTCGTGGAAACTGGGAGCTCCGACCGGCATGACCATGAACTCCTGCAAATCGGTGGAGTCCTCCGCGTGCTTCCCACCGTTGAGGATGTTCATCATGGGTACAGGGAGCGTTGCTGCGGCCACTCCACCAAGGTAGCGGTACAGAGGAATGTCCAGATAGGAGGCCGCCGCTCTGGCGAGAGCCAGTGACACGCCCAGAATGGCGTTGGCGCCCAGCCTCGACTTGTTCGGCGTGGCGTCAAGCTCGATCAGAAACTGGTCGATACCCTGCTGATCGAGGGCGTCCCACCCTATCAGCTGCGCCGCTATCTCCTCGTTCACGTGGCCCACTGCTGTCAGTACACCCTTGCCACCGTACCGCTCCGGATCTTCATCCCGCAACTCCAGAGCCTCGTGTACTCCGGTTGAGGCACCCGAAGGGACTATCGCCCGTCCCATGGCGCCGCCCGCCAGGTAGACGTCAACCTCCACAGTGGGGTTGCCGCGCGAGTCCAGAACCTCTCGAGCCAGGATATCCTCTACGATGCTCATGGCAAGACCTCCTCCCTCCGGTGGATGCTGATCTACGTCAGTCCCAGTGTGATGTACAGGCTGGTGAAGTCGAAATGCTCGCTGAGGAGCTCCTGAAAGCGCTGCGTCTTCTTCTCTTGCTGGAAACGGCTCTTGCCGAAGAAGCCCTCGACGATCTCTATAGTAGTCAGCGTGTCGTACTTGCTCACCACGATGGGCACTCCCATCTCCTGTGCCACGCCTTTGATCATGTCCTGGGGATGGAGATTCCCCGTCAGGATGAGGCAGTTGGTCGAGGTCTGCAGGGCCGCCAGTTGGATATCAGACCTATCACCGCCTGTGATGACCGCCTTGTTGGGCTTCTGGCGGAAGTAGCTGAGGGCGACGTCAGCGGTCATGGCGCCCACCATCAGGTTCTGGACGAGTTCTTCACCCTTGTCGGGCCGCGTCACGATCTCTGCCTCCAGCGCCTCCGCCAGCTCCTTGACGCTCACCGACATGAGGAATCTGTCCTCGGGCACAACGCCATAAACGAGAATCCCTTCCTTCTGGAGGTAGGGCTTGGCGACGGCCTCAGCCGATTCCATCAGCCGCTGCGGCACAGCGTTCATCACCGCGCCAATCATGGGGTCGCCCAGCACCCTGCGGTAGAACAGCACTGCATCGAGACTCAACAGCCCTGCATAGCGGACTACAGTCAGCGACTTGGCATCCAGGAGTTTGCACACTTCGTTCGCCGGCAGCCTTATCAGTCCGCCAGCACTCAGGCGGTCCACTCCCTCCACCAGCATCACGTCTTTGCCCTTGGACACCCGACCGAAGACCTCCAGCAGCCTCTTGGGATAGTCCAGCCACTTCTGCTTGCGCATGATGGATTCCACGGCTTGGCGGTCCAGTGGTATCGGCACCAGGTCAGAAATGGGTTCCGCCAGTTGGAGCTCCCTCTTGATGAACTGCGCGTCCTCGTCCACCGCAGAGCCCTCCAGACGGTGGGCGGACAGACTGATGGGCTTCATATAGCCGACTGAGAACCCATCGCTCTGCAAGCGTTTCCCCAGGCCCAGACAGAGGGCGGTTTTACCAGAAGCGGTGTCCGTTGAAGCGATGTATACTGTTGCCATCTGCGTTACCTCTCTTCGCTCTCACGCGTGGGACAGCCGTGCAGTCTGCGGTCTTCCTTGCAGTTGGACCACCGAAGTGGCAGCGGTGTGTTCCTCATGACAACACCAGGCGCATGTCCAGGGCCACTGCTCCCTTTCCTTGTTCATGAACCATCAAGGGGTTGACATCTAGCTCCACAATCTCGGGGAAGTCCACGGCCAATTGGGACACTCTCAGCATACAATCCACAATGGCTTGAAGGTCTGCAGGGCGCTCGCCACGGTGCCCACGGAGCAAGGGGGCTGATCTCAGCTCACCGATCATCTCCTCCGCCTCCCAGCGAGCTACGGGAGCAATGCGGAAGCTGACGTCTTTGAGGACCTCTACGTAGATACCGCCCAACCCCAGGAGCAACAGTGGCCCGAACTGGGGATCGCGATTGACCCCGATGATCACCTCCTTGCCCGCCGGCACCATCTCCTGAACGAGAGCACCCCAGATGTTAGCCTCGGGCATGTATCTGCGGGCGCGGTACGTCAACAGGTCGAAGGCGTCTCTCACATCGGTGGCGCTCCTCAGGTCGAGCTTCACGCCGCCGATATCCGTTTTGTGAAGGATGTCTGGTGAGGCGATCTTCAGAACCACCGGGTAGCCTATCGCCTCAGCCATGGCCACCGCCTCCTCTGAATCGCGTGCCAGTTCCGACTTTGGTATGGTGAGGCCGTATGCTCGCATGATCTGTCTGGCCTCAGCATCGCCCACTTTGAGACGGCCCTCGGAGCGGACGGTGGCAAACGCCTGTCGCACCTGGTCTTCGTCAACATCGAAACGCTCCACCGTCCTGGGAGGCTTCTCCAGCCACCGCCAGCGCTCCACCAGAGCCCTCATAGCGTCCACTGCCGGCTCGGGGTAGCTGTAGTTGGGGATCTCCGCCTCCCGTAGAATTTGCACTCCGATCTGGGCCACATTCTTTCCCATGAAGCAGCCCAGCACCGGCTTGTCGTGTTGATGAACCACGTCGGCGATGATGTGCGCCGTTTCGTCGACCTTGGTCACCGCCTGGGGGATGAGGATGGCAATGACGCCATCCACGTTTTGATCGCGCAGTACGGCGTCGAGGGCGAACCTGTACCGTTCGGCGTCGGCGTCCCCACGCACGTCCACCGGATTGAGAGCGTTAGACCCTGGGGGTAGTTCCCCCTGTAGGAGGCGTATCGTCTCGCTCTGGAAGGAGGCTAGGCGCAGCTTGGCCCGGTCCAGGGCATCGGTGGCCATGATGGCCGCGCCGCCCGCGTTGCTGACCACTGCGATCCTATCGCCCTTGGCCGCAGGCGCCTGAGCAAAGGCCAGCGCATACTGGAAAAGCTCTTCCACTGAGTCAGCGCGTGTTATGCCTGCCTGCTTGAAAGCCGCTTCATAGGCCGTCTCGGATCCTGCCAGGGTGCCCGTGTGGGACGACACGGCGCGGGCGCCGGCGTCGCTGGTTCCCGCCTTGATGGCGACAATAGGTGTTTCTGTGCCTACGTGCTGCGCGATCTTCATGAACTCTGGCCCATCGACTATGCCCTCCAGGTAGGCCACGATCACCTTGCTGTGGGGATCATCATCCCATAGCTGGAGGAGGTCGGTCTCGTCGATGTCGGCCTTGTTGCCCAGGCTGACGAAACGGGAGAAGCCAACTCCCTCACCGATGGCCCAGTCGAGAATAGCTAGCAACAGAGCGCCCGACTGGGACATCATCGCGATCTGACCCGGCTCGGGCATCCCGCGGGCGAAGGAGGCATTGAGAGGACAGACGGTGTCGATCACACCAAGGCAGTTGGGGCCGAGCATGCGCATGTTGTAGCGCTGGATGATATCGACCAGTGCCTTCTCCTTCTCCAACCCCTGGCCGCCTACCTCGCGGAAACCGGCGGTAATGACCACAACCCCTTCCACCCCCTTCTGGCCACACTCCTCCAGCACCGGAGCCACGAAACGCTCGGGCACGACGATTACTGCCAACTCCACCTCGCCGGGGACCTCCTTGACGGTGGGGTAGGCTTGCACGCCGAGGATCTCGCCGCCTTTGGTATTCACAGGGTGCACCTTGCCCTGGTAGCCACATTCGAGAAGGTTCTTGAGGACAGCGTGACCCAGTTTGGTGTCGTCTTGAGAGGCCCCGATGACGGCTACAGAAGTGGGACAGTAGAAGGGTTCGAGCACCTATTGCATCCTCCCTGGTCTGGAATCCTGGCAGGGATGAAGTTCCTGAAGATAAGCAAACGATGCGGGCCAGAGCATCACGCCGCCTCAGCCCTGCGGAACAGCAAAATCATCTCTGAGTTGAGCACGTATTCGATATCTGAGAGGAGGAAGCCCAGGTCCTCCATGGACTGCACAAGCTCCGCCCTAGTATACTGCGTTATGTGTTCGTCTGCATAGCCGCCGGAAATGAGGTGGTGATACAGACCTTCAATCAAGCGCCAGGACAGCCTCCCATAGTCCGGCGTGCCCAGAATCAGCAAGCCGTCCGCCTTGAGAACCCGGAGCATCTCGAGAAAGGGCTTGGGGCCCGCCGGGACATGTTCTATCACTTCGGAGGAGATCACGCAGTCGAAAGCGCCATCGACGAACGGGAGATCGGAGATGGAGGCATTCACCAAAGGCTTCCCGTACTTCCTGGCCCACCTTAGCTTCCCGAGCGAGATATCTGCCCCGACGACATTCTCCAGGCTGGCCAGTATCCTGCTGGACCCACATCCAACATCGAGGCAGCGACCACCACCAGATGCGAACCGCGTCACGATCTGGTGTCTCCTGCGCTGCCAGTACCTCTGGGGTGGAATCCTGCTGTCGAAGGCCCGGTCGTCATAGTCGGCACAGAGAATGGAGTTCCTAAGCGTCCACATACGGTGGAAGGTCCGCAGATAGGCAACGCCGAATCGGAGAAGGCTGATGTGGCTATAGCCCTCCTGCCTCGGCAGGTACTGGAAAGGGGTTTCCTTTATGCTGTAGCCTTGCGCGTAGCACCGGATGAGTATCTCCTCCAGCACATCGAAGTCGAGGCTCTCCAGGCTCATGCCTTTGATGGCCGAAGCGCGATATAATCGGAAGCCGCTGGAGATGTCGTGAAGCGGAAGCGACAGCCCCTTGGTGAAGAACTTGTTCAAGATCAGGCTGAGCACCTTCCTGGGGAGGGGCATGGTCGCCGCACCTTGCGGGACATACCGTGAGGCAACGATGACCTCTGCCTCCCGCCTCGCTTTCCACATCCTCTCGATGAAATCAGGGTCGTGGGAGAGGTCCGCATCGAGGGTGAGGATGTGCTCGCCTTGCGCTGACTGAAAGCCGGCCTTCAGTGCCCCGCCATACCCTGGTTCGTCCTGGGGAATGACCCTGGCACCGAAGCTCATTGCCACCTCCACCGTGTCGTCCGTGGAGCCGCCATCTACGATGATGATCTCGTATCGTTGGGGGGCCAGAGTGGAGACAACCTGTTGGAGTCGCGGAAGAAGATGTCTGAGGTTGCTCCCCTCGTTGAGAGCGGGAATGACAACACTGATCTGCATGGCAGGATTCTCTCATCGCTAAGCTCGCGACGGGGCCGATCGTGGTTAGTATAGGACAACCACACTCCATAGTCAACGGTTGAAGCCCTTGCAGACCGGGATCTAGATGCTCCCCCGTGGATAGCTGAGGGATGAAGGCACGCTGACGCAGGGCAGGCTGTTCACCTATCCCCTGGCGAACGATGGCAGGAACCCCTACATGCAGTTCGGGGCACTTTGGGTTATAATTGGAGTAGATTTGTCCTTTTTTGTCCCATCCGGGAGGTGACAGCAGATGGGTAGGATGACTAGGCGTGACTTCCTGCGGATAGCCGGTACTAGCACCGCCGGGGTGCTAGTTGCGGAGTCCTTAAGCGCCTGCGGTGTTGGTCCCTCCGAGGCTGAACCCACTGGGACGTCAGCGGGGACCGCAACACCCCAGATACTCCGCAACGAGAACCTCCCTGGGTTCAACGTCCGCTACTACAACCCTTTCCCCGCCCCTGATCCCAGCCAGTGGCGACTGACTGTAGAGGGTCTGGTGGGGAGACCGCAGAGCCTGTCGCTGGACGATGTACATCGCCTGCAGTCCGTCACCGACATCAGGCGCATGAAGTGTGTAGAGTGCTGGTCCGCGCGAGCCAAGTGGGAGGGTTTCGACCTCGACACCCTGCTGGAGCTGGCGGAGCCGGAGCCTGACGCTCGCTGGCTGCACTTCTTCTGCGCCGATGGCTATTACGAGTCCCTCTCGCTGGACGAGCTGTCTGAGGGTGGGGTGCTCTTCGCCTACGCCATGAACGATGAGCTGCTGCCCGCCAAGTATGGCTCGCCATTGCGGCTGGTGGTGCCTTCGAAGTATGGCTACAAGTGGCCCAAGGCCATCGTGCGACTGGAGTTCGCCACTCAGGAGAAGGCGGGCTACTGGCCCACCGTGGGTCCTTACACCACCAGTGGGGTTATCTTACCCGGCAGGGACCATCCTCTGGACCTGCCTGACGGGCTACGGCCCATAGAGGGGGGCGAGGTCCTCTACCCCGAGGATCTGGAGGTGAGGCAGGGCTCTGGCTGAGCCCTGGACTGCCACCCCAGGCAGCAGCGCGCTATCGTCTCCGGAAGGAGGGATTGGCGCTGCCGGCCAGCGGTGTCTTGGTACCAGCCATCGGAGCCTTGCTCTTCAACCAGCCGCGGGCCGAGTGCAGGATGGTCAGGGAGGCCACGTAGCCCAACCCTGCGACGTACAGCATCAGGAAGGGCACCGCAAAGAGGTTGCCCTGCTGGAGGGCGATGGCCACCCCCAGCAGCGCGTATAACGCCGCCGACGCCTCCCCCAGAGCCGACCAGTCGAAGGGCAATGCATATCTGCTTCCCCTCCATTCATCCCAGTCTCTCTCCAGCCTGAACTTGGGCGTGCGGCCAAACTCATCGCGCTTTCCCGTCAATGCCCTGTAGATGGCCCTGCTGTTGCTCAAGGTCAGGCCAGTTCCCAGGAGCACGAGGAAAGGGAAGTGCCTCAGCCGCCTGATCCAGTCGGGATAGAGACTTCGCTGCGCCCAGGCGTACATGGTGGGTGGCCCGAGACTGGCCAGGCTCAGGTAGGTCAAGGGGTAGGCCAAGGGTAGTCGCAAGTAGAGCAAGGGCACGGAGAGTGCCAGGATCAGCAGCATCAGGGGGTGCACCAGATAGCTGGTGAGATGGATGAGGCCCTCCACGCGCTTGAAGGCTGACACCGGTGCCTCAACGAGGGGCCGCCAGAGCTTGAGGGCGCAGCTGATGGAACCACTGGCCCAGCGCGCCTGTTGCCGCTTCAAGGCGTGGATCTGCGCAGGGATCTCGGCCTCGCACACTACGTCTCGCAGATACATCGGCTCCCAGCCCGCCAGTTGAGCCCTGTAGCTGAGGTCCATGTCCTCGCACAGGGTGTCGCCCTGCCACCCTCCGGCATCCTCAATGCACTCCCGGCGCCACACCCCTGCCGAACCATTGAAATTCAGGTACAACCCCGTGCGATAGCGGGCGGGCTGCTCCACGGCGAAGTGACCGTCGAGAGCGATACCTTGGGCCCCGGTCAGAGAGGAGTACCCATCGTTGATGTGCCCCCAGCGCGTCTGCACGAACCCCAGCCGGGGCCGCTCGAGGAAGTGGGGGATAGTCTGGAGGAGGAAATCCTCTGGCGGCACAAAGTCCGCGTCGAAGAGGGCGAAGAACTCTCCAGAGGCGCTTTCCATACCCTCGCGCAACGCCCCCCCTTTGAAGTCACTCCGGTGGTGACGGTGGAGAAGTTCGATGTCCACACCTCGAGCGCGGTGGTAAGCCACCCGCTTGCGGGCCAGGGCGGTGGTCTCGTCGGTGGAGTCGTCCAGGACCTGGATCTGGAGTCTGTCCAGCGGATACTGCATTCTGGCGGCGCGGTCTATGAGACGCTCCACGACGTGGGCCTCGTTGAAGATGGGAAGCTGCACTGTCACCCTGGGGTAGCTGCTGAGCGTCGGGGCGGAGGTGGGTTCCTTGCGGCGGCGCCAGTAGAGAAAGGTGAGGACGAAGGAGTTCAGCGCATATACGGCGAGCCATACTGCCGCCACGGTGTAGATCATGCTCAGTAGGATCACTATTGGCATCCCTCATGCCTGGTGGGACCAGGTCGCAACTCACTTAGTATACCATCCCCATCCTGCGGCGGCAAACTCGTCTGGCGCGCCGTACCGCTGTCACGTGTCCATGTTGCGCATGCCGGACCCGCCCCACGATTCGCCCGTACCGGTTTGGGCAGACCCCCCTTCGCGCCCCACGCGGAATCCGCCACATTGGCTTCTCGCACCTCTTGGGGCGTGATCTCCGATGCGGGGCGTCAAAGCTCCTCGGTAAATCAGGCCCGGGGGCTGGCCCCCTCTGCTTGGGCACACGCCAGGCGCGGCAGCCGGGGGATGAGGCTCGGTTCTTTCGTCAGCCCCTCGCCCAGGACGGTGCCGCTACTTGACAGGGGGCACAGAAAGGAGTAAACTGTACCTGCGTCGGCCATCTCCCGCCGTCGGACAATTGTCCATTGTCTCCGTGCCCTGGCACAAGGTAGTGGTCCGCTGTTCTGATACGGGACGTGGCCGCGTTTTGCTTGCCACAGACACTGAATGGATGACGAGAGGATGATATCGGAAGGCGAACCCGCCTCAAGTAGTGAGGGACTCGAGTCCCGTCCTCCACCTGCCAACAGAATAGCCTAACCCCTCGGAAGGCAGGTTCTTCCCCCGACACTCCTCGCCTCCGGGGGGCATACTTCCGGAGGTGTGCTCATGGATGCCCTTGTGCTGGACAATGTCCTGGCGCGACTTCGTGTTGCGCTGGAACACAACGATCTGAGCAGCGCCGCAGCGATCATCGAGAGTCTCCACCCGGCTGATCAGGCCGACGTCTTCTCGGAGCTGGACGACCACACTCAGGTCGGACTGCTGCCTAGGTTGAACCCCGCCGACTCGGCTGACATACTGGAGAAGCTGCACGACCTGGACGTCGCTGAACTGATGACGGCGCTGTCCACAGATGCCGTCATTCGTATCGTTGACCAGATGGAACCAGACGAGGCGGCTGACCTCCTGGGCGACCTCCATCCCGAACGGGCGCGAGCCGTCCTGGCCGGTCTGGAAGATGCCGAGGAGGTCAGCCCCTTGCTCCTGCACCCCGACGACAGCGCGGGTGGCTTGATGACCTCCGACTTCCTGGCTCTGCGCCGCCGCATGACTGCAGGTGAGGCCATCCAGGCCGTTCGTGATTGGCAACCAGAGTCGGAAGCTGTCTACTACCTCTTTGTGGTGGACGGTGTAGGGCGTCTTTGCGGCGTAGTTGGTTTGCGGGCCCTGATCCTTGCCCACCCTGCCACACCCATCTCGGAGATCATGGACCCGGAGGTGATTTCGGTACCGGTGGGGACGGACCGGGAGCATTGCGCGCAGGTGATGTCCCGTTACGACCTGCTGGCGCTGCCGGTGGTGGACGCCAACGGCGTGCTGCTGGGCGTGGTCACCATCGACGACGTGGTGGACGTGCTGGTGGACGCCGCCACAGAGGACATCCAGCGCCTTGGCGGCGCTCAGCCTTTGCAGCGGCCCTACATGGACACCGGTGTCCTGAGGATCTTTCGCACGCGCATAGGGTGGCTACTGCTGCTGTTCGTAACCGAGAGCCTGACGGGCAGCGTCTTGCGACACTTCCAACGGGAGTTGGAGGCGGTGGTAGCACTGGCTTTCTTCGTGCCGTTGCTGGTAGGCACGGGTGGCAACGCTGGCTCACAGACCACCAGCACTCTGGTCCGCGCTCTGGCCATGGGTGAGGTAGAACTGGGTGACGTCCTGCACACTCTGTGGCATGAGCTACGCACCGGCTTGCTGCTGGGCCTGGCCATGGGTGCCATCGCCTACGCTCGTGCTCTGACCTGGGGATCGAGCCAGGCGCTGGCGTTGACCGTCTCACTGTCCATTTTCGCCATCGTCCTCTGGGCCAGCGTACTGGGCTCGCTTCTACCGCTCCTGGCTGTGCGGTTGAGGATTGACCCGGCCGTGGTGTCTGGCCCGGTGATGAGCACATTGGTGGACGCCACCGGGCTGTTCATCTACTTCACTGTGGCAGGAGTCATCCTGGCCCTGTGAGAAACGCCGGTGCACATCGCCCGCGCTGGGTGCGCACCAATCGGCCGCTTCAGCCACCTCTCTACGAACGCCGTGGCGGTGGGTCTGAGACCCGCCACCACAGAGCAACCCGCTGCCCCACGTAGGGCAAGCTGACCGCTCGTCCTACAACACCCTCCCGTGCGGGAGCATCGCCAGACCACGCCCGGGCCGAGTCGTTTGGAAGTACTACCACAAGCCTAGGTCTAGGTGGTCTAGGCATTACCCTTCTCTGGGTGTCATTGATCCTCCTGCATAGTTGCCGGTTCTTCGGCTTCTTCTTCTGTTTCTGTTTGGATCCCCGTCCAATCATCCACAATCCCCTTCCAATCGATTCGGCGCTCTTCCTTTCCAGTCCACACCTCCCAGAACTTCGGATCAGACGACTTCGGTCTTTGGCTTTCGGGAAGCTCCGTGATCTCCACGAGGACGGGGACAACCGCGGCCCAGCCCAGAAGAACGGCATGACGGGTTGGCAAGCTTGGTAGTTCCGCCAGAAGTCCGCCCAGGTTATCTGGTACAAGTCTGCCTACAAGCTCCTGGTCACGGTCATTGACCATTCGGTGAAGAAGGAACGTATTGCACTGTGCCAGAACCGTTGGCGACAGCTCCGAAGGCCTTTGCGATGATAGCACCAGACCTAATCCGAACTTGCGGCCCTCACGGGCGATTCGTTCGAACGTCTGGCGGCACATCTCCCAGGGGGTTGGTGTTTCCGCTTCTTCATGGCTGCCACGGCCGACGAAGGTATGAGCTTCTTCGAGCACCAGTACCGTGGGCAGTTCCTTGTCGTTCTGCTTGCAGTATCGCTGTGTCGCCTCAAACACTATACGGGCAACAACAGCGATCACGATATTCAGCACGTCGGAGGGAACGAGCGATAGATCAATAATCGCCATTTCACCATTCTCAGCGCCATCACCGCCAACGTATGCTTCTAGCCATTGCTCAAACGTGATTGTGCTTCCCTCGGGCCTCACCACCGGACCAAGCCGGCGGTCAGCCAACATCATCCTTATTCTCATTACCAGCGTTGATACGAATTGAGCGGTCTGCGCTCCTGGTGCCTCAGCCGCTATCTGCTCGAGATGATCCGGAAAATCGCGTATAGGGAACTCGATTGGTGCGTCTTCTGATAATGGCGTTTCATCGGCCAGGTCAGGAAGTTCAGACAACGCACTGTCTATAGCAGTGACAATACCCCGGAGCTCGGTCTCGCTGAAATCGTTGTATCCCTCACTGTTGGGACTTCGCCAGAAGTGCTGCGAGCAGATTTGGCCCGCAAAGGAAGCTACATTTCGAATGGCCTCAGCGAAACTGCCTTGCGTTCGTCCAGCATAAGTCTCTGCGTCTGTGGCAAGGTTCCTTGTCTTGACTCCGAAATTCTTGTTCGCCGGGAAACTCTGGTATCCTGCGACGCCTTGGGTAATGCGCTCCTGGATTGAGCTTTTGTACGAGCGAAGCAGCCTTGCGGCTTGTCGTTCGGCAGGCTCTGAGAGTCGGGTACCGGAACGCATGTCGCGGAGAGCCTGGAGGAGCAGAGGCCGCTGGACCCCGGGTGCTGCGTGTGCGAAGGCACACCACTCCTGGCTGTTCCACATCCAAGCTGGCACCACCAGTGGCTGAACACCCTCCATCTTCGGAGAAACTTGGAACCTGCGCACCCCGTCGTAGTCCTCAAAGGCCTGCGCATACTCGCCGTTGGGGTCGAGGATGATGAAGCGCGCATTCGGCCGTTCGTTGTCACCCCTCACCGCCCTCGCCCCACCTAGCGACCAGCGGATTAGCCCGGCGACCGTACACGACTTCCCGCTGCCGGTATTCCCCAGAACTGCCAGATGGCGTCCGAACATCTTATCGGGATCCACGGTCACGTCGGCGTTCGCCGGAAGGGGCGACGTGCCGATCTTCACGCGTCTGTCCTCTTCTCTTGAGGCCTCGATGATACTGCGAAGCTGAGCAGCGGTGGCCAGTTGCGCGGCGTCACCAACACCGGGGAAAGCGGAGACACCCCTCTCAAGCTCATAAGTAATTTCACCGCGTGCGGGACCCGTTCGAGCGATCAACGTGCCCAGTGGGGTGAGAGAGATCTTTCGCAAGGGAAACGGCAGGTCGACAAGCCCGAAGTCCTTCAGGCCTGTCCGTTTCGGGAATTGCGAGCGTTCGACACCCAGCCAGGTCACCAGTCCCACGATGGCACCAGTCTCGTTCGGTATGAGGACATAGCCGTTGATGCGGGGAAAACCTGTAGGGACTCCCGTGTTGAGGGCCGTGGCCTGAGGAGCGTCTGGGTCAAGGAGGACTCGAATCTCTAAGGGTGACACGGACTCAACGGTGCCGATGGTCAGGGCGGCGATTTGCTCAATTGGTTTGCTCATCCGCGTGTTCTCCCTCGGGTCTCCTGTATGCCTCACCTCGTTGTTCTTCGAGTTTCGTTTTGCGAATCGTTATTTGGTCAATCGCCGGCTTGGGCAGGTAGTACTGTGTGACGGTCTCAAGGTCGCCGAAGTGGCTACCGAGCAAGAGAGATATCTGTGCACTCTTGCCTACCTTCCGACAGAACTGGATGATTCGCTGGCGACTGGCATTGGCCGGGTCATCTGTTTGCGCCTGTTTTGTCTCGTCCCAGGAGATGATCACCAAGTGCGTTGAGGGGATTGTCAGCATGTCCTTAATCACACGGTTCACGTGATCGTCCCCAAACCCATATCCATAAGTGACCAGCGACGAATTGGGACGACAGACGGCTGCCGCAAAATCCCGGAATAACTCGGCATATGGGTAGTCCAGCGTCTCAACATCTTTCGCGGGATTTGGATAGATCATCACAGATTCCGATGGTTGCTTTGGGATGTCGGGGTGATTGGGGTCAGCGCCAAAAGGAACTGCATAGCGACGAAGTTCCTTGTCCTCCCATCGCCAATCGAGGGAACCATGAATCTTACTGAACCTTATGACGCCCTCCAGGTACCGTGGCTCGCCTCGAATTCCCGGTGGGTTATAGTGAATGTCGATATTCAGACGCGAAGCGCGGAAAACGGGCGAGAGTGACCCCACGAAACGATCCACCACGTGCAATCCAGCGAGATCGCACCCATATTCGATCAGGCGATCGTAGTTCGTCGTGAACAGGTTTAATCGTTCTCTCGTGGCGGTGCGGCTGGCGAAGCTCAAAAGAAGAGAGACCAGTTTGCCCTCCGTTTCTGCTTTGATCTCGGCTTCCGCCTTCACAATTGAACTCTCTGTCTCAAGGATAGAGTCCATAAAAGACTTGAGTTGCTTGTCAATCTCCAACTTCCAATCCGCCGCACGAGCGTCCCCCATGACCTCGAGACCAGCCTGCAACTGCATCGCAGCGCGAATCTGGTCCTCGATGTTCGCAGAGCCGCGCCCGCAAGCCAATGCACTCTTTTCCGCGTGGCTATCGACTTTGTCGCTGAGGTCGCATTCCCATTCACATTTGTCCATGCTAAAGGCTCTGCCGCCCGAGGACAAGGCAACGGCAGATGTGAACCCACTACCCAAGAGAAGAGAGAGATGCTCACTTTGAAAGACCGCAGTAAGCCAAGGCTCTATCTTTTTTCGAAGCTTGTCCGTGTCCTCGAGATCCTCGTCCGAGCGACTGCAGGCTTCTTTGGGCCCACACCGGTAGACATGTCTATGCAAATCAATCATCGTAACCTCCATTACCCCCGAGACTGGGTGCCACCCTCTCCTTCACGTCTCGCTGCGAGGCTTGTTGTCATCGACGAGCGGCGCTGCCTGATCCCCGCCGACTGCCAGCCTGTGCTGTGCAGCCTTCTTACCACCGTGTCATTGATGGCGCTGCAGCCTCTCCACAAACGCGCGTTCTGTCCCGTACGCGCCGCTCTGCGACTTCGTCTAGCCAGCGACAGTCGCGCCGACCTTCGGCCGTTGGCCTGGGTAAGAGTGTCAAGTGTCGTGGGCGCGGCCCATGCGACCGCCCTGAGCCTAATGAGCCGCACCCCATGGAATTCTGGTCCAGGTTGGTGACCGCATAACTCATGTGCCTCTACTCGACATCGAACACGAGGCACCCCTGGCCTTGTCCGGACCTTCGCGGCGTTCGGCCTGTCTGTGGCAACCCGCTTCGCGCGACGGGCTCGATGCGGAACCGTTAGTCGAGTGGGACGCGCGGGGGTATCCTTGTCGGCGTGCGGAAAGCGCCTCTCGCCGCGTAGTTTGGCGTCCCACATCATTATAGCACCGATTCCTCCCGAGTGCAACACTCCTCTCGCGTGCCTGAGCGCATACTGCTTGGGAAGCACAACAGCCCGAGGCCCAAACCCGGCAGCGCGCAAGGAAATCACCTCTGGCGGTGTTCGCGCACCATTCCGGACATTCGCGGTCCCGCACCAGCACCACCCCCACCTTGACAACCTATCGAATTGGGAGTACAATGAATCTTGGTACATCATCTTTCTATGTATTCTCCCAGGTCGGGGACTTACAGCCGATGCTGGAGGGAATGGGGTAGGCGGGAGCTGAGGACGATGGAGAAAGACCTGAGAAGGGGGAGTGCCAGGGTACTGATCCTTGCCATGCTGGCGGAGAAGCCCATGTACGGGTATCAGATCGCCAAGGAGCTCAAACATCGCAGTAAGGGATACTTTGCCTTCAAAGAGGGCACACTCTATCCCGCCCTGCATGGGCTGGAGAAAGACGGGCTCCTGACGAGTCAGTGGGAGGTGGTGGACAAGGGACCTTCGCGGAAGTACTATCGTCTTACGGAAGATGGGAGGAGGGTACTCTCGGCCTCGGCGGAGGAGTGGGCCACCTTCTCCAGGCGTCTGCTGAGCATCCTTGGGGAGGGGCGCACCGAGCCAGTCTCGGGGTAGTATCTCCCAGTCTGGGGGTTGCCGGGCCGGTGAGCGAAGAACTAGCACGGTATCTGCGGGACATCGCCAGCCAACTGGACGTGGATCCCTCAAGTGAGAGGGAGATCCTGGCAGAGATCCAGAATCACCTCCAGGAATCTATGGCTGACCTGGAGGAGCACGGGCGGAGCAGAAAGGAGAGCGTGGCTCTGGCCCTCGAGCGCTTTGGAGAGGCGCGGGAGTTGGGAAGAATGCTGAACCGATTGCACGGCGACCCGCCGTGGGTGAGAGTTGGATGGGCGATCCTGCCTGGGTTGTTTGCTCTCGCTGGCGCTGCAGGCCTCTTCAGCGCGGCATGGGGGGTCAACATCGGAGAAGCTGTCGGCCGCATTGGCTTGCTTGGGGTGTGTGTCTTGGTGATCGCCGCAGGCTGGGCGAAGGAACGCCGACTCGCCGTCTGGAGCTATCCAGCATGGGGGGTTCTTCTCTACGGTGTCTGGTTATGGCTCCCCTGGGTCTCGGCGGATCAGGCCAGGCCATTCTGGCAGGTTGCACCGCCTCTGGTCATGCTGGCGGTGATTGGCGCCTACGCTGGATACTCAGCGTACAGGGCGCGAGGCATTCGTATTCCTCCACTGGCCTGGGCACTGCTTGCCCTGATGATTCTGAGCGTCGTGGCCTCCCTCGTTCCTTCCGTTGTGTCCGACCAGAACCCACATCGGCGCACAGCCATCCTGGCTATGATTCCATTCTCCCTGTGGTGGATGGGCCTCCTGCTGTTGCCGGTGGTCATAGGCTTGCCCTTCGCCCGCAGCCAGGGCTTGCCCGCCGGGCTGATAGTCGTTGCCGCTGCGTATGTGCTGGTGGAAGGGCTCCTCGACCCTGCTTACGGCATACTCATCTGGACGTCCAACGCCAGTGCCGCGAGGGCGCTAGCTTGTCTGCCCGGTCTGGCCTTCCTCATCGTACCGCCCATCTGGGTGTTGGGCTGCCGGGCGGCGAAGGGACAGACTTGGGGGCTGGTGCTGCCTGCACTCCTCGGTCTGGTGAGCGCCTCCGTTGTCAGAGGAGCAGCGCTTCAGGGCACTGCTATCGCCTACGGGGCAGATTCTTGGCTCAGAGATTGCCTTGCAGGCGCTCAGTTCCTGCTCCTGTTGGTGCTGACGGCGGTGGTCTATCGCTGGATCGGGCCCCGGCCTGCGCAGGGTGCGAAGGACATGGACTGCAGATCCTCTGGCTCTCAGTCCTTGGGTTGCGTAGCCAATGAACAAAGAGCTTGATCGATACCTCTCCGACGTAGCCTCCCAATTGAATGTCGATCCTGCGAAGGAGCGGGAGATCCTCGGTGAGATGCGGTCCCACCTTGAAGATGCCATAGCAGAGATGCAAGCGGAGGGGCTGGGGACAGACGAGGGCGTCGTCGTGGCTCTTCAGGAGTTTGGCGAAGCCCGGGAGGTGGGCCGTATGCTGGGGAGGTTACATAGCGAATCTGCCAACCAGGCGGTGCTGGCCGCCTTCCTGCCCGTGGCCCTGGCTCTGACCTTCAAGTGGGTGATGTTGCCCCTGTTGCGGGACCTGGCCCACTGGCAGGCCAGCCCTACGCCTGTCGTCTTCGCCTGCCTGGCGCTTCTCGCTCTGCTCGTGCCCGGCCTCACCTTCAAGAGTTGGCGCTACGGCTACAGCGTGTGGGCCTTCTTCTGCCTGGTGACCATCGCTCAGCTGTGAGCAGAACGCGGAATCCCATTTGAGGAGGGGAGAAGTATGGAACCGTTCTACGTTATCGAGCGTATCCTGCGCAATCGCGGAGGCTTCTTCGATGAGATAAGGGAAGGCGACGACCTCGGTCGAAAGACGCGAAACATGCTTCTCGGAGCGGTGCTCTTCTTCGCCATCTACGGCGCCATACTGGGTATCTCCAGCAGTGTGCTCCAGGCGCTGTCCTCGGCCATCAAGCTGCCCATTCTCTATCTGATCACGCTCGCTATCTGCCTGCCCACCCTCTACTTCTTCAACCTGCTCTTCGGGTCCAAGCTGACTCTCGCGCAGACCTTCGCCCTGATTTTGACCGCCATCGCCGTCACCGCTGTGCTCACTCTGTCCTTCGCGCCCATCGCCCTCTTCTTCTGGCTGACCGCTCCCAACTATAACTTCTACAAGCTCCTCAACGTGGCCATTCTGACCATGACGGGCGTGGCCGGGCTGAGTTTCTTGTGGCAGGGCATGCGTCACGTCCAGAAGGGCGAGGGCTTGGGAGTCCGCAGTCTGATCCTGTGGATCTGGATCTTCATCTACGGCTTTGTGGGCACTCAGATGGCCTGGACCCTGAGGCCCTTCTTCGGAGCTCCCGGGTTGCCCTTCGAGGTCTTTCGCGACCTGGGCGGCAACTTCTACATGAACGTCATCCAGTCCGTATTCGCACTGCTGGTCTCCATGGTGGATTGATCTTCCTCAACCTGCCGACCAGTGCTCCTTCGCTCCGACTAGCCTGGACTTCGTGCCTCCACGGGCCAGTGCTGCCGGCAGGCAGTTCACCCTGCAGCGCCGCTTCGCCGCACAATGTGTGAACCCTCCGGCCCTGCCGCTGGTGTTGAATAGGCGGGATCCTCCTTACAGACACGATTTACTCTAGTGGGTCGGTGTGGGGAGGGCAGAGCACCCGGCCTGGAACCATGTCCGGAAGTGGGCTATAATGGTGTTCGTGGAGCGCGGGCGCTGGCTCCACGTTGTGCCTCCAGGCGCGGGCCATACTCATGGCAGGAGCGGAGTGGACCTCTTGCCCTCGTGGGAGGCCCCATGGAATTCACTCAGTTCGCTCAGGCGGTAAAGGAGAACGTGGGCCGCGTCATCATCGGCAAGTCCGATGTGACAGAGCTCCTGCTGGTAGCCCTGCTCACCGGGGGTCACGTGCTCCTGGAGGATGTGCCCGGCATCGGCAAGACCACCCTGGCCAAGGCACTGGCTCGCAGCCTGCGTTGCACCTTTGCCCGCATTCAGTTCACTCCGGACTTGCTGCCCAGCGATGTCACAGGGCTGAACTACTACAACCAGAAAAGCCAGGAGTTCGAGTTCCGGCCTGGCCCGGTGTTGAACCAGGTACTCCTGGCCGACGAGATCAACCGCGCCACGCCCCGCACACAGTCCAGCCTGTTGGAGGCGATGCAGGAACGCCAGGTGACGGTTGATGGTCAGACCTACCCTCTGCCCCGGCCCTTTGTGGTGATGGCCACTCAGAACCCCATTGAGCTGGAAGGTACTTTCCCTCTACCAGAGGCGCAACTGGATCGCTTCCTGATGCAGGTCGGTCTTGGTTACCCCACCGAAGAAGAGGAAGAGGAGATACTCCTCACCTATCAGACGGATGACCCTCTGATCGATCTGCAGCCTGTGTTCTCGGCGGAGGAAGTGCTTGAGTTGCAGCGCCAGGTCCAGGAGATACACATCAGCACAGACGTGCGTCGCTACATCCTGCGGGTGGTGCGGACCACCAGAGAGCACGAGGCCGTGGATCTGGGCGTATCGCCCCGCGGCACCCTGTCCCTGTTCAAGGCCAGTCAGGCCCTGGCGGCCCTCCGGGGGCGCGACTACGTCATCCCCAGCGACGTGCAGCACATGTGTGCCCCCGTGCTGACCCACCGCCTGCACATCAGCCCTCAGATCCGTCTGCGCGGTCGTACGCCTGCAGAGGTGGTGGCCGAGATAGTGGGATCGGTGCCGGTGCCCGTAGTGGAGTAGCGGGGCATGAAGAGCCAGAGCGAAGTACTGGAGGCCCAACGCCGTAGCGAGGCCCCTCCGCTGGAAGCTCCCTCTGGCAGGGAGGCGGAGCCGCGCAGTCTTTTCGAGCAGACCCTCAGTGAATTGCGTGGCGACCGGTACCTGGACCTGGAGAAAGACACCCAGTTCAGCGAAGCCTGGATCATCCTGGGCATGCTGCTGACCCTGGTGGGCGTCGTGCTCAACAACCAGTTCCTGCTGGTGGTGGCTCTGAGCCTCTTTGGAGTCACCGCCGTGAGTTGGGTGTGGAACCAACTGAGCCTCTTTGGACTCCATTACGACCGCCACCTCAGCGAAACGCGGGCCTTTCTGGGCGAGACCATAGATTTGACCCTAGAGGTCCGGAATCAGAAGTTCCTTCCCCTGACCTGGCTCGAGATACTGGACCTCTTTCCTGTGAACCTGTCTGTGGAAGGAGGACAGGTGGTCCCCAACAGGGCCAGCAACCTGGGGGAGTTTCGCTCTTTCTGGATGCCTGGCGCCTTCCAGGGCTTGAGACGCCAATTCACAGTACACTGCACTGAGCGAGGCTACCACGCCTACGGGCCGGCCACGATCAGCACCGGCGACGCGTTCGGCTTCTTCTCGCGCAAGGCAGCTAAGGCCGGGCAGGATCACCTCATCGTCTATCCGCGGCTCTACTCCGTGGCCGAGCTGCGCTTGCCGGCCAAGAACCCTTTCGGAGAGCGCGCCACTCGGGATCGCCTGTTCGAGGACCCCCTCCGTACCATGGGGATCAGGGAGTGGCAACCTGCGGACGGCTTGCGGCGGGTGCACTGGAAGGCTACCGCTCGTCACCAGCGGATGCTGAGCCGCATCTACGAGCCCAGCGAAGAGCCACAGATACTCATCTTCCTCAACGTGACGACACTGCCTCGCCACTGGCAGGGCAGCATCCCGGAACTTACGGAGCGGGTGATCAGTGTGGCTGCCAGCCTGGCGGCCGTGTGCGTCGAACGCAGGCTGCCGGTGGGGTTGATTTCCAACGGGATGCTGCCGGGCAGCGATCAGCCGTTGCGGCTCCTTCCGGGCCGCAGCCCCCATCAACTTGTGCGCATGATGGAGTACCTGGCCGGGATTACCTCCTTTGCCTCGTTGCCCATCGAAGAGATGGTCTTGCGGGAATCGCCCAAGCTCCCTTGGGGGGCTACTCTGGTTGTAGTCACCGCCATCGCCCATGATGACCTGCTGGTCGCACTCCTGGAGCTGAACGAGGCTGGGAGAGAGGTGGTCCTGTTAACACTGGCCGAAGAGCCCCCGAGACGCCAACTCCCCGGCATCCTGGTCTATCACCTCCCTCACCTGGTAGATGACCTGATTGCACCGCAGGAGGTGGTGGCCTGATGCTTCTGGGAGATCGCCGTCAGGCGTTGATACACTTCTGCCTGGTCGGCATGGAGATAGGCTGGATCACGCCCTTCGCCACCATCCTATTGTACCAGCACGGGCTGGGGTGGTCGCCTGGACTGACCTTCTGCCGGTTCCTGGCGGCCGTGCTACTGTGGATCCTGGCGCTGGACTTGCTGAATCGATGGGATGTGGCTTCGCCCTGGTACCAGCTCAGCGTGGCTCTGCTGCTTGTCCTCAGCACGCTGGTTCTCGTGCGCTTCTGGCTCCACTGGGACGCTGCCATCGGCGATCTCTCCTGGTTGCGGTCCACCTTCGACGCCCTGTTCAACTTCCATCGAGGACTGCGTCCTGAGCTGGTCCTCGTGCTGGCCAATCTCCTGCTCTGGCAACGGGCGACCAGTGCCACCAGCCGGTCGCTGGACTTCTTCAACGTGGGGGTCAGCTTCCGGCTGGGGATCCTGCTTCTCATCCTGGGCGGCGGTTTGCTGATGCACGTCACCGGCCAAGACGCCACAAGCCTCTTCTGGCTCTACCTGGGTCTGGGCCTGATGTGCGTATCCCTGGCCCGCATTCAGGACAAGGCCAGCAGTGGCGGCAGTGTGGGGAAACCCCTGCCAGGGAGGCGGGTGGTTCAGCTGGGAGCGGCGGTGGTGCTCACGGTGGGCGGAGTGGCGGGCCTCTCCCTGGCCTACACTCCGTCGAGCATCAGGACGGCCCTGGGCTGGTTTGGGCCCCTATGGAGAGCGCTCGGCGTGCTCTTGGAACCGGTGGGAGTCGTCATTCTGTGGCTGGTGGAGGTTACCATCAACGGCCTCCACTGGCTGTTGTCGCGCCTTCTCGTAGGCCGCAATCTGGAGTTTCTGGACGATCTGAGGGAGCGCCTGGGCGAGCTGCTCGCGCTTATGCAGAGGCCCGATACCGCCGCCACTACCCTGCCTGCCTGGCTTATGACGGCTCTGCGCTACGGTGGGGTGCTCCTGGCCCTCCTGATCGCGTTGGGCATCATCTTGCTCTCCTTGGAGAGGATCCGCTCTCGCCTCCGAGAGGATGAAGCCGAGGAGGAGTTGGAGGAGGAGGTCACCCTGGGCGGGGGGACTCTGGGCCGTGGGTGGCGCTGGCTGCGGGACAGGGTAGGCCTGGTGAGGCGTTTCGGCGTTGGACGGGAGTTGCTGGCGGCGATCTCGGTGCAGAACATGTACGCCAACCTCTGCCGCCTGGCCGGGCAGAGGGGTTATCCCCGGCACCCCGCTCAGCCGCCCGACCGGTATCTGCCCATCCTGGTGGAGGCCTTTGGCGGCCATCAGGGGGCGCTATCCCGCATCACCATGGCCTACATGAGAGTGCACTACGGGGACCGTGGTGTGAGCTTCGGCGAGCTGGCCCGTCTGCGCGGTGACTACGACGAGGTGCGCATCTCGGAGCAGGAAGCAAAGACGTAGGACAAGCTGCGAGCTCGTCCTCCGGATCCGACCCGCTCGACCTTGCCCGCCCGAGACACGGGGCGCAGAGCACCACCAGAAGCACGGAATAGACGGCTATTGGTTTGTGCCCGCGACCCACGGTCCTTCCCTCCTCCTTTGAGTCCTACTGGGACGACCTGCCAGATCTACGGTGCTTGGTCCTGCGATAACCTGTTGACCGACAAGAGTGGCAAGCCCAGGTCGCGAATCCTGTTCAGCACGCCGTGCAGCGCGGCCTGATCAACGATCTCCCCGCTCAGAACCGTCTCCCCGGTGGGATCCTGAATCATCTCCAACCCGTTGAACGTCTGCGCGCGGGTGCTGTCCAGGTGTCCGCTGAATCTGATCTCATAGAATTGTGCTTTTCTTGAAGATTGTTCGCTCATTTCTTTGCCTGAACCCATGATCTGCGGCGGCCCCCCAGCAGGACGTAGCCGCATGGCATGCCGTGCGGCTACGTCGCCTTGGAGGACTCGGGTCGCTGTACCTACTGCGCCTGGAGCACCTCCAATATGGCCTCGATCACCAACTCAGGTTGATTGAGGTGGATGAAGTGCCCGCTCTCCTCCGCCAGCACTTGCCGTCCCCTCGAGGACAGACTGACCAGCTCCGTCTGCATTTCGGCCTGCACGGCCTTTAGCTCAGCCTCGCCCTCGGCAGAGAGCCCAAGGCTCGGAGGAATCTCCATCCTCTGCGACGAGAGCACCACCAGGGGCATGTCACCCAGGGTGATATTCATCTCCCGCACGTCGGCCATGTTGGCCCCCGTGTAGGCGTTGTCTTCGAGAAGCGCCGCAAAGTAGCTGTCATTGGAAACCACGGCCGCTTTGTAGGTGTCCTTCAGCTCCTCGGGCAGGGGGGGCAACCAGGCGTCCGAGAAAACCTGAGGGTTCATGGCCATGACGCCCAGGGACTGCAACCCCTGGAGCACCCGCAGCGCGAGCTCCTGCGCCAGCATGTTGATCTGCACGTTACCTTGGGAGGAGCTGAACTCAGACAATACCGCAGATTGACGCGCCACCTGATCCTCGTGGGAGCTGTCCACCAGCACCATGCCCACCACTTCCTCCGGGTAGCGGAAGGCATACGCCCGCACGAACATGCCGGCAATGGAATGGCCTACGAGAACGTAGGGGCCTTCGATCCCACCCTCCGTGAGCAGGGTATGGAGCTTATCCACCCTGTTCTCCATAGTCGGCGGCTCGGGGCCAAGTTCACTCCAGCCCATGCCCGCGCGGTCGTAGACGCACACCCGGGTGGACTTTGCCACCTCAGGTCTTACCAACTCCCAGCTCAGAGAGAAATCGCCCCCGCCAGCATCCAGGATCACGGTCGGGCTGCCGCTGCCCTGGCAGTAGATGTGCATCTTATACCCGCCCACGTCCACCATCTGACCGGGCGGCGGATACTGGGCGCGCAGGGCCGCTTTGGCCCGCGAGCCCTGGAACCCAACGATGGCCACGATCACGATCAGCAACAGGACCAGGGCACCCAGTGCCACCCCGCCCCACTTCAGACAGCCGCGTTTCTTGCTCGACCTTTTGGATTCAACCGCCATTTTAGACCTCCCTCACTGGTGATATTGGTGCGCTGGAGAGGCCAATACTTGCTCCTCGAGTCGCGGTCTTACTGCGCGTCGAGAACGTGGTTGATGGCCTCGATCACCAACTCGGGTTGAATACACTGGATGCAGTGCGGGCTCTCCTCCGCAAACACCAACTCTCCCCGCGAGGAGAGAGCGGCCAGCTCAGCGTGCAGTTCCGCCTGGATCTCGGCCGTCTCCTCGGCAGACAGCGGAAAACCCGGAGGAAGCTCTAACTTCTTCGCCGAGAGCACCACCAGGGGCATGTCACCCAGGGTGATATGCATCTCCCGGACCGCGGCCATGTTCTCGTCCATGTAGGCACCCTGCTGGAGATATGCCTCAAAGAAGGTGTCGCTGGAAAGCATGACCCCCTTGTAGGCCTTCAGCACCTCCTCGGGCATGGGATTCAAGGCGGCATCGGGGAAAGACTGGGGGGACATAGCGAAGATGCCCAGGGTGAACAGCGCCTGGTTCAGCCGCAGGGACAACTCCTGCGACAACGGGTTGACCTGGTCGTTCGCATTGGAGTCCCCGCCCTCATCCTCGTGGCTGGCCTCGGCGGCAGCGTAGCGCGCCTGCTGATCCTCGTGGGTGCTGTCCACCAGGACCATGCCCACCACCTCCTCCGGGTAGCGGAAGGCATAGACCCGCACGTAGACGCCGCCAAGGGAATGGCCTACGAGAACGTAAGGGCCTTCGATTCCTGCATTGGTGAGCAGGGTATGGAGCTCAGCCACGATGTTCTCCACAGTCGGCGGCTTGGGGCCAAGTTCACTCCAGCCAAAGCCCCCGAAGTCGTAGGCGCAGACCCGCGTGGTCTGAGCCACCTCGGGTTGGACCAGGCTCCAGGACAGGGAGAAGTCGCCCCCGCCCGGCACAAGGACCACGGTGGGGCTGCCGCTGCCCTGGCAGTACAGGTGCAGCTTGTAGCCGCCCACGTCCACCATCTGACCGGGCGGGGGATACTGGGCGCGCAGGGCCGCTTTGGCCCGCGAGCCCTGGAGCCCGACGATGGCCAGGACCACGATCAGCAGCAGGGCCAGGGCACCGAGTGCCACCCCGCCCCACTTGAGACAGCCCCGTTTCTTGCTTGACCTCTGGTTACTAGCCGACATTTCAGACCTCCTCTACCTCTCGCAAACTTGTGCGTCTGGTGCATGCCCTGCTCACGAAGAATGAACCCTACGTGAGGCCCCGGATGACTGTACACGACCAGGAGGATGACCGGCTCCAATAACTAGCACTCAGGCGCTAGCTATGACAACTCCATAGACCCTGTGCATCCGCAGGAAAAAACGTAGCGCCTGTTGGGACAGTCGCCCGCTGCCTGCGTGCGCTCCAGCAGCTAATGATGGACTATGTCAATGTCAAAGTGCATCTTGACAACTTACCGCATGTCTTTCCTGAATTTGCCACTCGTACCTGAAGCGCCACGCGCCGCTCAGGCACAAGACCCCGGCCCCGTTAGAACTCCAGTCGTTCAAACCTGGCGAGGGCCACAGCCACAAAGATGGCCGATAGGATGGCGGTGATGCCGATGGGCAGCCAGATGGGCAGCGGTAAGGGCTCCCCCAAGGCAGCGGCCGGCAGAACAGTCATCAGCGACCAGGGCGTCAGCATAGCGAACGTGCCCAAGAAGACACTGATCAGCCACCCTCCCAGCAGCACGCCCAGCGACACGCCCAGCACCGTGTTCCGATTGGCAGTCAGTACACCCATCATCAACGCCAACGCCAGGTAAAAGAGGGTATTCACCGCCAGGCCAGCCATGCCCACCAGATAGGGTGGCAGCGGGAAAGGCTCGGCCATAAACAGCGACAGGAGGCCATAAGCGATCGCGCCCTGCAAGCCCACCAGGATGACCAGCACGCCGAGACCGTGAGCGAGCAGCTTGGCCAGTACATAGGCCGGGCGCGACACAGGCTTGGACAGGAGCCACTCGGTCACACCCTGTTGGCGCTCGCCGATGATCGCATCGTGGACCAGAACGATGGCGCCGATAGGCAGGGCCAGCGATGCGATCCAGAATAGCATAAAGACGCCCACGATGACGGGATCCCCGAGCTCGGGCGCGGACACGCCCATCGTCTCGGCCATGCGCATGAAGAACACAACAAGCGCGGGAAAGCCGCTGACAACGACGGCCCACACGAGGCTTTGCACCAGCCAGCGGCGTGTGCCCCACCAGGCGCGGTTTTCTTTGCGCAGCAGGTTGGCCAGGCCGGTGCGCCAGCCACTCAATTCCACTCGCTGCAGCTCGGTGTTAGCGACCATCCGTTCCTCCCTCCACGAGGCTCAGAAAGATCTCTTCCAGCTCGTGTTTCTTGCGGCTGAACTCGACCACGGTGAGTGCCTCGGCGGCCTGATCGTCGGTGACGCTGATCTCCCAGGTCACTACACCGTTTTGCATCCCCTCGCTTGCACAGGGGCCGGTCAGCACCGCTGCCGCCCGGCCCCTGGACCATCTCCAGCCCTTCGAACATCTGGGCACGGCGCACATCCAGATGCCCCTTGAACCAGATCTCATAGACTTCTGGTTTGCTCCAAGGTTTTCCACCCACGTTCTCCATGCCGCCATCCCCTCGTTATCAGCACCTCGTTAGGCCCGTTACCCCCGCTAGAACTCCAGTCGTTCAAACCTGGCGAGGGTCACAGCCACAAAGATGACCGATAGGACGGCTGTGATGCTGATGGGCACCCAGATCGACAGCGGCAAGGGCAGCCCCAAGACGGCGGTCGGCAGAACGTGGATCAGCGCGAAAGGCGTCAGCATGACGAACGTGCTCACGGTAGAGCCTAATGGGACGGCCAAAAACCCTATCAGCGCCACGCCCAGCGACGCGCCCAGCAGGGCGATCCGGTTGGCAGTCAGCACGCCCAGCATCAACGTCAACGCCAGGTAGAAGAGGGTATTCACCGCCAGGCCGGCCATGCCCACCACGAAGGGTGGCAGGGGTAACGGCTCGCCGATGATCAGCGACAGCAGGCCATAGCCCAGCGCGCCCTGCAGGCCCACCAGGATGACGAGGACGGCGCGACCGTGAGCGAGCAGCTTGGATAGCACATAGGCCGGCCGCGACACAGGCTTGGACAGCAGCCATTCGGTCACACCCAGTTGGCGCTCGCCGATGGTCGCATCGTGGACCAGAACGACCGTGCCGATAGCCAGGGCCATGCCTCCGAACTTGAACAGCATCTCGATGCCGATGCCGAGGGGATCCTGGCCGGCCCTAGGCGCCAGGAGGAACACCGTAGCCGCGACCATGCCGTTGACGATGACGGTCCACAGCACGCTATGCACCAGCCAGCGGCGCGAGGCCCACCAGGCGCGGTTCTCTTTGCCCAGCAGGTTGGCCAGGCCGGTGCGCCAGCCACTCAATTCCACTCGTTGCAGCTCGGTGTTAGCGACCATCAGTTCCTCCTTCTACAATGCTCATGAAGATCTCTTCCAGCTCGAATTTCTTGCGGCTGAACTCGACGACAGTCAGTGCCTCGCCGGCCAGCACATGGCCCAGCAGTTGGGCCTCGGCGGCCTGATCGTCGGTGACGCTGATCTCCCAGGTCACAAACCCGTTGTGCGCCACCTCGCGCACGCCAGATACCCAGGGCAAGGCCTCAATGCGGGCCAGGGCGAGACGAGCATCGCCCTTCAGCGATAGGGTGTAGACCGGCTTGTCGCCCCCCGCCAGTAGATCCTCAATGGGCCCCTGGGCCACCAACTCGCCGTGGTTGAGAATGGCCACCGTGTCGCTGACGCGCTGCACGTCGTCGAGGATGTGGGTGCTGTAGAAGATGGTGGTGTGCGCCCGCAGCCGCTCCATCACCTCCAGGACGTCGCGGCGGCCCATCGGGTCGAGCGCAGCCGTAGGCTCGTCGAGGATCAGCAAGTCGGGGTAGTTGACCTGAGCCTGGGCGATACCCAGCCGTTGGCGCTCCCCGCCGGAGAAACCCTTGATGGGCCGGTCGGCCTTGTCAGCCAGCCCGACCAACGCCAGCGTCTCGTCCACGCGCTCCTCGATCCCGGCCTTGGGACCCCTGAAGAAAAAGCCAGCCGTGAAGTGCAACATCTCGCGGGCGCTCATCTCGTCTCCAAAGCGGGGCTGTTGGGGCAGATAGCCGATGCGGCTGCGGATGGCGATGCTGTCGCGGACGATGTCCTGGCCAAAGACCGTGCCGCCCCCGCTCGTTGGGCGGATGAGGCCCAGCAGCAGTTTCATCGTCGTGGTCTTGCCTGCGCCGTTGGGACCCAGGAAGCCAAAGATCGAGTGCTGCGGCACGCGTAGGTTCAGCGACTTGAGCGCGTGAACCGGGCCGAAGGCCTTGCTCAGGCCATCTGTCTGAATTACCATTTCATTCGATTGGTTCATCATGGTGTTCTCCTTTCTGTCTTGTAGCACCAGTATAGCCGTAAACCCACTGGTTTGTGATGTGGCGAAAGGTGTATTCAGAGGTGTATTCTGTCGTAAGTAGCACAAAAAAAGGCCCGGGGAATCCCGGGCTCTTCTTTGATCGTGAGGGAAATGGCTTACACGAAACCCAATTGGCGCGCTTTTGCCACGGCCTCGGTGCGGTTGCGCACATGCAGCTTGTCAAAGATGTTGGCGGTGTGCCGCTTGGCCGTCCCGATGGCGATCACAAGTTCTCCAGCAATCTCTCTGTTCGAGCAGCCGGCGGCCATCAGGCGCAGCACTTCCAGCTCGCGCTCACTGAGCGGCTCGATCAGCGGTTCGCCTTGTAATGCCTTCGCCAGGGGGACCGGCCGTTCCGCTTGTTCTTTGTAATAAGCTGCGAGCAATCTTGCAGCATAGGCACGTATATCAGTTGTTGTCCGTGTTGACACCTTGCAGAGGAGTTTCGCCATCGGTGCGCCCTCGTCAAGGAACAAGCGGACATGTCCTTCAGGTTCGGCTTGAGTCAACACCCGAGAGAGTTCTTCGACCGCCTGAGCTTCGTTGCCAGCGGCCTGGTAAACTAGCGCCTGGAGCATTTGAGCTTCTAGCACACGGCCATACCTTTTGGATTCTTCTGCGGCACTCCGAATGCGTTCGAGCAGAGACCCTGCATGATCCGTTTTACCCTGAGCCAGCCAGATCCGTGCTAGCGTGAGGAGCTCAAACTCCTGTTGGGGATCGAAGGGACCCGCAATTTCCGATCCCTTCATTTCGGCCCATTGTCCTGCTTCAGCCAGGTTCCCCTGGGCCAGATGCAGTCTGGCCTGCCAGCTTCGGAGGCTCTCAATCTCTATGGAAGCGGGGCAGCGGCGGGCAACCTGTTCGGCCTTTTGAAGATAGCTCCAGGCAGCCTCCCAATCTTTCTGCGCCATTGCCAGGCGCACCCGTGCGGGGTAGACATCCGTCAAGAAGAAGATAAAGTCGCCCGCTTCTGCCAGCTCAAGCCCCTTCTGGATCTCGACGGCTGCAGCTTCTAGCTGGTTCCATTCCCTTTCCAGGTCGCCCAGCCCGGCATGCTCAGTGCCTGCGTGAACAGGTGTTTCCAGTTCTCCTGCAAACCGAGCCGCCTGCTCGTAGATTGCCCTGGCCTCGCGAAGGCGGCCCTGCAGCACCCGTAATTGCGCGAGATAGTGGCAGGCGTTCAAATAGGCCGCATTATGGCCTGAAGCCAGATTGGCCTGTATGGCATCGGCCAAAACCTGCTCGGCTGTGTCCGTGTTCCCGGCGTAATAATGGGCATGACCCAAGAACAGAAGGGCAGATCCCCTATCCCGAACCTCTGTGCTCAGAGTTCGGTCTAGGCCACTCTGGCTGAGGGCAATCGCAGCGGCAAAATCCCCACGAAATCGGGCGCCTACAGAGCGATACAGGAGGATCCTCTGGATCCTAAGTGCTGCACGCCGGTCGGACGAAGTCACTGGGCCCAAGCCCTCCTCCGCCACCTGCAGCCATTTTTCCGCAATATCAAAGCAACCTACCAAAGTGAGGCAGGCTGCGCGAAAAATGCTCCAGTCCGGTTGCGATCGGACCAGTCCTTCTGGCAGGGTGCTGAACCAACTGATCAGCATGCCGACTTCGCCGCGATTCCATAAGTCATTCTTGATCTGATCCATGAGCCGGATGGCAAGCTCGTAATCTTGCGCCTTCAATGCGTAGTCAACGGCGTGTTCCAGGTAGCCATTCTGTTCGAGCCAAGCCGCAGCCCGCGCGTAGAGCTCACCCAGCATTTCGGACTGTGTTTGTTTGAGACGCTGGAACAGCAGATCGGCAAAGAGGGGATGGTAACCGTACCACTGTCGCTGGTCGTCTAGACGCGCCAGAAAGAGGTTGGACTTCTCCAGTAGCTCCAGCAGCGCCTGACTGCCCTGCTGTCCGGTCACGGCATCACAAAGAGCGGCACTCAGCCGCTTGAGGATAGAAGTCTGCAGCAGAAACGACTGCACTTCCTCGGATTGCCGCCGCAGCACTTCGTCGGCCAGGTAATCGATGACATAGTGATGACTGCCGCTGAAGGCCTGGATGAACTGTGTAGCGCGCTCGGGGCTAAGCCCTTGTAGCGACAGCGCGGCCAACTGTATGCCGGCGGGCCAGCCCTCCGTGCGCGACTCGAGGGCGGCAATCTGCTCGGCGGGCAGATTCAGACGATGTACGGAGTTAAGAAAGGCGGTCATCTCCTCGGGTGTGAAGCGCAGGTCGCGGTCCCGTATCTCTGTCATCACCCCGCGCACGCGGAGGCGCGCAAGCCGGAATGGCGGATCGACGCGGGTCTGCACGAGCAGATGCAGGTTCGGCGGGGCATGGTCGAGAAGGTAGACCATGGCTTCCTGGATGAGCGCGGTGTTGATAACGTGGTAGTCATCCAGGGCCAGAATGATGGGCCGGTTCGCGGCGGCGAGGTCGTTGATCAGAGGATCGACAAAGGCCTCTGGAGATTCAGGAATAGTGTGCAGTCTATCGAGAAGTGACTGGCCGATCGTAGCGTCGATAGTCTGCAGAGCGGCGACGACGTAGGTGAAGAAGCGGACGGGTTCGTTATCCCCATCGTCCAGCGAGAGCCAGGCCGAGGTGATGCCAGCCTTGCCCAGCCAGTCCGTCACCAACGTGGTCTTGCCATAGCCCGCAGGGGCCGCGACCAGGATAAGGGGATGGCCTTGCCGCAGGGCGTCGCCGAGCTGCTGCGTCAGGCGTGGTCGAGTCACCAGGTTGGGGGTGGTCCTCGGCCTGTACAGTTTGGTGGTCAGTACAGAGGGAAGTACACCAGGCTTGGTCATAGAACCGCCTTCACCACTCTTTGCGCTCCCTCAATAAAGAGCATCTTGCACCGAGCGAGCAGACTCTCCAACCTCGCTCAATTGTACAAGAAACCACGCTTTGTGTTCAAGGACTCGGCCGCCCCAGAACCCTGGCGTCAGGCACTGGGCGGTGAATAACCCGATCTTGGATCAGCAACCAGCGCATCCTTTGTGGTGTGCGCTTTCGCGCAAGTCGGAAGGGCCAGAACCCTCACTACGAACCTTGGGGGTTTCATTCCTGCGCTTGGCCTTCCACCTCGAAGCCCGCTGCGGCCAGCCCTCTGGTCAGGGTCTCGAGCGCGGCGGCCAAAGAGCTCTCTACCCCCTTCTTGCCCTCGCCAGCGAGAGAAAGGGTAATGAGAATCCGTACCTCCGCTCCGTACCTCCTGGCGCGGGACTTGATGTAGACCTCGGGATGGGCCTCCACTACTCTGGCCAGGATGGGCGCCAACGAAGACTCGTCGCCGCAAAGGGCGATGACGCTTTGCTCCTCATAGTAGCTCTCGCCGAAGATGCGCTTCAGCGTGGGCTGTAGCGTCTCCTCGAAGATACCCATCAACTCCTCGGGCACACCGGGCAAAGAGACGAGAGTCGAGTCGCCGATCTCCAGCACCGCCGCGGGGGCTGTCCCCACGGGGTTGCGCACGGCAGCGGCGCCTTGCGGGAGGTAGGCCATCTTCTTCCGGGCCTCGGTGAGGGTAGGGTCCTTGAGGTACCCCTTCTCCACCAAATCCTGGTACCTGGCCTGGACCATGGCCAGCGCTTGGGCGTGCATCTCGATGGGACGTGCTGTAGCTGCTGCCACTGCCTGCATGGTGATGTCGTCTCCAGTGGGACCCAGGCCCCCGGTGGTGATAATCAAATCTGGGGCCCTGTCGAGGGCGGAGCGGATCTCGGCGACGATGGCTTCGTGTTCGTCCCTGACCAATGCCGCCCTGGTCACCTGTCCGCCAATGGCCGTGATCCTCTTGCACAGCCAGTTGGTGTTGGTGTCCGGCACGTCTCCCAGAAGCAGTTCGTTGCCTATGGCGATGATCTCGGCTCTTGCCTGCCCGCTCACGCTTACGTTTCCCTTCCTTAATCTAATGATCGACAAGCATCTCGTGTATCTTCAACTGCCCGACAATGTCCTGCAGCTCCCCGGCGGTGAGCACCCCCTGCTCCGTTACCACGCCGCTCACGTACTCCAGGGGAGTCACGTCGAAGTACAGGTTGAGCACTTCCACGCCCTGGGGGTGTTCAGGCCAGACCTCCTGGGGGTTCTGGGCGGCGATGCTGAAATAGGGGTAGTCGGTGGGGAGGAACTTCTCCGTCCCGCACAGGGCGTAGAAAGGCACGCCCCGGTCTCTCGCGGCCAGCGCTATGGCATAGGTGCCCATCTTGTTCACCAGGCCGTCCCTGGAGACGCTGTCCGCCCCCACCATCACCAGGTTCACCCGGGCCATGAAGTGCGCGGCCGCCGAGTCCGTGATCAGCGTGGTTCTGATGCCCTCCTGAGCCAGCGTGGCGGCGGCAGTGCGACCTTCGTAGGCTGGCCTGGATTCGGTACACACCACCTCGACCAAACGTCCGCGGGTTGCGGCCAGTTGTAGGGCCGCCAGCACCGTGGAGCTGCGAGAATGGGTGAGCACAGTACAGCCCTCCGGCAGCAGCGAGAGGGTCTGCTGGGCGATCATCTCACTCCTTCGCCCCAACTCGGCGCGGAAGGCCTCAGTCGTGGTGCGCACGAGTTTCCTGGCAGCTTCCAGGTCACGCGCCCCCTGCACTCCCGCAAATACCGTGTTGACCAGGTTGAAGAGCGGAGCCATGGAGGGCTGCGCCTGGATCAGTGCCTTGCCGGCAGCTGCCAGTTGCCGGCGGTAAGAGTAGTCGTCCTCGGCCTCCGCCTCAGCAGCGAAGAGCAATAACACATTGGCGGCTCTGGTGGCTATCTCGACGGCACCCGAGGTATGGTCATCAGCCAACTCGCCGATTTGGGCTTGGACGGACCTGGGGAGCATCTCGTCACCGTGGTGGTGATGGGGCGCCGATCCTGTAGATCTTCTCCCGGTTGGTCTCCACCGTCCTGGTCGCGTTCATGGTATCCACCACCAGTGGGGCGTGGGCCACGATCCACTCGTAGTCATAAGAAGAGTGGCCGGCCACGATGACCACGCAGTCCTGGCTCTCCAGGAGTTCCTCGGTCAGGGGGACAGAGTGCAGGGTCTGTTCGTCGTGGTAGAAGACGTCCTTGCCCACCGTGAACTGGGGGATATAGGGATCGTTGTAGCTCACTGTGGCCCCGCTGCTCAGGAGCAACTCGATGACCCTCTCAGCGGGGGAGTTGCGGGCATCGTCCACGTTGGGCTTAAAGGAGACGCCAAGGACCAGGATTCGGGCCTGTCGCAGGTTCCTGCCCTTGGTATTCAGCGCCTCCCCTATCTTGCTCAAGACGTGGTAGGGCATCCCCTGATTGAGCTCAGCCGCCAACTCGATAAACCGGGGATAGAAGTCGTACTCTCTGGACTTCCAGAAGAGATAGTACGGATCGACGGGCACGCAGTGGCCGCCCACCCCCGGTCCGGGGTAGAAGGGCATGAAGCCAAAGGGTTTGGTGGAGGCGGCCTCGATCACCTCCCAAATGTCGATCTCCATGCGCTCGCAGAGCTTGGCTAGCTCGTTGATCAGCGCGATGTTGACGCTGCGAAAGATGTTCTCCAGCAGCTTGCTCATCTCCGCGCCCCTGGGCGAGGAGACCACGTGAACCTCTGGCATCAGTTGCCGCAGCACTAGCCGGGCCAGTTCCGCGCAGCGCGGTGACACTCCGCCCACCACCTTGGGCGTGTTAGAGACGGTGTACCGCTTGTCACCAGGGTTAACGCGTTCCGGGGAGAAGGCGAGATGGAAATCGCGTCCAGCCTTGAGACCCGAGGTCTCCAGGATGGGCAGTACGTCCTCCTCGGTGGTGCCCGGGTACGTGGTACTCTGGAGGATGATCAACTGCCCGGGCCTGAGGCGCGGGGCGATCTCCTCGCTGGCAGCCACCACGTAGGAGAGATCAGGTGTCTTGGTCTTGGTGATGGGAGTGGGCACACAGATGAAAATGACATCCATCTCTCTCAGTACTTCGCCGTCGGTCGTTGCCCTGAGACACGCTTCCTCCACCGCCTTCGACACGTCGGCGCTGCTCACGTCCTGGATGGGACTCTCGCCGCGAGCCACGGCAGCCACCCGCTCCTCGTCTACGTCGAGGCCGGTGACGGGGAACCCCAGGCGAGCGTACTCTACCGCCAGGGGCAACCCCACATAGCCCAGTCCGATGACGCAAATGCGGGCTTCCTTGCGCTCGATGCTATGCTCGAGATCCACCACCGCCTCCTGTCAACCTCACTCTCTCCAGGGCGATGAGACTCGCCAGTCCGACCAGAAACACAACGATTCCCAGGGCATAGGCTGGGAGAAGGCTGGCATGCATGATCAGCAGGCCAACAAGACCCAGGGCACAGCAGACCCCATAGAGAAGGATCACCGCCCGTCTCTGGGAGAGACCCAGCGATACCAGGCGATGCGAGACGTGATCCTTGCCAGGATTGGTGAGGGGATTGATGCCCCGGCGCAGCCGGGAGACGACGATCAGCGTAGTATCGAAGATGGGCAGCCCCAGCACCACCACGGGAATCATCCAGGTGATGACGTTGGGGTGGTTGGGGAAGCGCAGTTTGACGCCCACCGCCGCCAAGACGAACCCCAGAAACATGCTGCCGGCGTCCCCCATGAAGATGCTGGCCGGATTGAAGTTGTAGACCAGGAATCCGATGCATACGCCCAGAAGCGCAGCCGCCAGGCTCGCCACCAGGTACTGGCCGTTCAGGGCAGCCAGCAGCAGAAAGAAAGCCGCGGCCACGGCCCCCACCCCTCCCGAGAGGCCGTCCATGTTGTCTAGGAGATTGAGAGCGTTGGTGATGCCCAGTATCCAGAGGAAGGTGATGAACAGGTTGAGCGCCTGGTTCGGGAGAAAGCTCACCTGGACGCCGGAGAGAATGACGATGCTCGCCGCTATGGCCTGCCCCAGCAACTTCATTACCGGACGCACGCCCCACCGATCATCCCAGATGCCCAGAAAGGAGACGATGGTCGCACCAACGAGAATGCTGATGGCCTGAGAGACCACCCAGCCCTCTCCGAAGAGGAGCAGGGCCACGATGAAGCCTATGTAGATGGCGATGCCCCCCAGCAAGGGGACCGGGCTCAGATGGACTCTGCGTGCATCGGGCCGATCGACCATTCCCAATCGTCTGGCGAGCCGTCGGATGACAGGCGTAGCGCCCAGAACCAGGATGAGGGCGCTGGCGAAGATGAGGACCAGGTTGATCATTCTGTCGTAGCCTCCAGCTCAGAGATGAAGCTGTCCCAGTCTTGCTTCTCTTCCTGGCTCGCCAATTCTCGCGCGATTTTCGCTTCAGCGAGCGCATCCTCAGTGCGCCGCATGTCACGGTAGATGATGGCCAGGTTGCGGTGGGCCTGATACTCGTTCGGTGACAACTCCAGGGCTTGTTGGCAATGTTGCGCCGCCTCTTCCAGTCTACCCTGCTGCCCACGAAACGCACACAGCTGGATGTGCGGCTTTACCTGCCGGGGGTCCAGGTCCAGAGCCCTCTGATAGGCCTCGGCAGCGGCCTCGATGTTCCCTGACATAGTGTAGGCATCTGCCAGCAAGAGGTAGGTCTGCAGGAACACCGGGTCTAGCTCCAGCGACACCTCGTACTTGGCGATGGCCTCGTCGTATTCCCCAGCAATGAGGTAGACCATTCCCCATTCATTGAAGAGTTGTGCGTTGTGCGGGCTCAACGTGGTGGCATCCCCGTAGTACCTGACCGCCTGTTCCCACCGTTCCAACCGTTGTTGAGAATCGGTGCTCCCCTCCGCCCACATGCGGAACATGCGCCCTAGATTGGCGGAATGATCGGTGTTGAGGAGGTTGATCCCCTTGGCCCTGGTGAGCACCAGGTATGTGCTCCGGAAGAGGCTGTCTCGATCGAGGGATGCCATCTCCTGCGGAGTTAGACGCAGGAGATCGCCGACGGACTGAGGCTCGAGGGAGACCCTCCCCGCGTCGTCGCTGATGGTCTTGCTCTTCTCCAGCAGGGCTCGCGCCAGAAAAAGATAGTACCAGTCCTGCTCGGGAGCTAGACGTATGCTTTCCTTGTAGAGCGCCATGCTCGCGTCCCACTGTTGCTGCTCGTCCAAGTTCAGGGCCTGCTTATAGTGGGTGTCGGCTCTCACTAAGTTCACATTAGTGGACAGTATCAGAACGGCGACCACCACCACCAGCAACGGCACGGCCACCGCGCTCGGCCAGTGGCCAAGCTTGAGCGCCGCCCTGCCTATCCCGGCAACCATAGCTACAGCGACCAGCAACATGGTGGCGAAGACCAACACATAGTAGACGACAACCGTGTTAGCCAGGATTCTGGAGTAGCTTACCAGGTCATCGACGACCCTTATCTCCGGTTCGTAGCTCACGATGGAATAGTGTATGGCGGTGAAGACGGCGAAGATGCCCAGGCTGATGAGGACGTAGGTCAGCAAAGGTAGAGCGACACTGGACTGAGCGACCTGTCTGACACCCATCCGCCACTCGAAGATGATGATGGCACCACCGCATAGCCAGGTCAATACCAGTAGCCAGGGTATACTGAACCCCCCGGCCGAAGCCTCGAACATGCCCGTGATATGGTCATAACCCAGAGTGGCCATCACCAGCCCGAAGAGCAGACTCAGGGGCACGAGGTCGCCAATCCCTTGCCACCAAGACGCGAGGAGTGAAGTCCCACCGCCAGGCTGTCCCGGTCGCGTGCGGCGGCGGCTTTTCCTGGACCTTCCGCTGCTTGCCTGCGGTTGCGGTGTCTGGTCTGTGAGCTCTTCTGTGGCTGTTCGCTCCCACCGGGAGAGGCCTATGACCACCAGCAAGGCACAGTAGACCCAGAAGTACGTCCTGGTGGCGGCGATAGCGATCCCGAAGTGAATCTCAATGAAGTGCGCGACGATGGCCGAGAATAGAGCGATCAGCAGTACCTGGTCTCGGAAGGAGACGTGGAATCCCTCGGCCTTGCCGCGCAGGGCAAGCGCGTGGATGACCAGGTACACCAGGAAGCCAAAGGTAATGCCCACCGCCAGGGCGACACCAGAGAATCGCCAGGTCCCGTCCAGCAGGCGAGCACCGACGGCGAACAGCACACCTCCCAGGGCCCAGAGGATAATGTAGATGATACGCTGCCTTCGATCCGTGGCGAAGCCCAACCACTTGAGTCCATAGTAGAACAGGCTACCGAAGAGAATCATGTATGCGAGGAAGCCGATCCACCCGGTCATGGCCAGGGCGTCGAAGGTCTCATTGTGGGAGCGGTCTGGCGACGCGTTGCGAGCCTCATAGTGAGCCAGTTCTGGGGGATAGAACCGGTTGTAGGCCACGAACATGGCTTCAGGTCCGTACCCCACGAGTGGCCGCAGTGCGTTCAGCCCGTCAAGATGGTCAGGGGGCAACCCTATGGGTTCGTGAGGGCTGATGAGATCGATGACCCCGTCCCAGATCAGCACCCTCACCTTGCCAGTGCCCGTCTCCGTCTCAAAGATCTGGCCCAGTCGGCCTATGTATGGTATCTGGCGCAGACCGGCGAGAGGGCTGCTTGGCACGTTGAGCACGGCGAGAAAAAGAATGCCCGCGACGGCCGCACCGGCTGCACCCACCCAAAGCCATGTCAGCCGGCGCCTTACACCGAAAATGAAGATCAAGACGAACAATCCTGCCAGCAGGCCAATCCAGGGCCCGCGGCTCTTGGTGAAGAAGATGCAGATCAACTGGATGCTGAGGACAAAGCCATACAGGACCCCCAGAAGGTGCGGGCCAATGGCTTCCTCGCGAAAGGCAAACCAGAAGGAGACCACGAAGAGGAGCATCACAGCTCCAAGAGCCACGAACTCGGCGGCCACACCCCCAGTCAGGACCACGTAGTTCAGCCGGAAGATGAGCAGGAGGAAGTAGGACAAGGCAAGGGATTGTCCAGCGAAGAGCATGACGCGGCTCGCCACCCAGGCCGCGTTGGGCAGATGCAATCGGGGTGACACGAGCGTGGAGAAGAGCACCATCGAGAGTGAGGCCAGTGCGCCGCTGACCAGAAGAGCACTGTAGCTCGACCCTCCCGCTATGTGATCGACGTCGGACAGGAAGAAAAGCAGATAGATGAATATGTACGCCAGACATAGAGCCTGGAGCGCCAGTAGGAGCGCATAGGCGATGGTCCAAAGGAGGTTCGGCGCGCGCCGGCCGTCACCTTCCCCGAGGGATACTGGCACCTCAAAGACCTGGAGGTTGATGACGAACCGGCCGATGGTGACTGGGACCACCATGATCAGGTAGGCCGCCACGAAGATGGCGTTGCCCATGTTCGACGCCACGCGAGCTGTCACATCGCCACCCCAGGGCAGGGGGTCGAGTTGGAAATGCTGGACGATGCCGTAGAGGGCAATAGGGAAACTGGTGACGATGATCACCGTGAGGAGACGTTCCACCTGCTGCCGCGAATGAAGGGCGTTCAGCATCAGCAGAAAGATCACAACATAGCTGATGAAGGTGTTGGTGCCCTGCAATCGTGGATAGGAACCCCAGAAGCTGATGCTAGGAACCACGGAGGTCATCGTGGTCAAGACGTACACTGCCACCAAAAGCAGCGTGGGCAAAACCAGCGGTGTCAGAAGAAACGCCCGCATTCCGCTTCCCCTTTCGGTGGGGGGGCCCTTTGGTCTCCCTACGAACTCCTCCAGTGACTTGACTAGCCAGGCCACGATCATGACCAGAGCGATGGACCGCAGAAGGCTGAGCTTGTCTGGCTCGAATACCCGGCTGCTGTGGACGTTGAAGAAAAGCGGGACGACTATGACCGCTGACAACCACCCAGCCTCGATGATCTTCTCGCAGAAGATGGACAACTTAGTCTGCATGTTCAGGCCTTCCCCAACGTCAGCCCGATTCGTCGGGAATGAACCATGAATTGAGACCTCACAAGTGTGGATCCGTCTCCGCTCATGCCCTCGTATCGGAGTTGGATGAGTTGGTCACCTCATAGTGCTTCAGCATGAGGCGCAGGCCCTCATCGATGTCTACCTCCGCCTGGAACCCCAGCACCTTTCTGGCCAACTCGGTGTCGGCGACCAGACGGGACACCCCCCCGCTTTGGGCCGGATTGTGCAGCGATAGGACCCGCCTGCCGAATAGGCTCTCCGTCTTCTTGAGGAGGTCGTTGATGCTCACCTCCTCACCCGTGCCAATATTGAGGATAAAGCCGTTAACGTTGTCGGCCAGACCCGCCGTGGTGAGGGCGCTCACCACATCAGCGATGTAGATGAAATCTCGCGTCTGCTTGCCGCTGCCGAAGATGGTCGGTGTGCTTCCTGCCAGAGCTTGTTTCAGGAAGTGGGGGATCACAGGGGGGTGCGACGGAGGAACCGCCTGCCCAGGCCCATAGGCATTGAAGATGCGAAGCATGACCACCTCTATGTCATACAGCGCGCCAAGGGCGGACAGGTAGTACTCGGACGCAATCTTGGATACGGCGTAGGGGTTGGGTGGGCGCACTAGAGCAGTCTCCTTCACCGGTTGCTCCTCTTGCTCACCGTAGACAGTACCTGAAGAGGCCAGCACGACCCTGCGCACCCCGGCATCCCTGGCTGCGGTCATCAGACTCACCGTGCCGCCTACGTTCACCTCATTGTATTCCACCGGATACAGTATCGACTCTGACACGGAGACTCGAGCCGCCAGATGGAAGACCACCTCCACGTTCCTTAACAGGGTCCATAGCTTGGGGATGTCCCGCACGTCCCCGCGGGTGAAGGCCACAGCGTTCTCCAGGGACGAGGGGTCTCCGGAACTCAAGTCGTCGATGACCCGCACGCGATATCCAAGGCCGACCAGATGATTGGCCAACGCAGAGCCTATGAAACCGGCGCCGCCTGTCACCAGGATCTTCATCTCGTGCTCCTGAACCAGTCGATGGTTTGGGTCAGGCCCTCCGCCAGCGACACCCGTGCGCTGAATCCGAGAATCCGCCGGGCTTTGTCCACAGCGGGCACCCGGCGCCGCGTGTCTTCGAAGTGCTCCCCGTACTCCAGTTCGTGGGGCACAGTAACGATCTCAGATGAGGAGTCGGTCATGTCTCTTATGATCTGCGCCAGCCCGAGAATCGTCGTCTCTTCAGCGCGCGCGATGTTGAGTACCTCGCCCCGGGCCGCATCAACTTCGCCAGCTAGTACTGTCCCCTCGACTGTGTCGTCTACATAGGTAAAGCAGCGTGTCTGCTGCCCATCGCCGTGCACCGTGATCGGTCGGCCGTCGAGGGCCTGGTTGACAAACTTCGCCACCACGCTGCCATAGCCTCGCGGATCCAACCGAGGGCCGTAGGAGTTGAAGTAGCGCAGGACAACCACCGGCAAGCCTCTCTGGCGATGGTAAGCCAGCGCGAGGTGCTCGTCCAGGGCCTTGCCCACGGAGTAACACCAACGTGAGACGAAGGTTGGCCCCTGAACGGGATCGCCCTCCTCCCTCAAGGGGATCGCAGGGGACTTGCCATAGACTTCTGAAGAAGAAGCCAGAACCACCTTTCGAGTGGCCCTGGCAGCCGCCCGCAGCACATTGTCCGTGCCGCAGACGTTGGTCGTCATCGTCCGCAATGGATCGTCCACCACGTGCTTCACACCGACCACCGCTGCCAGATGATAGACCGCCTCGCACCCGTCTACGAGTTGCCCCATCAGATTCGCATCGAGGATGTCTCCCTCGACGAAGCGAAAGTGCGGGTTCTCCAGGTTGTGATCGATATTGGCCACCTTGCCCAAGGAGAGATCGTCCAGGACCACAACCTCGTTTCCCTGGGCCAGAAGTCTATCGACCAAATGCGAACCTATGTAGCCCGCACCTCCGGTAACGAGTGCTCGCATTTTCGTCAGGCTGGTGGCCTCTCAGTCGACTCGACGATCGGCTAGGTTGCTCGATGTAGCTGCGCCAGTGGCACTTGGGCACCCTCCACGGGGAAGACATCGTGAGGGATACCACTGAGGGGTTCTGTTGGAGATGCGGCGGGTATGCCATAGCTCTGCTTGATGACCGTGGCGGCTTCCTGCCGCAACTCCTCCGTGGTCAACCGTCGCATCTTCTGCCTCACCCGCCGTCGCCATCGTACCCTCCAAAATCATAGTGCAGTTGGCATCACAAATCAACCTTGCACGGGACAGGAGGCATGACAAGTTGCATGAGACCCATTTCGGATCCGAGGAGAGAGTGGTGTACGGTAGATCCATGCCCAGGGTCGACAGCGGCAACGCTCAACGGTTGCTGGGGGGCGACTGATCCAAGGGGTGGCAGGCGCCGATGAGGCTCGAGCCTGTCAGTTCTCTTGCAGGAGACCCTGGTAGAGCTCATGGACTCTGTCTATCATGACCTCATGGGAGAACTCACGCGCGGCCCGCAGCTTGGCTTTCTCACCCATCTGGGTTCGCAGTTGATCGTCGCCCAACAAGCGGTTGATACCGTGTGCCAGTGCCCCGGGGTCGCGGGGCGCCACCACCAAGCCCGTCTCTCCATCTACATTCACGTAGGAGGTTCCAGTGCCGAGCTCGGTACATATCACCGCTTTGCCGCAGGCCATCGCTTCTACTTGCACCAAGCCGAAGGCTTCACTGCGATGGGAAGAAGGAAGCACAAACAGGTCACAGGCGTGATAATAGGCGGGTAGGTCCTCCACATGCTGACCGACGAAGAAGACCCTGTCTGCCAGACCCAGTCTGACCGCCAGGTTCTGCCATTGTTCAGCCATGGGTCCTGAACCTACCACCAGGAGCGTGGCATTCACATCTCTAAGCGCCGTGATGAGGTATTCCAGACCTTTGTAGTAGCGGAGCATGCCAACGAATAGCAGCAAAGGAGTGTTGTACTTGTTCCTTATTTCTCTCACCTCCTCTCTTCGGGGTCTGTGGAAGCGTTCCAGGTCGATCCCCATCGGTATGACCACACACTTGTCCGCCACTTGGCTCAGGTACGGCGAACTCTGCAAATACTGGGGACTGGTGGCGATGATGCGGTCCGCTCTT